>Ga0307513_10011931_pt1 | contig 10757 bp, 6 predicted proteins | sample 15_EM_MG_FD_202174 | JGI IMG/M metagenome (GOLD analysis project Ga0307513, IMG submission 202174) | Populus trichocarpa ectomycorrhiza microbial communities from riparian zone in the Pacific Northwest, United States - 15_EM | ecosystem: Host-associated > Plants > Roots > Unclassified | place...
GATATTTTTTAATTTGGTAAAATGCCCCCCCCCCCCCCCCGACACCTGAAAAGCTCGTGGGCGAGAGCAAAGACCACTGGCTGGCAAGATGTATCTCTCAAAGACTGCACTTCTATCCAGATGTTGTCTCCCGATACCACCAAGTAAATCATTTGTTGTCTAGAAAAGCAGCCAAGAAAGTATATACAACTAGCCACCTTATTCACCTTCCTTCAGTTCAATAATGTGAATGTGACACAATCTATTCTATGTGGATAATACTTTGCAAGTATGAGGAGGGTTGCGAGGCATGCTTAGCGAGGAGGCGAACAAGGGATTGGTAGGAGTTTCGGTTTTTAATTCATCTAAGCCAGGTGGGCGGTAGCACCATATTTATTAAAAAGTGCGTATCCATATGCGCAAGAGAAATATAGGGAAAACAATGTAAGAAACATAAGTGTAAACATGTTTGACCCTGAAATCCAGCCAAGCAAATCCCAAATAATGTGCATGAAAACATAAGGGTGTGGGGCAATTATTAGAAGTATCATGACCAAGAATGGTGCATAAGAGATGCATAAACAACTATAAAATCCATACACCTGATTGGAAAGCATATGTTAAATCCCCAGATATTATCCTGAAATAAACAATGAAACACAATAATATATATCCTAGCTGTAGTAATGTAAGCGGTGGACAGGTGGAGCTGAAACAGAAACTAAGAAAAAGAATACATGGTAGTGTGTTGAATATACATAGGAAATATACTGAAAGTTTCAACACATGGTGGGTTCTGCTGCCATCATGTGGCCTCAGGTAATCACCGGACTGGGGGGGGTTTGATGGCGCTGTTGATATTGCTCTGGGAAGGTTGGATTTGGGGCTTGTAGGATGAACTTTGGTAGTGCTGGAGCGGTTACCGTTGATGTTTGGGTATCTGAGATCGACAATCAGAGACCAATGTCATAGGTTCGGTAACAGGGACAGAGGAGCATCTGGAGTGGTTAGAGAGAGAGTTGAAGTTATAGAGGCTGACACAATAGAATGGTTGAATGAGTGAGGGATGTGGTCTGCGAGGTGGGCGAGATTGGCAGAGATACTTTCAAGTGTCAGATCGGAAGAGGCTCTTTCTACTAGCATGAGACCAATATTTCTCATTCCTATTCTTGAGAAACTATAGAGCCGGCATCAGGATTGCAGGTAGTATATTGAGCAGGCAGGACCCTTAATGGGGCCTTCTCCCATCTCTCTCACAGTTTTCAGCAGGGCTTCGGGAATCGGAAGAAGCCAGGAAGCGGAATACTATCAAAAAGACTGGATGAAAATCAAAGGTATCAGGCTGCGATAGTAGCCAAGGGTGAGTAAGGCTTCAGTTCCCTTTCTCCTTCTCCAAGATCTCTCCCAAATTGTGTTACAGCAGGGAAAGCGGTACTAGCCTGTGGAAGACATGGATAGCCAAGTGACAGTAGGAGGGAAAGATACACAAGAGATGATACAGCAGCAACAGTGGAGACCATTTAGAAAAGAATTTGAAGGGAGGGGTAGGGCCAGTGTGGGTTAAGGGCTGACAATCCATTTGTGAGGTTGTTAGTCTACCACTTATTCTATTTACACTTGGAGGGCGAGATAAGGGGCAACAAAATGAAATGAAATGAAAGAGAAAAACGAAATGAGGATCGCCAAGGGATCACACCTACCATGATTGCACACTGAAATGGGGGGAAAACTCTTCACTTGACAACAACAACTCCGTGTTCAAGTTCAACAATACCTATCCACTAGCTCAACTAACTAAGGCAAAGACAGAAGTATATCTCATCACAAACTCTTCCTATCCTAATAAGGAGGTGCCCTCAGACAGTTAGCTTCTTGTCCCATCTTTCCCCATTTTTCCTGGAAACTCATGCTAACAAAATGCAGAAAGAATCACCAGTATCTCACTGGGTGTCCTCTGGGTATAAAACCCTTTACTAACGTTTTGCTGTCCTTCTGTTTTTCCTTACAGCCTGTGTGCCTCCGTTCCGATTGCTGAATTCCAGCATGGGAAATGCTTTCCACAAAAACAACAGGAGTCATGCCTAACTCCAAAGAATATTTTTGCAGCCACAGTACTTCCCCAGAGGCTAGGTAAAGAAGAGAGGAGATATTGGAGGAAAGTCTGGCGAGCAGCATTTCCAATGGTTTCTGAGGGTTAAGTGACATTACAATATTGGTAGGGAAAGTATAGTGTACATTGCAATATGTGACAAGGCCACACCACTTCTTCCTTCTACTACTCTTGAGCAACAATACTTCCTCAACCAATTATTCCCTCACAGATCAAAACTGTGGCAACCTCCCTAATTCCATCTTGTTCTTCTACCTCTATTGCCATCAGGATGGACATGGCTTTCAAGCATTATATCATATTGTGTTCCAGGCTCCTTATTGGAGTCCTGGTGCAAGTAGCCTATTGTGTAGGTTGTTTCTTTCTTTCATATAGCAGCTGGCTACTAATATAAAAGAAAAAGGGTGTGTCAAGTAATACCAGTGCTCAAATTAGACATCTCATGAGTCGCTATGATATCTACAGGTACTTAGGTAAACCTGATTAGGGAAAGCCAGTTGCTGCCCGCAGGTTGGAGCAACTCCCAGATGACTTTTTAGCATGACTTGACCACTTGAAAGAACAGAATAATCACATATTTAACCACTGGAAAACACAATACAAGTGTATACAGAAAGCAAATGAGTAAGTTGTCAAACATTTTCCTGCAAGTGAAAAAATGTTTGAAAAGAGGATCAATGAATTAAGCAAAGAAAATCACGATCTCTACGTACAATCACATACACACACTCTGTTTATTAGTTTTCCAAGCCTCAAACAGGCTGCATTTACTAGAGAGAGGGATGAGAGGGAGAGGTTGGAATTGAATTTCAATATCTGTGAGGCAATTGATAGGTTAGATAATTTGCTATCTTGTGCAAGTTCTAAAGCTTTAATACAGAGAAAATCATTGAAAAAGAGTAAACGAGAACAGGCTCCCTGATTGTGGGAGTGTTCAGGCTGTTTTAAACAAAATGATTGAACTCAATAAGTTCTGCAAGATTGTTGATCAAAGACTGGAGTCCAGTAGACTGAGAGAGATAGATATTCAGTATAGTCTTGCTATAGCCTGCCAGTGCCGTCTGCACCCCTGATATGCCTACAGCAATGATGGGGACATTGTTCTGTGGGAGCAGTACCACAAAAACAATAAATATATCAGACTCGTGATGCTTATGAGCTACATCCATGCAGTTTATTCTCCTAGTGTTTTGTCAGGTCAGTGGTAGTCAACGGTTGAAGATCTTAGGTATTGTGAGGAAGATAGGATGGGTATTTAACTCAGCTCTTGAAGATCTTCTTGTAGATCATCATGGGATTGTCTTTGTTCCAGAGTAGAGTTAATGACAAAGCATGTCGAAAATAAGTTGTGCTTAGAAAGTACCTACAAGAAAGCTTCCTGTAATAAGAGAATGTTTGAGTTAACCTGAGCAAGCCAGCTAGCCAAGAAGCAATCAGGAGAGAGCTAGTGGCCTTTAAACACACCAATCCACAGATTAATTGTACAAGTATTCCTTCGAAGCGACCACCTTGCGAGTTAGATAATTGCAGGTGGTACAAAACATCTAAGCTATATCTGGAAATTGTTCAAAATATAGCTATGGTGCACAATCCAGACGGCTATAGTGAGAATACTACGCAAGTGCGAGGGGGTTGTGTTGCATGCTAAGTGAGAAGGGGTTGTGTGGTAGGAGAGCAGATTGGTAGGTATTCTGATTCTTATTCTTCTAAGTGAGATGGATAGTAACCTCAGTATTTATACAGGAAGTACGCTTTCCATATTACAAAGAAACATAAGGGAAAACTTTGTAAGAAACATAGGTGCGAACCATGTTTGACACTGTAAACCCTCCAAGAAAATCCCAATAAAGTATGTGTAAATCTTTAAGGGTGTGAGGGAATAATGAGGAATAATCATGCATGATATGACCAAGAAAGATGCATAAAGTAATGCATAAACAACCGTAGTATCCTGAGCATCAGATAAGGAAACACATAAGAAAACCTCTAATTGTAATCATGAAATATTAATAAAATATATGCAATTATGGCATAGCTGTAGTAATGTCCGCAGTGTAAAGGTGAAACTGGGAACAGATACCAAGTAGAGAAATATACGATATTATTAATAGAAATATACATATGAAACATATTATAAGGAAAAAACAACATTTCCTTGGTGCCAGAGGTATCCGGCTTTCCATTGGCACAGTCCTAGGGCTAGGCCCTACATTTCGTTGTCTCCTTTGTCTAGCGCTTTCCTTATCGTTTGGATTTCTTCATCCCTGGCTGATTTGATGCTGACTTCCTTGTCGTTGTCTTATTAGAATTCCATTGTTTCTATTTCCTGGATACTGGTATCGAAGTATTTCTCTTTTGGCAGGAGGATTCTTTCTTTGTATTTGAGCTGTTCATTCTGTAACGGGAGCACTCTGTAGGAAGCCGGATCCTAAGATTGCAACCACACTAAAGACTCAAAGTAGAAGTAAAAATGAAAATAAAGATAAAGATAATTCAAAGTAGAATCAAGCGGTAAAACTGAATATCATTAAGCCTGAAAGCTTCACCCCATATGTTCTCTGGAGGATCATTTGTTATCAGAATAGAGTGTCTCTCGCTTTGGTTAAGTAGAATAATGTAAAGCCAGAGGACACCCGTCAACCATTCTGACCCTTCGTGAGCACCATGCTCAGCTCAGGGCTGTCCAACTCACCTGTCTAAAGTGAGCTAACACAGGGAGACAGTTGGGCTGCTTGGATATTAACTATCTTCACAAATAGGAAGTGTTCCCGGTAATGTCTCTCCAGCTACATCTGCATGAGCGAAAAGCTCTTTCCTATAGCTAGCATATCAGTGGCTGACTGACATGCCCACCATGGAGTTAATATCCATTGGGACTCACTGGCCCAGCGGTGGTTTCATGTATACAAGCTACGCAGTCCATCGGCAAATCTACTTGGCTATATTAAGCTTCTAAACCTGACTGCATGCTCCCATGATAAGAAATCTCCTGCTGCTTGACTGCATGGGCACTACCCACAGCCAACAATGCGGGACCCTCTTAAATCATCACAAGACTCACACCACTAGAGTCCACTAATAACCTATGGTAATGAAACAGCTCACTGAGTAGCCTGGGACTGGCGTTGGAGTGGTTGTCCTGGAAGCCTTGCGGCCTCCCGGGTCAGCCTCAAGCCCTCAACAGCTGACCATACGACTACCTAGAGGTTAAAGTATGCCTGTAGGTGCTTCTCAAGCGTTGTCCAGGTGGCGCCCCAGGAGGCGGTCACCCTGACACCTCTTATATATCCTGCGAACAGCTTCTGGTCGGTTGGACGGCCACAACTCATACTGTGTTGTGGGAGCATTCCTATGGATCTCACTTTACTAGAAAGCGTACAACTACACAGCCGTACAATGCTGTTGTGCCGTACCAATGCTGGGACGCAGTGGGGTGTTAGGAATATCCCCTGAAAGTTACAGGAGGTTCAGACCACTGCTGCTGCATCAGTAGCCTGTTTCGTGCCATACGAAGCAGCCCTATCACCATCTAAGAGCCCTACCATAGTGGGATAAGTTTCCCCTAAGTCCACAGAGGACTTTGTTTGTGAAGGTAGCGTAACTGGGGTACCTTAGTAGGGTAACCGGGTCCCCATGGTAGGGTAATGATGTTTCCAAGGTAGGGTAACTTCACCCCCTCATGGTTTTATTGTCTTCGAGGTTCTGCGCAACCACATATAATGTTGCCCCGGAGACCTGTGCAACGTTTAGTATGTGTCCTTAACTTTACGCAAACATGTTCTCCGAAGGTTCCCCTGCCCAGCTGGGTAACTTTGGCCTACCTGGGTTACCCTGTTTAACCCTATGTCACCAAGTCACTTTGTAGACACTTGTATCAACTCATACCTGCCGGTAGTATACTAAGTATACTGGTCTAGCCTCAATCTGATTACTTCTTGGTATTCCATATGGGCTTGAGTCTAGGCTACTGTAGCTACGTATCTGTAGGGTCATTACACATCTTCTTTCTGGGGCATGGCTGCTTTTCAACTGGTTAGAGTGTCTGGTTTGCTCCCATCTGTTTTCGATCAGTAATTGATTTTGAAGTCGAAGCCGTTTAAGACTTCGCTCTATCTGATCTCTCCATCTGTTAACTCCCTGCTTGTCGTGAACTGTATCAGGTTTTTGTAGTCTGTCAGGACTTTGAAATGTGGTTCGCTTCCTTCAAGGCACTGTGTCCATTCCTTGAGTACTTGAACTATTGCTAATAGTGGTTGCTTGTAGTGTAAGGCGTAGTCGCATTCAACAGGTGCCATTGTCTTTGACGGATAGGCTATCGGTCTCCATTTCCCGTTCTCTTTTTATTGAGACAATATGCCTTAGGATACATATTTTGATGAGTCAGTTTTGACCAGGAGTGGTCTTCCAGGTTTGAAGTATGTCAATACTGGGGTTGAACATAGCCTCTGTCATAGTTTGTCAAAGGGGGCCTGCTTCGTGTCGCCCCATTGCCATGTGACATGGTTCTTAATCATGTCATATAGATGTTTGGCCGTTCAGCTGAATCGTTCGATAAATTGTTTGCAAATATTGCAGAACACCATGACTTTCAGGATTCCTTCCTTGCTCATTGGCGTTTTCTATTCCCATATGGCTAGTGTCTTGATGGGATCCACCTTGACTTCTTCGTTGTTGATGATAAACCGCTGGTATTCAGTTTCCTTTTGATGAAACTTGCATTTTGACGGTTTAAGTTTCTTGGTTGGTTTCGAATGGCTCGTATGATTGCTGCCACGTCTTTGTAGTGCTGTTTTAGGATATCTGAGTATATTAGAATGTCATCTAGGTATACTATGCAGCATATGTCGATATATGACTGCAAAGTTCTGTTGATCCATCTTTGGAACGCTACAGGTCCATTGGTTAGCCCAAAAGGCATAACCAAATATTTGTACGTTCCGTATTTCATCCTAAATGTTGTTTTCCATTCGTACTGTGCCTTTATTTTGACCTTGTGGTAGGCGTTCTTGACATCCAACTTGGTGAACTATTTGGCAGTTCATAGCCTATCCAAGGCTTCCCCTATTAGTAGTAGTGGGTACCAGTATTTCTTGGTGGCATAGTTGAGTGCTTGGTAGTCGACACATAGTCAGAGCATTCCGTCTTTCTTTTGGAAGAACATGATAGGAGATCCTCCGTCGGCATAGATCTCTCATATCCATCCTCGTTCTTCGTTCTGCTTGATATAGTTCCAGAGTTCTTGCAGTGCGTCCTGTGGGAGTGGGTATATTTTTTGACAGATAGTCCATGACCCTCTTCGAGCTTGATGTCCAGGTCCACACCTGGTCATTGAGGTGGTAATACAGTTTTTTCTTCTTCTTCGAATACGTCCAAGTATTTATGGTATTCTTCAGTTACCATTTCCTCTAGTTTTCTTTTCTTTTGGTATTTTCCACTATGAACTGCTAGTTCACTGTTAATGTGGACTGATTCTAGGTTTATTCGTGCTTCCTTTTTGTTGTATTTGAGGATGTCCATGGTCATTTTGGATCTTCAGTAGAATTTTTCGAAGGCTTTGGCACTGATCTGACAGATCAATGTCTTGGAAGTTCCCCTACATCCAAATCCTTGTTGACCTCGGTTGGTTTTTCTCAACATAGGGACTTTGTAACAGTTACTTTCAACTATTTTCTCTATGACGAGGTATGCGATTCGATCACCTTTTTAGATTTGATAATCCTGGTCCGTCATGTTGGCTATTGCCACTTTGATTTCACCAATATAGTCGGGGTCGATCACACCTGCATTGACAGAAATCTGATATTGAACTGCCATGCCGCTCTGTAGTACTATCTGTTCATACGTTCCTCTTGGTGGTCTGATTCAGATTCCAGTGATGACAGGTTCGTGTCCATGGGCTGCCAGTGGAAAAGTGCTTTCTTCGTTTGCGTACAGGTCATGTCCTGCCGCCTGTGCCGATTCTCGAGTCTATATCTTTGCTTGAGGGTTGAGTCTCTTAACTTGGATCCTCTGATCTTTCTTGACTTCAGTCGCGCCGAACTCGACCTTCAAGTTCTCTTCTGACGCCTCATCTTCCGGCATTGTGTATACTGTTGGTGATTTCTTTAAACACTAGGTCGTTCACCGTTCGCTTTAGAAGGTGATCTTTCCTTGGCCCTAGTCAATTTGGCAAATGTGTTGCATTAACCTTGGCATAGCAAAGATGAGCTCATGGTTGGGTAGCTTTGACACTCGGAATGTTGCCAATTCCCTATGGCTACCAATGTCCATAGGTACATTCACTATATGGGTAATTGGTCTCATAGCGCTGGGTCAACTGTCTGCAAGGTAAACTTGTTGTATTTGTAACAATCCTATTGTTGAGCACGTATGCAACAGGCAACGACGGTCGTCTCATGCATAAGCAAGTCTCTCTTTTCTGCACCAAGGCGGAGGAATGTACTATCTCGTCAGATAGTACGGAACTGGCTTGCTTGTCTTGGGTTGTTCGTAAGAGGGACTATCTCTTCAGATAGTAAGATGGGTGGATTGTCGTGCTTGATGGAACTATCACAATAGTCCTATGTTCGGGCGACCTGTCGAGACTATCACAATAGTCTCCAGGTTCTTAGAGCGTAGGCTCTCGTAGAGGAGAAGTGTGTGTAAAGAGAGTAGAGCGTAATCGTATTGCAATATCTTGAGTATAGAAAAGTACTTAGATGGTTGCGTGAAGATCCTGTCTCTTGGTCGGAACCAAGCGCCTTATATAGGCATCTTCCCACAACCCTAACCTTGGCGACGCGTCACCATTACATAACATAGCCCCATGACTCATGATTGGTCATGGTGCGAAATCCATAAGCTGATTCTTACGAATCAACTGAGCACGTCCTCTTTCCTCGATCTCAACCCATTAACCCGATCATGCGCTCAAATGAGTCGCATGCGTGAAACCCATGACTCGTAATCTGAGTCATGTGCGAAATCATTACCTCGTATGACGTCACGATCGTGACATTATCAAATTATTAACCAATCATAATCAACCGATGACTCGCAAGTGTGCAGTCATCTGAAAGCTATGAGTCAAATGACGTCATAGTGCAAAACCCCAACATACCTTATGACTAATAAGTATTAGTCATGTGAAATCTGCCTTGCTTAGTCACGATTTGTGACATTAGCTCCTGTCTCCCCCTAGCATCGGTCCCTCGATGCTAATTGCCCAAGTCAAGCAACTTCCGCCCAGCTCTTCTCACCTCCTTTCTTAGCTCGTGGTTCCGGCGCTCGAGCTCCTGGTTTCCTTTCCTCGCATCGTCCACCTCCCTCTTCAACCTTCCTAGGCTGAATCCTGATCCTGCCACCGTCCTGCGAAGTCCTTGGACGTCTTCCTGGAGGCGCGCTATCTTGGCTTGCTAGTCCGCTATCCTCAGTCGGTAATCGCCCTCGTTTTTTAGGGATCGTTCCCTTTCGTCCAACAGTTCCCGGATCTGCCTGTGTAAGGCCTCGGTATCGGGTTGTGTTTTTTCGCTCCCCTCCCTCTCCTGTCGTGTCCCCACGACGCCTTTCCTTCCGACACGGAATTTTGGGTCTCGGTGGTACCGGTGCCAGTGCGAGAGTTCCTTTTTCGTTCCGTCCTTCTGTGGGTAGTACCCTGCGTCCACTTTGTACTGGACGTGTGTCGGGCACTTGTCGTTGTAGCATTCCTTCCAATCTGTGGCGGAATGCCTTGCCTTTCGTTCCTGGTTTTTTGATATTTGGACCGTTTGGTCCTCTTCCGGTGCTGGTGCCTTCGTTTCGTATGGCTGATTCCAACCGGATTGCGTAGCATGTCACAAATCGTGACTAAGCAAGGCAGATTTCACATGACTCATACTTATGAGTCATAAGGTATGTTGGATTTCACACTATGACGTTACTTGACTCATAGTTCTCACATGACTATGCACTTGCGATTTATTGTTATGTTATGATTGGTTGATGGTTTCATGACTCACGATTGTGACGTCATATGATGTAATGACTTTCGCACATGACTCACATTATGAGTCATGAGTTTCGCGCGTGTGACTCCTTTGAGCACATGACTGGGTTTATGAGTTTTGATTGGTTAATGGAATGTTGGGTGATGACTCGTATGAGTCATTGATGGATTTCGCGCTATGACTCACTATGAGTCATAGAGGTTTATGTAGCGCGAGGTGATAAGTCATCAAGGTTAGGGTTGTGAGAAGATGCCTATATAAGGCACTTGGTTCCGACCAAGAGATAGGATCTTCACGCAACCATCTAAGTACTTTTCTATACTTAAGATATTGCAATACAATTACGTTTTACTTTCTATATACTTCTCCTATACCAAAACCTACGCCCTAAGAACCCGGAGACTATTGTGATAGTCTCGACGGGCCGCTCGAACATAGGACTATTGTGATAGTTCTATCAAGCACGACAATCCACTCATCTTACTATCTGACAAGATAGTATCCTCCGACGGATCGCTCAGGACAAGCAAGCCAGTTCCGTACTATCTGAAGAGATAGTACTTCCATACGTCCTACGAGAAACTAAGGGGAATTGCTCACTTAGGAAACAACTATCGTTGCCTGTTGCATAACTACTTAACAATAGGATTGTTACATTTGGTTGCGTCACGTCGCAACACCCAACGATAAAACGGCCCAACAAC
>Ga0307513_10011932_pt1 | contig 10757 bp, 13 predicted proteins | sample 15_EM_MG_FD_202174 | JGI IMG/M metagenome (GOLD analysis project Ga0307513, IMG submission 202174) | Populus trichocarpa ectomycorrhiza microbial communities from riparian zone in the Pacific Northwest, United States - 15_EM | ecosystem: Host-associated > Plants > Roots > Unclassified | place...
TGAAATATTCGATCCGTCGTCTATTCTACGTCAGCGACGAAGACTGTACCTTCTACTACGCTACCCATCCCAACAAACTTCCGCTCTCCTCCCTCAGCGCACAATCCCTTGACATTTACATTCCTTTTTATTTCCACCTTATCACCCTTTCAACGTCTCCAAAAATGATATTCGATTGGTCGGGCCGATTTTCCATCATTGGGGCCCATCAAGCTACAACCTCATTCTTTCTAGAACTATTGGTATGCAAATAAACGCCTTCTTGTAATTAAGGATCTTGTCCTCCAGGACTTATCGTAGAGAATAGCGTATTTGCATCACCGGACTACCGATCACACATTATGGTGTCACGAAGTATACCTCATTGCAGTTCATCAGCAATACATGATCGATGGAGGCAGATCCGCCGTCGCGAATCGTCGCGAATCGGGAGTCTCACCTTGGAACCGACCTCATCCACCGGATCCTCAATCGAGCCGTCATAAGGAGATAAACAAACGTCGTTATAACCCACTCTGTTCAAAGTAGTGACCAGCATGTCTTCCCCACCGACTCAGCTCCAGATCGAGACGACGTACCTCCCACCCAACGCCGCTACGCTTCCAAAGACCGTCGCTGGGCACACCCTGTCTATGCATTACGTATGTAGCCTCTCTAATACATGTATGGTGCACATCTATGACCCTCCTCTTACTTCCCTGTCGCCAGACTGGAACGTTGTACTCAGATGGAACGAAATTCGACTCGTCGGAGAAAAGAGACCCTTTGAAGTTCCAGCTCGGCGCTGGTCGCGTCATTCGTGGATGGGATGAGGGGTTAGTCGGTATGGTGAAAGGAGAAAAGCGCAAACTTGTTATTCCTCATGGTCTGGCATATGGTGAGCGACGATTGGTATATACTTTTGAACCACCAATTCACATTCACGGGATAGGCGACCGCGGATATCCTCCGAAAATCCCTCCTAAGTCCGCTTTGGTCTTCGAGGTCGAGTTGGTGGATTTTGTTTGAAGTCTGAGAAAAAACCCCACCATCACTTGACTTGATAGCTGTCAAACAGGAGGAAGTGCTTGATAGGGCCGTAAGAAACGCGATATTTCGGAGAGAATTGTCAATATGTAGTCGGTTTGAAAGACCATGTCCCGCCTTCCATAGACTGCTCCGTTACCTCAACCAAAGGCTAAGCCACAACGATTACTACACAGAAATAAAGGTCTGAGAACATAGGAGTTGTGTACTGTCGAATTGTGCGGCATTGACATGCTATGGGAGAGTGGTAGGCCGGAGCCAGAGGTTGCGGGTTCAAGTCCCGTCATTCTCGTTTTATTGTTGCCTTGTCCCATGAAAGCTCGTGTAGTGTTGACCGCATCGAAACCATACCTTGATTTTGGGAGCCCCCATTTTCGGACCGCCGCATTCCAGCCCCAATTAATGGTGGGGCTTACCCCAAGACCCACAGATACACCTTGTTCGTCTTGTCTGTAAATCTTCGTTCAAAGGGTCCGTCGCTCAAAGGGTTCATTGCTCAGAAGGTATATTTCGTTCCGTCATTTTACAGTAGAACCGACTCTTGGAAAAAATTCGCGATATCGCCTCAAATAGTGGTTGCGAATCCACTCGTACACTTTTAGAGTAAATGCAACGCGTTTTGATTGCTTGGCGCGATGGCATCTCGCTCTGGACAGCGCTTTGCGAAATCCCGAAGTCGGCAATTACATGCAGCCTCTCTCTCCTCTTCGGCCTTGCGCTCCTTTCCACAGCGATATACTTCACACCCTCTAGTCGGGTCCCTTTCCCCACGTACGACCGGAAGGGAACACCTTCCGCTGCAAGGAAACGTTTCGGGCATGACGGTGAGCTTGTGACCTACATCCGCAACGTGACACTCGGAGGAACAAGCACCATTTTCTTCCTAGATATTGTCCTCGCTCTTGCGCACCAGCGAAGGAGTAGAACCACCAGCTCCCTTGGCATCAATATCGAATACGACCCGATGCCGATGGGTGTTTGAGCGAACGCTTCGCAAATATCTACGGATAGGACGCGATTCTTTTAGCTCGACCGAACCCTTTGGGGTTGAATTTTTCAGTACTCGCTTCAAACGAGAAGCTCCCAACAACGGTTTTCCTAACTGGACCTCGATCTTGTGGTGCTCTGTCCTCTTCGAATCCCAGAGCCTCACATCAAGGTTAACTGCGGGCCGGGGAGTCGGTACAGTTCATGGTACGGATGCTTTGTGGAGAATTTGTGGCTGCATTGGGATTCGAACAGCTCCAACCCGCCATCTTGTTGGAAGCGGGTATAACAACTTGTCACACAGAGTCGAGAACCAAGTGGAACCCATTGTTGATGCGCTTATGGGCGTACTTCCGTTATACCTCTACTTTGTTTGAAACAAGGAAGGAGTAAAGTTTTATGATGTTTGCCGTATCAGTGTAGGAAACCGGCGGCACGTGATCTCCACCGGAACAGGAAATTTGTATTGAGGCTGGGCCCCTTCTTTCCTCCTCCGTGCTACTGTTCCACGTCTTTCTATGGAGGCCACCACGACACAGGACAGTATCTCATCAGGCTATACGCTCTCAAATACCTTTACGTATCCAGAAGGACCGAGGGTTGCGCCTAACACTACTAACCCTGTTGATACGGTGTTTACAAGCTCAAGCCACTCGCCAACAAGAACCGACTGAGTGTCCCAAAGCAAGGGGAAATAACCAAAGTCCGCCGCCTAAGGAGAGGCAGAGAGTTGTGACCAACAGGGTTCCCGCTGACTGCTTGCTGACGCGGAAGGGCCATTGGAATGAGACTGAGCATGGTAACTACCAATCCAAAGAAAGCGTCTAGTTAACACAGAGAAATATTGGGCAGATGGGCGCATACTCTCGAGCTGTCTTGTCGTGCAACATAAAACGAAAGCTGTAATTGATTTGTTGCATGTATTTAAGGTATAGCAACAACAGAGTGGATTATATTTGGAACCTAATTCATGTTTAGTTGCTGCATTGCGGCACCCACTTGTCTATCATTCGAGAAAGCCTAAAGGATATGTCATTGGCACATACGACCACCTTATATTCTAACCCTGCTTGATTACATGATCAATGGCACTCTATCTATACTACGCCCTAGCCGTCACATCAATTTTTTTTGGACAGCAACGGCCGTGGGTAGCAATAATGTTCTGGAATATATGGAATGTTCTTTCCATTTTCCCCGAAGTCGAGGACCTGGATGCCCACATCATGTACTGCCATAGTGGTGAATTCAAGCCGATCACGGATATTGGAGGATTGGAGGGTGAAGCTTTGACCCGACCTCATCGACCAATCATCAGCACCTTTCTAGTTATTCAGCTAGCGGCACGAGACGTGTCCATACCAACAGATAAGGTGTTTTATGGCCATGGCTGTTGAAGAATATATCATCATTGTACGCAGCGAGCGCTTCGTGTTGGCGCGAGACCAAATGCTGTTCGACTCGCCGAATTACTTCACAATGTTATTTGATGGCCCCTTCAAAGAATCCTCAGAAGGAAAGAGGGAGGTAGTTCTTTACCGCGATCCATTTCTCTTCCGCTTCATCGAATCATACCTGTCCGGCTATCAAATTCTACCCTTGCCGACAACTGAACTTCCTCCACACATGTCTCATGCAGCCATGATAAAAAATCTGTTTGCGGATGCCCAGTTTTACCAGCTTGACGGGCTCATTACGCTGCTCCGGCCCCTCGTCAACACCAGGTATAAATTGCTCAAGGTATTTACGGGGTTACACGATTCCTCACGGTTATTTGATTCCGGTTTCACGACCACTTACGTATGGATCATTAGGGCCAGGGGATGTCCACCAAGCGGAACATCCAGTGGGGTAATCCAGTGGAGATCAGCCCTGAGCAAGCATACTCGATGGTTGAATATGCAAAACAATCGTCAACTTGTGTTGTTTTGCAAGGTTTTCACCTCGACCCCCACAATAAGGACACTTGTGTCCAATGGATCCAACAGTGCCCGTTAGAATGGAAGGAGAGGGACGCCTTGGGGGCTCCCATTGCACCTCATATGGCCTACTCCTTAATTCTGTATTCTATAGCCCCCATTTAGGAGGAAACCTTCCAGTGACATTGCATTAAGGTTCCGATATCGGTAAGTGGTCCTCTCATCACATTGGGATTATCGATGATTTTAAGATTATAAAGCCCTGTGTAACTCCAAAAATGTTCACCCATCCAATTATTAATGTTCATTTTGCCTTGCGGTGTGTTCTGCCGGGTCCTGTACCCCTGGCTCTTATTCAGTCCCCAACCTTAAAATCGCAACTCAAACGTTGTCCCCACCTCTTACCAACAATGTGGCCCATCCAATTGTCTCGCCAGAAATAAGCTTCTTCCAATCGGAAATACTTCAGTGGTTTATCTTACGCTAGACCTCCCCCCTGAGGAATTTGCGAACCTTCTTGTGATAGTGGCCAACCCTTGTAATACCGCTTTACCATGTCCTCAATACTCAGCTGGAAAAATCTTGTAACTCATTCTGAGCCCTGCGAGCTTCAAAGTCCCATATTTGTCCTAATGTAAACTGCCTCTGATAATACCTGTTGTGAAATATTATTGGCAAGCGGATCCTTCCCAGCTGTAAAACCTGATAGAGGGTTCACTTGTATCAAGGAAATCACATTATTCACTCTGAGTGCTTGTATACAGTTACGAGAAGTTCGATATACTCTGGAATATTTCCTGCGATTTCTTCGTCGTCACGGAGATCGCGAATATTATTTCGTTGCAGTACTACCACAAGAAACTGGTGAACAAGCCTCTAAGGCCTGAAAAATGCCGATTTCCGTCATATTTGTACACACGTGATGTAGTGACCATCGCTAGTCCTCATCACTACTGACGGCTTCTTGTCAATGGAAAGCTAATTTGGTAGGTCAATTAATATCAAATCAATTCCTGGGCTCGACCTGCTGATCTAGTGATCATATGCACGCTAATCGCCATCGGCGCGCAGGTGTAACACCTATGCCAACCGAGGCCGTCAACCCCCCACCTGGTATCCACACCACCTTCGGCAATTAATATTCTCTTACTGGGGGAGCGAGCCCATTCCATTAAGGTAGCCAACCCCTTTCAGGCTTTCTTCTTCAGCCCCGCTTGAGATAGGAGCCTCAACAAGCTTCGGAGATGCGTCAGCGATAATGCAGTGCTCGTGCACAGTTCCGAGTTGGTACTCCATATTCAAGCACACAATCCAACACATTGACTCTAAATGTAGTTCTCCGTTTGGACGGTGACTGGAAATGGAAGGAAAGAAACCTTACTATACTCATACATGTATATGCCCGTTGCAAGCATTTGACCAGGCGACCGCATCAAAGCTCAATTGTACACCCCGATGCAAGCAGCGCTCCTGTACCTCCTTATAAACTCCTCCTGCTGCCTTCGAGACGGTCTCCCAGGCTGCAGGCGAAACCATTCTTGGGATCAATCTCATTTCTCTCATCCCCGCAAACCCCTTCGCCAACAAGGCGGGCAATTGGAGGAGATCGTCGGGAAGCAATCGCGTCAGCGAGAGATTTTGAACTGGGATGAGAGATAACGCTTCTAGTTCCCATCCAGACATATGGTCAAGGTAAAGGCTGTCGATCGTGGCTTGCGTTGGGGTCGAGGCGGTAGGGACCAAAGGTATGTCGGTTTGGCTGTAGCCGCAAGCGATCAAATGAACTGACTTGAGGTGAATCCCATAGGCTCCACAAAGAACATTTCGAGCGAAGTTGCCAGCGTGGACACCCGCACAATTGTGTAGTGTCAGACTTTCAAGTGACCCAGTTTTCCCGCTTGCCCAAAGCACGGGTTCAGAGAACCGACCCCGCAGTTCCACACCAATGTTACCAGTAAGGGTAATCTGCCGAATATTTGGAGTGAAATCGCGAATCTTGATGTAGAGGTCCTCACTTAGGGCGAGAAGTGTGAACAAATGCAACGATTTTAAGCGATGTCCATGTAGTTCCACAACTTTGTGGAGGAATTGATTGAAAAATGTTAGGGGTTTCCCCACACGTGGGGACGGTAGGCAGTTAAAAGAGGGGTTATAGTTCTTCTCTTGCAACGTAATGCTTTCGAATCGCGAAAATTGGTTGATGGTGGTTAGAAGAGCTGTGTGATTTGCCATGTCTTCTCGCTCGTGGATCACGGTGATAGCTCGGACATTTGGCAGCCGCGCGAGCATTTGGTACACTGTGAATTTGTTGCCATCGGTACTGTGACTTGCCAGGGTAAATCTTAGTTCATGAACAAACTCTGCAAGCCCTTGAATATTTTCTGCGAGCCAGCACTGGCGCTTGGAGCCAACTTCCTCCAGAGAAATGGCCCGAAAAAGAACTGGGGCGCAGAGGCTAGCCAGAGTTTTACATGTACTAGAGGAGGTTGACGCGTTAGAATGTAAACAAGCTCTTGGCGAGCACGCTTACAGTCGCAAAGTGAGAAGTGGCTCAGTTCGAGAGGGAATATCTTCCAAAGGGTCGTTATGAAGCACATCGATGATGATGATTAGCAACTCAGTGGGGAGTTGGAGAAGCAGGCTGCTTGTGGGGACATCAGGGAACGATGATCCCCGAGCCTCCCTGATTTGTAGGGCAATGGCGGAAGTTGACTTTCCCTGCAGATTCCAATTTTCATCACCTGCCCCAGTTCTCCTAGATTTTCGCGGCTTAAGCAGGTGGATGAGTTTATCACGTAAGGTCATCATGGCTGATGACTTTGTTGAGGTATACGGTTGTTGGTTGCTGATGAGATTGTACAGCTCCATGGTACGCAGAAAGGCATAGTCCACCTTATCTCTATTTGTTTTGATATCTGATTGCATACTCCACAGGCAGCGTACTGTGTTATCCACTTTCAATGGCATCGGGGAATGCCGGAGAGAGGTCTGAATAAACACTAACGACCCCTCGTTGTATGGTAGTCCCGTCAATGGATTATGGTCACCCTCGGCGCCGCCCGCGAATCGCTTGAGGCAATCAAGAGTCTCTTCCAAGGCGGTACGGAGGTTCTCTACAGTCTCCCTATCCTTACTGAAGGGTACAGACGGAGATTCAGTCACTCAGGAAAAGCCGGATTTCGAGGGTGGGGTGTAGACTCACTCTCGGAGTAACTTCTTGAACCCCTGATCCTTAGCCTCGTTCACCAGTCCTCCAACATTTGCGCTTATTTGCAGTATCTGCTTCTCAAGGCCATTTAGGTCATCGCTCAATATCTTGAGCCCGTCGGCCGCTTCGCGTTGCTCCAGTACCGACTTATCGGCCACATTTGCACCGTCTACGAGCTTTATAGTAACTGCAATGAGTGGGAGGATCTTTGCAGTGACGCTGAGTACGTTTTCCATGGAGGGAGTGAGATAAGGTGCATGGGAGACAAGCGCCGAAGATGCCTGTGGTCAGCGCTTGTGTTGCCTTCGCATACATGCTTAAACGACTTTGGACGTGATCTGTACAATCCGCGGCAGTTATCACTGGTGGTGCATGTCCTTCTATGGGCCAGGATAACTCGGACTCGGCCGGTCTGTAATTTCGGGATCGACGCTGTCGCTGTGTCTTCCGCACTGGATGCAAACATATGGGAAGGTTGGTAGGATGCGAAGTGAAGGACCGGCTGTGGAGGAAGTCTGCATGGTCGGGTTCAACTTGTGGCTACTTCTATGGTCAGATTGCGCACAGCCTTCCACAATCTGGCAGCCTCATGTATGTTGTGAACCACTTTATGTTTAACATCCGAGTCGTGGAGGAATGTTCCTCACTCGATGTCTTGTAAATAGACATTTATTTTGCTCGTGTTCCTTGCCTCATCTTAGACCACTGCCGGATTCGCCGCTACTGCTCAACCCGATCCTCAAGGTCTTTGGAAACACCTTTTCCCCTTGTTACCCCCTCAGCACCACAGGCTTAGCCAGCTGGAGCCAAGCCCCACTTTAGCCAGTCCCCTTGATGTCGTACCTAGTCAAAAGCGCATAGCTTCCAAGACGGATTGGGCACACCTGTAGGACATTCGCTTGGGTTGTAGCTCCAACAAGGTCCTAAGCTATCATCACCCAACTTTCCAGCCTGGAGAACCCACTTCCATCATCATACGGCCGAGATCCCTGCAGAAGTAGGTTCCACTGGTGAGCGGACAAGATCCCGCATTGTGTGCTTGTTGGGTTCAGCTGGTTTCTGCCGGAAGCCTTCAGACTTTCAATTCCTGACCCGATTCCATTTCAATACAGATAATACTAACATAGAATATTAAACACCTTTATTGAGTGGTATACAACATATATTGATAAACATACAGCGATTTATGTGCCCTTCAATATCTTGCGTAGAGACATTTGTTAGTCCGATTATGCACTCGTGATCTCAAAAACTATGTAAACTAGATGTAACTGAAGCTGTATACATTATAGATACATCGATATGCGAGTTACGTGTCGATTTCAGACCTGCCGCTAGTTCGTCAAGACCTCGCAGTCACGCGGTCAGACTCCCAAATTTCAGTATATCAGTACTGCATACCTTATTCACTTATTACTCCATTTCCGATGTTTATACCTAGGGCCTCTATAACCTATCCACAGCAGAGCCAAGCTGAAAGAGTCAACTAGTGCTTTAAGTATACCCATCAGTGTATATGAGTCATCCCACCTCTATAGAAAACCATTTCATCCGGGACCGTTTACACTTGGATAGTCCCGCTGCTCAACAGCCATCACCAGACCGTTCAGTCAGTAGCCAGACTTCTTTTATATGCATCAGTTGACGTGGGTTGATGTTAATCTGTCAAAGCACGGCGTTCCAAGCAGGAACGCACAAGCATCGATCCCAGACACGATTTCAGATATGGTCGGATCTGACTCCTATACTATAAAATAACCCAGATATACGGACATCCAGCAGTGTGCACATACAAAGAAATCCACAACCTGACATTACCCCATGGAGATGCAGGTCAAATTGCATCTTGACCATCCACCACTTCGGACAACCTCCTCACTTGTTCTATCATCGTTATGAATGAACGAGTACACCTGTCCCTTGACCAAACTATTCTTCTTATTCTCCCTGGATGTTGGAACGAGTCGCCGCACATCGTGCAGGTCACTGTCGAAACGAGATCGTGAGACTTCAGGGCATATAGAACATACAAGTCACATTCTGATAGTATTATAAACCTAGTGGAACTCCTCGAGTGGAAGACCTAGCCGCTTATTATCCTGTGCAAACCGAGATCTTGGTGCGTCTGCAAACGCCTCTTCCTTCCCAAGGCTCTGTTTCCTCTATTTGCCCTGTTCATTGTATAAGGTCACTTTAAGAATATGGCATGACCTTAACCTCTGGCGTGACCCACTTTCAATCCCGATTGAGGGTTATATGTGAAGGCAACCGATTGACTGAGGCCACAGGAGATCATTTCACGCATTGTGAACTACGAACTGCTCGTAACGACGCGTCAATGTGCCAGTGCTGCCTCCTCGTTCCCCAAGATCACAGAGAAGGACGACTACCCGGGGCACAGTGACCAAGCCCTCGAAGGATTTTCTACTGCTCTCCAGGGTGACTTCGTCATCGAAGGCGGTTCGTACCATCTTGTAGCCCGTTCGTTCTTCCTCATTGTGTTATAGTGGTAAGTCTCTAACTCCACATTCAGGTAAGTATCCTTGGGAGTATGGTAAGAGGTGGAATTTCTATTACAGGAGCTACGGTAGCGGAAGGACGATGCTTGCCGCGCTGTCAAAATGGCGATTCATATTCGAACCCCGAACGGGAGCTAATCTCCCATAAGCGGTCCAAGGATTAGCGCATTGACGTATTGAGTAAAAATATAGTTGTTCAAATGCGTATCAGTTGGCCGAAGAGGCCGCATTCCGCTGAAGCCCTACAGAAAGGCAATCCATCAGTCAAGTTTTCCTCAAATATGACTGGAACCAGAAAAGGAGTGGAAGGTATTCTGAATAGGACGGTAACGACAACAAGGTCGGTCGTTTCTGTCAGGCTCCTGTGGGTGTGAGTGGGGCCAAGGGTTTACCTACATCGGTGATCTCCCAAGGCACAAACCGATCCAGCTGTAAGCCACCAAGTGGGTCCTGGGTCAGTTCAGGGGTACACCATTAGTTGTGCGGTGAGCGATTCCTCTCTGCCGACCAGCCCCATGTGCGGCACAATCTACTTCATAACGCCCTACTATTGTCCATTTCAACGGGGGTCTACACGGAACGATACTATATCGTAACCTAGGCCCCTGTGTGATATCGAGGTGTATCTTGCGAGCCCAAAATTCCCGTTGACCGCCAGTGAGAACTTGAATTGCTGGAGTATGCAAAGGTCGACAGGTTCGACAGGTTGGTCTCCTGCCTGGACGATAATCAGATAACCACGGCGACCAAGAGGAGGTACGGGAGAACTGTAGAGGTGCGCTCTCTCATCATCAACGGCGCTTGATATTTACCCAGAGACCATGGCTATTTCCGTGGTCAGATTGCACCCAGGACGTTGGCACATTCGATACGAGAGAACTCATCAAAGATGCTGTGAGATGAGTTCGAATGGTCGATTCGGCATATCCCGACAGTTTCGGGGTTCGCTCGGTGGCTTTATTCAAATTTCCCACACCACTACGTATGGATAGTCAGTCAGGTGGATCACGTAAGTGGACCAAAGCTCAAGGAGAAAGGCGATTCATACCAAGTATGAATTAGCTCCCCGCCGCGCGAGCACGGAACTGCGGGTCCACT
>Ga0307513_10011933_pt1 | contig 10757 bp, 13 predicted proteins | sample 15_EM_MG_FD_202174 | JGI IMG/M metagenome (GOLD analysis project Ga0307513, IMG submission 202174) | Populus trichocarpa ectomycorrhiza microbial communities from riparian zone in the Pacific Northwest, United States - 15_EM | ecosystem: Host-associated > Plants > Roots > Unclassified | place...
TTGCCCACCAGCGCGGACATACCATCACGCTACCCGCGAACCGCCGGAACGCAGCTCGAGGAGACACGATCAGATGACGACCCCGGCCTACGGCGCCACCCCGGACCGCTACGACGCGATGTCCTATCGCCGCACCGGAGACAGCGGCCTGGACCTGCCCGCGATCTCGCTGGGCCTGTGGCAGAACTTCGGCACCGAGGTCCCGCTCGAGCAGTGCCGGGCGATCCTGCGGCGCGCGTTCGACCGCGGCGTCACCCACTTCGACCTTGCCAACAACTACGGGCCGCCCTACGGCTCGGCCGAGGAGAACTTCGGCACGCTGCTGGCGCAGGACTTCCGCCCGTACCGCGACGAGCTGATCATCTCCACGAAGGCCGGCTACGACATGTGGCCCGGCCCGTACGGTCAGGGCGGCGGCTCGCGCAAGTACGTGCTGGCCAGCCTCGACCAGAGCCTGTCCCGGATGGGCCTGGACTACGTCGACATCTTCTACTCGCACCGCTTCGACCCGGACACCCCGCTCGACGAGACCATGGGCGCGCTCGCCACGGCGGTGCAGCAGGGCAAGGCGCTCTACGTCGGCATCTCGTCGTACTCGCCGGCCAAGACCCGCGAGGCGCACGCGCTGCTCGCCGGCATGGGCGTGCGCCTGCTGATCCACCAGCCGTCGTACTCGATGCTCAACCGCTGGATCGAGCCGGACCTGCTGGACACGGTGGGCGAGCTCGGCGTCGGCTGCATCGGGTTCTCGCCGCTCGCGCAGGGCATGCTGACCGACCGGTACCTGGGCGGCATCCCGGAGGGCTCGCGCGCCAGCCGCGACGGCTCGCTGTCGAGGGACTTCCTGAACGAGGAGAACCTGGACCGCATCCGCGCACTGAACGAGATCGCGAAGAGCCGCGGCCAGACGCTGGCGCAGCTGGCCCTGGCCTGGACACTGCGCGACGAGCGGATGACCTCGACCCTGATCGGCGCGTCGAGCGTGCGGCAGCTCGACGACAACCTGGCAGCGCTGCACACCCTGGAGTTCACCGACGCCGAGCTGACCGACATCGACCGGTTCGCGGTGGAGAGCGGCATCAACCTCTGGGCGAGGTCTTCCACAGAATGATTGCCGTCGTTGGGTCCTGCAACGTCGACTTCGTCGTGCCGGTCGCCGCCCTGCCCGGGCCGGGGGAGACCGTGCTCGGCGGCGACCATCTGCGCACGCCGGGCGGCAAGGGCGCGAACCAGTCCGTCGCCGCGGCGAAGCTCGGCTCGCCGGTGGCGTTCGTGGGCTGCGTCGGCGACGACGCGCTCGCGCCCACCATCCTGTCCGCATTGGACGGTGCCGGGGTGGACACCTCGTGGCTGCGCCGGGTGCCGGACGCGCCGAGCGGCATCGCGCTCATCACGGTGGCGGACGGCGGCGAGAACACGATCGCGGTCAGCCCGGGCGCGAACGCCCGCCTGGGTCCGGCGGACATCGCGGCCGCCGCGAGGTTGCTCACCGAGGCCGCGGTGACGTTGGTACAGCTGGAGATCCCGCTCGACACGGTGGCCGCCGCGGTGCGGGCCGCGCGGGGCCAGGTGGTGCTCAACCCGGCCCCGGCCCGGCCGCTCCCGGCCGACCTACTGTCCGAAGTGGACGTTCTGGTGCCGAACCGCTCGGAGCTGGCCCTGCTGACCGGCGCTCCCGAACCGGCGACGCCCGGCGAGGCCGCGGAGCTGGCGCTTTCCCTCGACGGTCCGCGCACCGTCGTGGTCACCCTGGGCGGCGACGGTGCCCTGGTCGTCGAGGACGGCATCGCCACGTACGTCCCCGCGACCGAGGTGGACGCCGTCGACACGACCGGCGCGGGTGATGCGTTCTGCGGCGCCCTCGCCGACGGCCTCGCCCGCGGCCACTCCCTCGTGGACGCCACGGAGTGGGCGGTCCGGGTGGCGGGCCGCTCGACCACCCGCTGGGGCGCGCAGTCGAGCCCCACCCGCGCCGAGCTCAGCTGAGCACGCGGCCCTGCTCGACGAGGCGGGCAAGCCGGTCCCGCCACCACGCCGCGCGCGCCGGGTCGGTGATCTCGTACCGGTCCAGCAGGGCCGGGTCCGGGGTGGGCGGCACGGGGGACACCGGGAGGTAGCCGTCCACCGGGCGCAGTGACCGGGCCGGGCCGACCACGTCGGACGTCAGCAGCGACAGCGTGCCCAGGCCGCAGGCGAAGTCCAGCGACGGCAGCGCGCCCGCCAGCGCCACGCCGGCCGCCAGCCCCACGCTCGTCTCCAGCGCCGAGGACACCACGCACGGCAGCCCGCACGCCTCCGCCACCCGCAGCGCCCGCCGCACGCCGCCGAGCGGGGTCGCCTTCAGCACGGCCACGTCCGCGGCCTCCGCGACCGCCACCCGCATCGGGTCGGCCGCGCGGCGGATCGACTCGTCGGCCGCGATGCGCACCGACACCCGGCGGCGCACCGCCGCCAGCTCCTCGATGGACGCGCACGGCTGCTCCACGTACTCCAGCCCGCCGGCCGCGCGATCCAGCGCCGCGATCGCCGTGACCGCGGAGTCCACGTCCCACGCGCCGTTCGCGTCGCAGCGCACCAGGCCCGGCGGGCCCAGCGCGTCGCGCACGGCCGCCAGCCGCTCGATGTCCTCGGCCAGCGAGTCCGGGTGGTCGGCCACCTTCACCTTCACGGTCCGGCAGCCGGACGACGCGGCGATGCGGTGCGCGTCCGCGGGTCCGACCGCGGGAACCGTGGCGTTGACGGGAATCCGGCCGCGCACCGGATCCGGCCAGCCGACCGTGCACGCCTCGAGTGCCGCGGTCAGCCAGGACGCCGACTCGACGTCGTCGTACTCGCCGAAAGCCGAGAACTCGCCCCAGCCGGCCGGCCCCTCGATCAGCATGCCTTCGCGCACGTCGATGCCGCGGAACCGCGTGGTCAACGGGATCGCAAACGTTCGCGCCGTGTCGAAGTCGATCATCGTCTTCATCACGACAGACGCTATCGGATCGGGACCGTTACCATTTTGCATACAGCATGCAAGAAAGGGGACGAAGGCACATGACGAGGCAGCACACCGACGTGACGACCTCGGTCGCCGACCGATTTCCCACAAAGTACCTGGCCAAGCCCGAGATCAGGGCCTTACCCGAGCCGCCCGCGGCCACCTGGCGCATCATCGGGCCGGGCATCATCGCCGCCGGGGTCGGACTGGCGAGCGGCGAGTTCATCCTCTTCCCGTACATCGCGTCCCAGGTCGGGCTCGTGTTCGTCTGGGCCGCGCTCGTCGGCCTGGTCACGCAGTTCTTCCTGAACATGGAGATCGAGCGGTACACGCTCGCCACCGGCGAGACGGCGCTGACCGGGTTCAGCCGGTTCTGGCGGCACTGGGGCCTGGTGTTCGCGATCCTGACCGTCCTCGCGAACCTGTGGCCGGGCTGGGCGACGAGCTCGGCCACGCTGGTGACCTACCTGTGGGGCGGCAACGTCAAGTGGATCACCATCGGCATGCTGGTCGCGATCGGGCTCATCCTCACGCTCGCGCCGGTCGTCTACGTGGTGCTCGAACGCGCGGAGATGCTGAAGGTCGCGGCCGTACTGCTGTTGCTGGCCATCGGCGCGTTCGTGGCGATCTCCGCCCAGGCGTGGTCGGACGTGCCGACGATCGTGACCGATGCGACCGTGCCCACCGAGCTCGGCTTCGCGCTGCTGCTCGGCGCGCTGGCGTTCGCGGGCGCCGGCGGTGGGCAGAACCTGGTGCAGAGCAACTGGATCCGGGACAAGGGCTTCGGCATGGGCAAGTACGTCCCGCGGATCACGAGCCCGGTCACCGGCAAGCCCGAGGCGGCGCCGAGCACGGGGTTCATCTTCGAACCGACCGAGGAGCATCTCGGCCGCTGGCGCGCGTGGTGGCGGTTCGCGAACCGCGAGCAGCTGTACACGTTCGTATTGATCACGTTCCTCACGATCATGTTCACCTCGCTGCTCGCGTACTCCACGGTGTTCGGCCGCGACGACCTGGCGAACGGCATCGGCTTCCTGGAGGTCGAAGGGAACGAGCTGAGCACGCTCGCGGGCGGCTGGTTCGGCACGTTCTTCTGGATCATCGGCGCGTTCTCGTTGTTCGCCGCGGCGCTGGGCATCGTGGACTACTCCGCGCGCCTGGTGGCGGACGTGATCAAGACGTCCTACGCCGAGCGGCACAAGGAGAGCACGCTCTACTTCGCGGTGGTGTGGGCGCTCGTGCTGATCGGCTGCGTCATCACGCTCGCCGGCTTCGCGCAGCCGCTGGTGCTGCTGGTGATCTCCGCGTGCGTGGGTGGCCTGATGATGTTCATCTACTCGATCCTGCTGCTCGTGCTGAACCGCAAGGTCCTGCCCGAGCAGATCAGGATCCGCGGCGCCCGGGTCGCGGTGCTGGGCTGGTCGGTCGCACTGTTCGGCATCCTGAGCGTGCTGACGATCATCGACCAGGGCGGCAAGCTCATCGGCGGCGGCGACTAGTCCACAATGGACCGTGTGGCGGCCGCGACGAGTTCGTCGGCGGGCGCGTCGAGGGCGAGCACGACCCCGTGCTCGCCCTCGCCGAGCGGTTCGAGCGCCGCGAACTGCGACGCGACGAGTGACTCGGGCATGAAGTGCCCGGGCCGCCCGGCCACCCGCCGCCGCACGGTCTCGCGGTCTCCGTGCAGGTGCACGAAGAACACGTCCGGTGCGTGCTCGCGCAGGATGTCGCGATAGGCGCGCCTGAGGGCGGAACAGCTGGCCACGCCACCCGTGCCGGCGCGCGCGGCGAGCCACTCGCCGATGGCCCGCAGCCACGGCTCGCGATCCGCGTCGTCGAGCGGCACCCCGGCCGACATCTTCGCGACATTGGCCGGGCCGTGAAAGTCGTCCGCGTCAGCGAACGGCACATCCAGCCGCCGCGCGAGCGCGGCCCCGACGGTCGTCTTGCCGGAGCCGGTCACGCCCATGACCACTATGAGTGGAATGGTCACCGGTGGCCTCCGAATGTCAGTCCTGTGTGGGCGGTGGCGCGACGGCAGGCACGTGCCGGGCGGGCAGCCAGCCGAGCACCCCACTCGTCAGCTGGACCCGACGTATCCGGTGGATCATGAGGAGGCCGGGGGAATGAAGGGGCCGAGCTTCGGGTATCCGAGCCCGAACTTCTTGCGCTTCTCCGTGATGACCTCGAAGGCGTCGTTCGCGCGGTTCGACGGGAAGATCCACTCGCCGTCGGGGGAGTCGAACTGCAGTGCTGGGCCGGGGGTGAGCTTGAGGAGCATCCAGTCGTACTTCGGCATCGGGACCTTGCGCGGGCGGCGGATGTAGATCGTGCGCAGCGACTTGATGTCGCCGAGCGAGCAGCCGATGTATTGCCGATTGCGCTGGCCATACCATTCGGTCCAGGTCTGCGTGTCACGGTCGAACAAGCGTCGCTTCCGGACCGTGCAGGCCATGAAGACCTTGACGTCGTCCACTTCGAGCACGGCGTTGTTGTCCCGGGCGTCGAACCTGGTTGCGAGGTCCGCGTCCATGAGCTCGTCCAGGCTGAGGTCCTCCTCGGCCTTGGCCTTCGCGCGCAAGGCCAGCACCCAGGCGGCGAACCACACGACGGCCAGGGTGAAATGGATGAAGCCAACCGGGGGGTACGGCTTGACACCGCTCAGGGATATCCACATCACCCACCACGCGGCGACGCCGAACTTGGCCGAGCTCCTCGCCCATGTGTGCGGCTTGGCGGCGTTGTAGTCCACCACGAAGTAGGCGTACGCGACGAACATCGCGTTCACGATGACTGACCCGACGACGCCGGCGCGCACCTGTTCGAACCGCAGGAACAGGTAGAAGGAAGCCGCGATCGACGCGACGACCTGCACCCACGCCGCGACGGCGTACCGCCGCCATTGCCGTCGCACCCGCGTCCGGACATCAGCCGTCATCAAGCGTTCCCTGCACGCGCCACGGGAAGCCCGGCTGCGGCGCCGGCTGCTCCTGCGGCGGGCGACTCGCGGCCGCCCTGTCGTACTCGGTGAACTCCGGGGCTTTCGCCGACGTGTCGGCGCCCTTGGCGAACGAGCTGATCGTGTTCTTCGCGGCGCTCTCGAGCACTGTTTGGAGCGAGTTGAGGTCCCGCGACACCTTCAGCAGCTTCTGGGCGAGCCGGCCCAACTCCTTGCTGAGATCGGATGCCGTGTGCACCGCCCGCAGCACGACGTCCTGGATAGCCAACCCGATGGATGCCCCGCCGGTGTACGGCGCCGTCGCGAGTGCTTGTGCACCCCTCTCGAACATCACCAGGACCAGCTCGGCCAGCGCGTCCCGGATGGTCCCGCGGATGGCCGCGACCGCCGAGCCGGCGAGGTTCACGCAGCCGGCCTGGCCGACGCAGGCCACGCTGCGTGCCTTGATGTCCTCGGCACGGGGCATGACCGTGCCGAAGAACGCGTTGAAGGAGCCGGACCCGCCCTCGACGTAGGTCGGCACCTCCGATAGTGCGTTGACATGGTCGGCGGCCAGCCGGTCCAGCTTCCCGGCGGCGTCGTTCAGCGCGTCCACTGCTGCCTCGACGGCGGCCGGGTCGCCCGCGGTCACGTCGAGGAAGTCGTCCAAGAACTCGACGTGCTCGATCAGCCAGCCGACCACCGAACCGGCGATCGTCCGGAACGGGCTCTCCAGCGCGCCGAGCAGATCCATGCCGAGCACGACGCCGTTGGCGCCGATGGAGATCCCGTCCTGGTTCATGATCGACGTCACGACCTGCGAGACGGATTCCACGGGGCCGCCGCCCGTGAACGAGCTGTCCCAGTTCTCGCCGCCGCCGACGTTGACCATGTCCGTGTGCGGGTCAATCATGGCCGCCCCTCCTCGTGAACCGGTCGGCCTGGGCCTGGTCGATCTCGTCGAACGAGTCGGCGACGGCGTTCGCGTCGTTGGCGTCGATGTCGAGGTACTTCGCGGTGTTGCGCACCTGGTCGGCGAGCGCTTGCACCTTGGCCTGGACATCGCCGCACATCATCCGGGAGACCACGCCGAACGTGTCGGGACCGAGGTTGACGCCGCCGACGTTGTCGGCCACCTGGTTCATGTCGTCGCCGCGGGTACGGGTGCCGCGGCTCCAGGTACGGAGCTCCTCGGTCTCGACCTGGGTCTTGTCGTCTGTCATCGGGTCTCCGCTCAGCGCAGGATGCCGCCGCCGGAGTCGCCGCGCTCAGGTGGCGGCGCCGAGCGGCCCGGACGCTTGCGCAGCACGGCGCCGTACTCGTGCTCCCGGTCGCGCCGGGCGGGCTCCGGCTCGGGCTCCGGGACGAAACGGCGGAAGAAGTCCATCGTGGACGGATCGCCGAACGTGCTCTCCAGGGACTCCGTCAGCTTCGCCGACACCTGGCGCTGCGCGGCCCGGACCGCGGACATCACCAGCGGGCCCAGTGCCTCCGGCTTGTGGGCGGCCGCCTTGGCCGAGAACGAGATGGCCTGCAGCGCGCCGGTCGGCGACAGCGTCACAGTTACCGCGCCGTCCGGCGACGACGCCGACGCGCTCGCCGACTCGAGCCCCGCACGCAACTGCTCCGCCCGCGCCTCGATTCCCTCGGCTCGCTGGCGCAACGTGCGCAGCACGGTGTCATGGTCCATACCCTCGAACGGGTTCGGTTGCACGCAGGCCTCCCCGGCTGTCCGGCGCGGCACCTTCCACGCCCCCCACCGGGCACGTTAGCGCACGGCGGTCAGTCGGCAGCATCCTCGTCCGCCTCGGCGAGCAGCTCCGCCAGCCGGGCGCGTCGCACCTCCGCCCGCCGGCTGAGGACCTGCCAGGCCTGTTCCACCTGGTCGGTCGGAAACACCCACTCGCCGGCCGGCTCACGCAGCAATACCGCGCTGCCGGGCGTCAGCTCGAGCGTCACGCCGGGTTCACCCGGCAACTGGCAGACGCCCGCGGCCTGCACGCTGTGCCGCTCGACGGCCGTGACGTCCTCGAGCAGGCAGGTGCTGTACTCGGAGGGGATGGTTTTTCCGAGCCGGCTGACCGACACCTCGCGCGGGCCGACGACCAGGTGTGGACTCACCACGCGACGCTTCACGTTGCCCCGCACCGGGAATGCCAGCTCGAGGTCGGTGTCGGCCAGCTCGGCCGGCCGCAGCTCCGCGACGAGCGACTGGGCCTTGGCGCCCAGTTGCCGCCCCGCGAACCAGCCGATCGCCGCGGTGCCGACGGCGAGCAGCGAGGACACCGGCATCCCGCCCAGGACGAACCCGAGTGCGAGCCCGGGCGCGATTCCACCGTAGGCACCGAACCAGGTCGCGGTGCGGCCCCACTTGTACGGCTTGCTCGCGGCGAAGACCGTCGACATGTACGCCACGACGAGTACGACCGCGGCCAAGCCGGCCGGTGTGTACGCGACCGGGTCCGCCTGGGTGGCGGCGATCATCAGCGTGAACGCGGTCGCTACGAGCGTCGGCAGAATCTGCGCGACGACGAACCAGCGCTTGGCCTGGCTGATCACACGTATCCCTTTTTCGTCCACCACTCCGGGTCGTCGGCGACCGGGAGGTCCTCCCGTTGCTCGTGGATGCGGTCCACACGGTTCTGGTCGGTGCCCTGGCGGTCTCGGTCGCGACCGAGTCGGACTTCGCGGACTCCTTGCCGAACTCCATGAGCGGCTTGAGCGGGCCCGGGAGCGGGAGCCGGCCGTCCGGTGTCTTGATGGATCCCCCGAACAGGAAGCCGAGGTTGTCGGACAGCTCGGCGAGCTTCTTGTTCAGGACGTTGAGCTTGTTCAACAGCCTGCCGAACATGCCACCGATCCTCTTGATCAGCATGGCCGCTTGCTGCACCGTGCTCGCGGCGAACTCGGCCACCGACGCGCCGAACGTCATCGGCCCGGCCGCGAGCCGTGTGGCGGCCTTCTGGAGCAGATCCCAGACGAAGTCGGCGATCAGGTCGCGCGCGACCGCCCGCACGGTCGCGACCCACACGCCCGCGTTCGCGTACGCCTCGGCCGCGCCGGTACACGCCATGCTCGCGCCGCGCAGCTGCGCCACCCGCAGGCTCATGACGTCGCCGAAGGTCATCGCCGAGGTGGAGCCACCCTGGCGGTAGGTCGGCACTTGGGTGCCGAGGGCGTCGGCCTGCTCGGTGGCGAGCGTGTCGAGGTCGGCCGCAGTCTGGTTGAGCGCCTGGACCGCCTGCTTGATCATGTCCGGGTTGCCGACCGTGAGATCCAGCGGCCAGCGCAGGAACGCCAGGTTGTCGATCATCCACGCGATCACCGAGGTGGCCAGCGCGTCAACCGGATTGTCGAGAAAGGCAAGTGTGTCGATGCCGGCAGCGGCGGCACCGAGGCCGACGTCGACCAGGTCCGCGGGCGAGTCGAAGGCGATGATCGACTGGACCGTCTCGTTGATCGAGTCGACGGCGCCCGCGCCGGAGGTGTCCATGTCACTCATGCGGGCTCCGGAAGCGGTCGGCGTTGCGCTGGTTGGTCTCGTCGAACTCGGCGGCCGAGTCCCGGGTCAGCCGGGCGTCGGCGGACAGGTTGCCGGCCAGCATGTGGATCCCGTCGGCCGTCCGGCGGGCGTCGTCGATCGCCCCGGCGGCGAACACCTTCGCGATGAGGCCGAACGACTCGGAGAGCTGCTCGAAGCGGATCGCGATCGACTCGCCGCCCATGATCGTGTCGGCGGCCTTCGCCGTGCGTTCCGCGCGGTCGTCGAGCCCGTCGGCGAACCGGTGCAGTTCCTTGGTGTCGACCTCGGTGTTGTCGCCCGCGCCGGTCATGGTCATGGCCGGCCACCGGGACGCTTGCGCAGGACGCTGCCGTAATCCGCGTCGGGGTCGCGCGGCTCGCGTTTCGGCGGCTCGGCCGTCGGTATCAGCCGGCGCAGGTAGTCCGCAGTGGACGGATCGGTGACCGAGCACACCACCCGCTCGGAGACCGCTAGCTGGGCCGCCGCGACCGTGCGCATCACGAGCGGGCCAAGTGCTTCCGGTCTGTGGGCGGATGCCTTGGCGGAGAAGGAGATGTCCTGCAGCGCGCCGGTCGGGGAGAGGGTGACGGTCACGGCGCTGTCCGGTGAGGATGCCGTCGCGGTCGCGGCGGTTAGCTCCTCGCGGAGACGGCCGGCGTCGGCCTCCAGCTGTCCGGCTTTCTCCCGCAGTGTGCGCAGCACATCCTCCGGCTCCAGGCCTTCGAACGGGTTCGGTTGCACAGTGGTCCTCTCGTCAGGCTCTGCTCAGGTTGGTGAGCAGCTCGTCGAGCTGGCGCGCGATGGCCGCGTCGGTACCGGGTAGCAGGGTGACCCAGCCCTTCTTCCTGGTGAACAGATACCGGCCGGCCGTGTTGTCGTAGACGCTCACCACGTGGCTCGCGCGGAGGCGGGTGCCGTTCGGTGGGGTGCGGGCGGCACCGAAGTGGCCGAGCCGGACCACGTCTCCGATCACGTCGCCGATCTTTCGTGCCTCGGACTTGCCCAGGCCGTCCGCGGCCAGTGTCCGCCAGAACCGGTCGCCGTCCGAGCCCGCCCGGCGCGCCGCCCGGTCGAGCGTGGCGGCCGGCAGGGTGATGGAGTTGCCGGTGCCGGCCGGGTGGGCGGGCAGCAGGCCAACGGTCTCGGCGACGACCTGGTCGGGCTTGGCGGCCGAGAGCACGAGCTCGTCGTCGGTGAGGACGGCGACGGTCGCGCCGCGCCCGGCCCGGGCCACCAGCGCCGTGGTGCGAGCGTTCTCCCGCATCCGGGCGTCGAGCTCCCATTCGGGCCGGGCCAGGCGGCTCAGCCAGTGC
>Ga0307513_10011934_pt1 | contig 10756 bp, 11 predicted proteins | sample 15_EM_MG_FD_202174 | JGI IMG/M metagenome (GOLD analysis project Ga0307513, IMG submission 202174) | Populus trichocarpa ectomycorrhiza microbial communities from riparian zone in the Pacific Northwest, United States - 15_EM | ecosystem: Host-associated > Plants > Roots > Unclassified | place...
TTCGTCAGACGTTTCCTTCCAAGAAATGTAGGTGCATCACTCACATTCCACTTAATTCCTGGAGTAGAGTCAACGTAGGCACTACAGCAGAAGAGTGTATATGTGAGCACCATTGTTAGCAAAAAGAGGATGATATTACCCTGGGAAGGAGACGCCAGATGGCAACGTTTTGCTCCCACTTCCAGTAACTTGTATCTGGATACAAGAGGGGAAGAATTGAGCGCCACGGGCAGGGTTTTGAGAGTAGAGGGCATCAGCCTCGTGGAGCGCAATGATCTCAACGCGAAGGATGTACGTTCCCGGGGCCAACTTTGAGGGAATGGGGATGGCGTACTGTAGAAAACGATTAAACCCGAGTGACCACCAATTAAAAACACCCCAAAGGCTTGCCTTTCCTCGGTTGCTCAGCAACTTTTCAACGGCCCAGGAGCCAGAGTTACCCTCATGGAAGATCTTGACCCAGGCGTTGCCCATTCCGTTGGAACTTGCAGGCGCGATGTACGCAACTTTTGGTTAAATCAGTGACGTATCTGATACATGTAGGAGGTTCACGAACGAATTGGTCCTTTATGCGAGGCATCGATGATGTCGTCTCCGCGAGAATTGTGGTCTAAGAGTAAGTGAGATCCTTTGATCGACAGGAGGAAGGGCCTTCGTACACCACTCCGTAGTCACAGTGCTACCAGCTGGGACTGATACATAGGTTCCGACAGAGTTGTCTCCGTTGACGTTGCAGCGGATGTTTGACGAGGTGAGGCTCTTGACGGGGTCGTTCGTCGGGGGCTGTCGAATGTAGCGACCAGCTCCAGCACCCTGGTCGATGCCGTTTATCCAGACGGACCACACACGACTATGAGCGCTGACTTCACCAAGGAGAGTGGCGACGATAGCAGCAAGAGCGAGGAACTGCATGGTTGGTTGGGGCACCAGGATAGCCGAAAACCTGTCCCCTTATATACGCACCATCAGGAAAACCAGAGGTTTTCTGTCGATTTCTGTGGTTGCGGTGGAGATCCACGGCGCAGGACGATCACAACGATCACAACACTACTGCGCCCGCTCGCAACTCCACGAAAAGTGAATTCAGCGTAACTTCGCTATCGCGCTGTGATGCTGGACAGAGTGCAGCTGGCCAGGGTTTAATTAGGGGATAATTTCATCGCTTGTAACGTGTGGTAACCACGTAGGCCACGAAGATAGCGAGCGGCACGAGAACGGGAGATTTTTGTCCCGTATACCAAGTGGTTTTTTCTTCTTAGTCCATTGCCAATCTCGTGCTTTCTATCTCCTCTACCTACGCGGTTACCGCACCCCACAAGCAATAAAATGATCAGTAGCACCAACAAGTGGCATGGCCAACGACCCAATTGCAGACGAGGAGCTCCCATCCCTCTAACGAGCACCGAACAACCGCTTTTTTCTTCGATCGCTCCTTGTGCTTATTACTTTTGCCGGCCTTCCCCTTCGTTCCCTTCGTGGTGTTTCTATCTCGCTGTTTCGCAATCTTTAGCTTAGCTTAGCTCGTTTCTTCCTTGTTTCCACAGATACTTCGCAATTGTTCGTCAGCTAAGAAGCATGGGGCGGCCGAGCCCCTTTCTCAATTCTTACGGCCGCCGTTTCGCGATCTTTTGAGCATCGAGGCACGCAAAACATGCCGCCCATCCAAGGAGGTCACCTGAGAGAACAATTCGTGTAACGACAACTTGAGTTGCAATTTCAGAGATTTCACGCAATCTTCTCTATCAGCCTTCCTCTGATATTCTGTAGAGAAGAAATGGGTCAAAAACGACCGCTTACAGCAAGTTGTACCGGACTGTGGGGAAAACCGATTTCAAAATTCACATGAAATTAAGGTCGTTCAACCAGAAGTTGATCGGACAAAAAACAAGCCCCGCGGCCCTCCCTCTCGGTCGTGGGGAATTCCTTAATTGACTAAATCCTGGCCAATTGCGCTCTTTCCGGCGTCGCAACGTGACAACGAAGCAACGCTGTATTAAACTTCCGTGGCGTTGTGAACGGGTGCAGTAGTCCTGTGATCGTGTTGCGCGCCCACAACGAATATCCGATTTTGCTGATGACCCATCATCACCCCGTGCACGCGTGAGCACTTGAGTGCCTGACTCCACAGGCGCGCCTCCCCGCACAAGGAGACACCCTCGCGCCAGGCGGGTTTTATCCCTCCGTGCGTTTTCGGGATACAGATGCAGGTTCGAGAGAAAAAAGATCGCTGCGTGCATCTGTTATAAAACAATTATACATAATAGTGCTCGTGAACAGAGGAGGTGGATGAAAGAAAGAAAGTCCTTGAAGAGGATGAAAAAGAGGGAGATGCAGGGATGGAAGCGATACTGAAGAACGCGACGGGGCGAAGGCCCGGAAGTGGCTTGGTAGCTTGCGGAAGGACAGGTGTGAAGACACGGAGGGAGGGCTGTCATTCTGATTTGATAGCTCACTCTGAACACGGGGGGTTAACGAGTGTAACATACACTATAATTTCAGGGGGCTCACCATCGTCATCTGATCCAGAGGTAACCAGGCTGTTCATGTCTTCTTCGATACCCCTGAGGAACTCCCTACAGTCTTCCAGCCGTTCCGTAGCCCCAAGCTTCACAAATGCATCAACAGCGCGGGAGGCCTCAGATTTCGCTTCTGGAAGCCTGCGTTGTTGATACAAGGCGAAAGCCTGCAAATGCGCCGCGAGACCAAAAGAGTATGCATCATCGACGGCGTACGACTTGGCACGTTCAATGTGAGCGTAACTGTCGTCAAATCTGCCTTGTTCGATACACAGTACCGCCAAGCGGAAATGAATCCAAAACAGTTGAAGGCGCCAGCCGAAGGAGGACGCGATTCCGAGGGCCACTTCGAAGTGGTTGATTGCCTTCTCTGTATTGCCCTTGGAACGATATATATCGCCGAGGATCCGATGACATTTGCAGGCCGAATATCGCTCGCCTGTCTCTGGGAGAAGATCGATCGCACGGGACGCGGCTTCCTCCGCGGCATCGAGCTGCCCGTCACTATATAACGCGTAAGCGAGGTAGGTCGAACACTCCGCTTGTCCCACAGTGTCCCCAAGCTGTTTGTAGATTTCCAATCCTTCCTTCGCCTGTCGTACCCCTTCACCATGGAGGCCAATCTCCCGATTTGCGTCAGATAGGGAACCCAATGTTCGAGCGACCTGACGCTCATCTCCTCGCTCTCTCCAAAGATTCAAGGCATAGACGAGGAGGTTTTTGGACTCCGTGTGATTTCCAACCGACTGAAACAACCGTGAGAGTTCGAACAAGCACCGAGGCTTGGAACGATGATCATCTGAGAGTCCTTCGATCTTGGGCCTCAACACAACAAGTCGCCCTTTGTGCCAAGAGAGGTGGTGCATGAAACCAGCGCAGGCATCCCAGATATAATCCGAGTTCGTGTCGATTGTTGTGATGACGTCGAGCAGGTGCTCAACATTTTCATCCTCCGACGCGATCCATTGTGTCTCTCCGGTGTTAGGCTTGCTGGGTTGAAGATTAACCGATAGCCGGGTGAAGTAACACTCTTTGGCCATGCAGAGGAGTGGAGACGACAACGGATCCTTGGGGCGAAGATGATCGCGGAGCGGCGCTAGCATTGTGATGTAACCGCCGCTTCGATACGTAAGGGAAAGGATGCAGAACGTGTCGAGGATGTTGGTTCCATCGGAGATGGTCGGGAACAACCAATCGAAGTTGTCCTCGTTGACGCCTTGTGGAAAGAATGCGATGACTCCGAGAAGCCCTCGTGCATCAGGGCCAAGTTCTCGGAACGTCGGAGAAGCGAGTGAGAGCTCAATCGTAGCGGCGAGGCTATTATTGTGTTGTGCGTGAAGCACCCCTGTTCGTCGTCTTTCCCATTCCTTGGTCAATCGGCTGGCGTCCCACTTGCTGTACTGGGCAACAGTGGCAAGTAGAGTGATGGAGAGGGGATGTAAGTCGAGTTGCTCCAAAATGTTGTTGACCAGATCGGACCGTTCGCCGTACTTGCAGATCCGGTAGAAGGTGTCGCGTCCAGCCTTGGTCGACAACGTTGGGATGTCCAGAACCTCGCATTGAGGAGGGATAGTGGAAATGCGAGAGGTGATACAGAGGCAGATGTTGCCGAACCGGCTCAATTCCTCCACCACGGCATAGATCTCCTGGCTACCGGTTCCCTGTGGATCGAGGACGGATTCGGCGTTATCGAGTATTATGAGCATCTCCTTTGAGGATAAAAGTGGTCGTAGGGGGGCCAGATCCTCGGGGTTTTCGGTGCCCGCACCAATGACCTTGGAGAGCCGGCGAAGGAAATGAGTGGGCAAGGGAAGGAACTGATCGCAACGGATGAATCGACGGTTGTCACCAAACCGCTGCTTGATGCGGTTATCGTGCAGGACGGTCAGAGCGATAGACGTCTTGCCGATTCCGCCAGCACCGATAAGAGCAATTGGGGTGAGATCTTCCGCGAGACCGACGATCTGCTCGATCAGCTCGTCGCGTCCGAAGAAGACTCTCGGTGGCGGGGGTGGGGATTCTCCGGATATACTGGATTAAAATATAAGACACCAGCCCATTGGTAGTCCGGATCGCTGACCTATTTTGAACCTGGGCGATGGTAAGTATTTGTTCGGCGAAGCGAAGAGCACGTGTCACCCACCGTCCGATTTTGGTCGTCAGTCCCTTCCTCATGTCTTAGCACATTCCGGTGAATCTCAGAAACGATGATATGGGTGTTTGCAACATCGTGACGAAGCTCGGAAACGATGGAATGTGTGTTTACCGCAAGCTCAGTCTGAGATAGATGGTTGGTTGATAGTTGCCACACAAAGAACGACGGAACGCACGTTAAACACGAGAAGAATTCTGTTGAGGTCCGTTCTCCAGGTAGCGATCATCTCCTTATCATTTTTTGCGTGGAACAGTTGAGAAACTGCGTTCCGTTTACCCTGCTTGATAACCTTCCGTTGAACTTTCGCGACGGTCCTATCAGGCCGAGGGCGTCATCAATGAAACACTCAAAGTGTGCACCGCACACCGCTAGTGTACCGACTCACGTCGTCAACTGTCCGATTGCTTCCAATACAGAGCTATTGAGGTCGTCCAACTTCTTCCCCTTCAATCCTCTGTCAAGAGCGACACAGATGTCGGCGCAGGCCAGCCCGAGTTCGACGTAATCCACCTGGTTGATCATCGAATCCTAGGCGGATTTCAGCTCGCAATCGGTCACCGTAGACCAGAGGGAAACAGACTCACTCTGATCATCGTGAGGATGACACCGACGGTTCCAAAAATGGTCTTGGCTGGTATGATGTCCGAGATCCCCCCAGCGAGATTCATGGCGTCGATGGCGACGTTCAGCGAGGAGAGGATATTGTCTCGACGTTTCTGCTGTTGTTCTTCGATGTCCATGAGTTCAAAGTCGGTGTGGCAGGAGGAAATGCTGGCGCCAGGAGGCTGTGAAGACAAACCCGTTCCCTAATAAAGGCACACCTCGTGCGGACAGAGCCCTACTGCTCTTCACGTAAGTTCACGGCCTCATCATCCGTCACGAACGCCTCTTTGGTCGGGAGTAACAGCGATGAGGCGTTGCGCTTAAGGGAGGAAGGATTCTGGTGTTTTGGATTCCAAGGGACGACGAAAGAGAAGGTTGCTTGGGCGTCCAATACGATGAGGAGCTCAGAAGAGGCGCCCTGTTGGGACACCAGCCGGACACGCGCGCTCGGCGTGAGCAACGCCCAGCAACGCGCCTCTTCCAACCCGTCGAACCCCCCCCCCCCCTTATCTTCCTGAGTCCTTCTCTTCACCTCCACCTCCAAGTCCCACCTGAAACACGGTGACCTCCACACTCACGACCCAGAGAACGACAAAATGCTCAGTACGCCAACGCTGTCAGTAGCCTTCGCGATCATCACGTTCGCCCAAGCTCAGACCAGGTTGCAGCACAAGAGAACCGTCCAAAGACGATGACCCCCTCCAAATTGACCGGGCATCCTCTGATGTCGGGGAGACGAATCGATTAAGATACCTCCAGAACTCACACGTCGCGATCTCCCGGCTACCAGCGGAGCTCTTGTCGGACATCTTTCTCCACGTCATCATGGCCGGCCTTCAGATTTATAGGACACGTTTCGTTCCCGGGACATTCAACTTCCTACGAGTCTGTAGGCACTGGAATGAAGTGGCCATCGGATCTCCCCAGCTCTGGGCTCTGTGGGTTCCGGGCGCCGTCAAAGCATGGCCTTTATTCCAGTCTCGTTCGAAAGGCGCCCCCCTGTTCCTGACGTGGCAGTATGGCCTCCCAAAATCTGCATTAGATTTCTTGACGGACACCGAGACTCCGAGGAGGTTCCGTCAGCTCAGCCTCGTTGGTACCCACGAAGAATTGGGGCGCCTCGTGGGTTCCCTCGACTCGGACTCCGTTTCAGTCACCTCGTCGATTTGGATACACGATCCTTGCGAGGAAGCCCACTCCGACGAGAATGGAGAACATCTCACCCATTTCTTCTCCTTGTCATTCCCGAAGCTCTCAAAACTTGAGCTCACAAACCCCATGCCTAATCCCTCATCCTCCATCTTCACAACATCCAACCTTACCTCATTGAAACTCAACATTTCTCACGAAAACCGGCGCCGCCACACTGCATCCCGCTTCTCACAGATTCTTCGACAGCATCCCAACCTTCGAGAACTGGACTTGAGGGATGGCGCAGTGCCTGTGGTCGAAACACCAGGAGCACTGACCCCTGTCTTTCTCCCGCAGTTAGTTGACCTGAGGTTGTTTGGCGAAGACGCGATTATCGCGGAGTTTATGAGGCTTGTCGATATGTCCTCCCCTCTCCACAACGTCTTCATCCACTTCAACTACACCAGCACCCCAGCTGCGGCTCGTGTCGATATTATAAGGCAAATTCCCACGGCGTACTATGAATGTCAGCGGCTGGAATACCCCCGCAAGGTCGACCGCTTTGCCGTTTCGTTAACCTCGTTTGGATACGAGGTAACCTTCAACGCAGTGTCTTGCCCCACTCCTGCATCCCGTCAAGTGTCCAACCTCACTCTTCGTTTCCATGGGGCGGGTAATGCGTTAGCTGAGCAGGTCATTCCTCTCTTCCCATTGAAATATGTCCGCGAGTTCACTGCCGAAGGCTTGGAGTTTGTCACAAACTCTTGGCGTTGGAGACTTGGGAAGATGGAGGGCTTGTTGCACCTGCAGCTGATACACCTGGACGTCGGACCGGTGCTGGATGCCTTAGATTTCGACGATGGAGGTATGTACGGGGAAGCTACCTAAATCATATTGAAACACTTACCCACGCGTAGCTGAACCGTATCAACCGACCGCTCCAAATCTACAATCGTTGTCCCTTCATCGTCTTAGCCTCCCCTTCAAGTTGTACAAGAAACTGCTATACATTTTGGAGGAGAGGTCTGACTGCCACACTGGCTTGGAGAGCTTGATCGTCAAATCATGCCGTATGACAACTAGGAGGTGTGAAGCAGATCTCAGGGAACTTGTGAAGAACGTTACTTGGGATAATGTGATAGAGATAGGCTTAGACGATGATGGGTCGGAGACCAAAGAAAGTGCGGACCCGGATGAACTTGATACCCCCGGCTACTAAATCCGCGGGAGGCATTTATACTCGCGAACTTTGTACAAATCGGTAGAGAAAGGTTTACCTTTAAACCCGCAATGACTCCATTGGATATATCGGAGTCAAACGTCGATGTGTGCGTATAACGTCCTCTCCCTAGTACCATCAAACCCGCGGTATGTTCTGTACCGAGACCATGCCATATCCGAAACGATGACTGAGACGATGGTATATTTGTGGAACCCCGAAGAGAATGCGGATGCTGGGAAGACCAAACTATCACCAGAAGATACCCAAGCTGTTAGAGAGGTTGCAGACAAGGTTTACATGAAGAACTTGTACGCGGAAAACCCTCTTCCCTGAGTTCCAAATTGGATGCTGTCACCCCTCCCGCATTGCCACCCAGCCCCACAACAGTGGGATCGGTGATGACACGCGATCCCAAAGTCCTCAAGGCGTGCAATATCATCCTGACTGATCGGGATCTCGTCGTATGGAAGAGCGGGATTTCATTCCGGCCAAGGACGCGATGGTCTTGGGGACGGATGTGAAGTACGTATGCCTCCGTTGGTTAGCCGTGTTGGATCAGGGCCGGATTGGCGGACAGACGGAAGATGGGTCCCTGCACAATTTTCTAGTTGGATACCGCTGACCGTTGGACCTGGAGAAGTGCGGGGAATAGATCTGAATCCTGACGATAAAGCAACGTGAGTAGCTCGGAGCTCGGAACGTGCTAGACAAGGCCAAACCGAGAGGAGAGCAACGAGTTGAGAGCGAGAGAATTCTCTGGGTGCCTGTCACCCTGCTATCCTCACCCCGCTATCCCCCGAAAGCGTCCGGCCCTCCTCGGAATCTATCCAGACGCGAATAAGCACACGGTACTATGCGTAAAGGAACTCGAGGCTCACGATCGAGCGCCAAAGTTACCGCGAAGTTCAGCATCTTCAGGACCCACCTTCAACTTTAAAACTCGTTCGCGGCTCGAGCGCTCATCGATCCATCCCTCTCCCAATAAGTCCCCAGTGACCGCAGCTATCCACTCTCGCCCTCCCCGCCGACCTCGTTCCAGAACTCATTTCCCCTCCTGCTGCCGGTACCACCTCGTCCCTAGCTGAAGTCCTCCTCAGCGGTGCGTATCCGAGTCCACGGTCCAAGCCCCCGAGATTTACGGTTTCTCCTAACTTTCGTGAACGCTTGTTCACGTTCAGGCACGGATTGCTTCCAGGCCCATCAGACTCCGCTTGTTCTCCTCCGTCCGCCGAAAGGGTCTGCTCTTCTCCAGGACTAACACCCAGATGCGACACACATAACTCAACTTCACCATCCCCCCCACCCCCCGCGTAGATCCCGCTCAGGGTCCGTACCCCAAGGGACCTAGGACACACAAGCCAGTGCCAAAGGGACCGCGTCGGGTCGGTTCCGTAAAAGCGTTCCCCGCTCCTTCTCTACCCCAGGCTCCCCCTCTCCCCGTCGACCTCGCTTCGGAACTGGCCCAGTACGGTGCGACGGAGCCAGTTTCTACTCGCCCCACTACCACCACCAACGCCAGCCGCGTCGCCCCCGGAACGACCGAGGCAGGCGCATTCCCGTCACCTCCGGGGGCTGATACCTCAACGGACGAAGCTCACCATTGGACCACGTAAATGCGGATCCCCGACTCTGCTTATTTTTGATGAAAGAGCCGTATGGTCCTGTGTGATAATCCAGCAAATTAAAATTGGCATTCTGCATTTCTCCGTCCGCTGTGACCGTTAGTCAGGTCCGTACCTCCCTCAATATCTAAGGGAGCCATTAATGTGTTCTAAAGAGACATCACAGGCTCCGCGGGGTCCAACCACGAATGGCCGCCAGGGGGTGTCCGTCACTGACATTTGTGCAAGGGCCGTACGGATAGTTGGCTTGCTTCATCCAAGGTTTGGGTGGATTCCAACGGTCTTCGTCCCCCTCTTCACCATGCCCTTGAGAGGCACTCGGGTTACCTCGACGTGATGTGCAAGAGGGAAGAAAAAGAGGTCACACTGTATCTTAGAACTACACCCTTCCTTCATCCGTTCCCTTCGTTACTTGTCCGCAGCCGATCCCGTGGCCTCGACTGTGGGCTCAGATCTGCGGAACGGTGTCAGTTAGTAGGTCACTGTTTTTTTGAGTCTGCCGCCCCAATCTACAGTGTTTACGGGCACGATATGCGACATCCGATTCTAGTATCCGCAGGAAAACGGAGAGGAGGTGGCGAGTTGAACGTCGTATGAGAACCTTGAGGGTTCTAGGGAGGTGTCCAGCAATTGGAATTATCGCGCGATTGACGGCGGCAGTTTCCGATTCGGCGTGGATTCCGTGGGGCTGGTGGTGCACTCTCCTTGTAGCGCCGACGGCCGCCCACGTACCTCTCTTCCTATCGCCACGATCTTCTCACTTGATCAGGTAGTCATGGATAACGGAGAAGTTCACGAGAGTGAGCCACCAACTCACATAAGCACGAGTGGTAGAACTGACAAGTAGATGATTTAGTTGACTTCATCTCGCTTGGTCCCGAGATCCTGGCCAAACTGGGGGAAGACTTCGTCCGTGCACTATCCGTCCCCAATTCTATGTTTCGGTCCCGGACGAAAGTCGAGAAGGACTGTGCAGACAGTATCTCCGAAGTAGTCTCAAGGGCTAGAACATCTCCGACGGGTCTGTCCTCACAGGATGCGACAGTATTGGCAGAGACATTTCATGAGGTACGCCTTCGTAACCAAACCGTTCCTCGCCCTCTGAAACCTCTGGTGATTAGGTTACGAAGATCAAATTTAGTGCCTATCACCTATGGCCCCCATTGTTCAGACTTTATACCCATGTCCTCCTCCACGAATCATGCATTTTCCCCGACGTAGAGCTCTGTGATGAATCACTGGACTATGATCCCTTTGGATCTGCGGATATTTGGAAGGAAAATTATCATGGGGACCAGGTATGCATCAAGGCGATTCGGACACGGGATATAATTTGCTTGGAGGAAACGAAAAGGGTGCGCGGCTCCCCTTGTTAACGTCAATCAGAGTTAAACTCAGTGCACTTCGCACCAGACCCTTCGCAATGAAATCAGGGGGCGCAAGTATCTTTCCCACCCAAACATACTCCCCATCATTGAGATTTCGGAGACACTGTTTCCGCTTTGCA
>Ga0307513_10011935_pt1 | contig 10756 bp, 10 predicted proteins | sample 15_EM_MG_FD_202174 | JGI IMG/M metagenome (GOLD analysis project Ga0307513, IMG submission 202174) | Populus trichocarpa ectomycorrhiza microbial communities from riparian zone in the Pacific Northwest, United States - 15_EM | ecosystem: Host-associated > Plants > Roots > Unclassified | place...
GACAGATTCGGACTTCTTTGTTGTTGCTGCAATTTGGACTTGAAAACGGCCTTTTTAAATCTTGGGCTCCACATGAAAGTTGTAGGCCTATGTCTTATCTTTCCATCCATATAAAATGGACCTAAATTCGAGATCTACAACTCCAGATATGACCCGATTACCGAACAGTGTTCCAGTTTGGATTGCACCAACATCTCTTTTCTAAGTTTGGCCATCTTTCTGTCCTTTCAATTTCAGTACTTCAACTCATCAATCAATTCTTTCATTTATGTGATAGGCCTGCATTTAAGATGAACATTTACCATAAATTAAAGGTATCTTATATAATTAGATATGTTATTATAAGACATGCTTTAGTTAAGGAGTTATTGATACTTCAAGTGCAAAATGATGATATAAAACCTTGATAAAAATGCACTTTTAAGTACTAATCAACTATGCAACCTAGATTTGACATTCCTTCTCGTTTTACAATTATGAGAGATTGTTTAAAACTTTATGTTGAAGAGAAGGATAGATTGAGGACAGCTCTTAGGGGTCAACGATTGTGCTTAACAACAGATACATGGACATCAATCCAGAATATTAACTATATGTGTTTAACAGCTCATTGGATTGATAATGACTGGAATTTGCATAAAAGAATTCTTAATTTTTGTCAAGTTTCCAATCATATGGGTGAGATAATTGGCCAAGTTATTGAGAATTGTTTGTTGGAGTGGGGGATTGATAAACTGTTGACTATTACATTAGACAATACAAGCTCTAATAATGTGACCATTTCATCTTTAAAGAATGTGATGAAAGATTGGCCAACTAATATATTGTCAAATGAGCACTTGCATGTTAGATGTTGTGCACATATTGTAAACCTCATTGTGTGTGATGGCTTGAAAGAGATTAATGTTTCAGTTGTTAAGATTCGAAATGCAATTAGGTTTGTGAGATCTTCACCGTCGAGGCATCTTGCATTTAAGAAGTGTGCTGAAAAGTTGCATATAGAGTGTAAGAAATCATTGTGTTTAGATGTTGCAACTCGATAGAATTCAACTTATCTTATGCTAGAAGCTGCTGAAAAGTTTGAAAAGGTGTTTGTGAGGTTAGGTGAAAAAGAACCTAGGTATATGAGTTACTTTTTGGAGGTTGATTCAAAGGGGAATAAAAAAAACATAGGGCCACCTGGTTTGAAGGATTGGGAAAAGCAAGAACTTTGGTTAAGTTCTTAAAGATCTTTTATATGGTTACATTGAGATTTTTTGGCTCATTGCATGTCACATCAAATTCTTTCTTCAATGAATTGATTTACATGCATACAAACTTGTTGCAATTGTGTAAAAATAAAGATAGTATTTTAAGTGGAATGACGATGAATATGATGTTAAAGTTTGAGAAGTATTGGGGTTGTGAAGTAAATCAGAATTTTTTGTTATATATGGCTAATGTCTTAGATACACGTTTGAAGTTGAAATATGTGAAATTTTGTTTTGGTGATTTGTATGATCATGACAAATAAGGTGAAAGATACTTTGGTGAGCTTGTATGAGTTTTCTTTGAAAATTGATGAAGTGGTGGATAATAATAGGCATAAACAGGATAGTGCTATTGATGATGTGGAGGTAGATGTTAACACTTTGGCTCGATTCAAAAGACATTTGCAGGAGGAGGATAGTGTGGAAAATAAAAATGAGGTTGAGAGGTATTTGATTAACGGTTGTGAGGATCCTAATGATGATAAGTTAAATATTTTAGGTTGGTGGAAAAGTAATGCTTTGAAATATAAGACACTTTCAAAGGTTGCACAACATGTTCTGGCTATTCCTATATCCACAGTGGCTTCTGAATCAGCATTTGGCACAGGTGGTTGTGTACTTGATCAATTTCGAAGTTATCTATCTCCAGCAACTGTTCAAGCACTCATTTGTTGTCAAAATTGGTTGCATCATGGATCAATTTCAACTGATATTAGAAGCTTGATAAATGATCTTGAAACCTACGAAAACCTTGAGTCAGGTAATTTGTTTTTAATAAACTTGCACCTTTTATTTTGTAATTTATTAATTAAATTGTTTGCAATCATCTAACATGTCTAATTTTTTATTTTGTAGAATTTGGTGGAAAGTTACATTTAGTAACGGATGATAATTAGTTCAAAAGTTACTTTGATGGTAAAAAACTACTTTTTATTTTTACATATTCTAATTTATTTTATCATGTTATAATTTTAGATCTTGATTTTCAGGTTTTGATGTCAATGGTATTACAGAATCAAAGTGCAATGTTCTTGTCATCATGATGTGCTTTTTGATTGGGATGATGTGCACAATGAAGATTTATATTTTTTGCATGAAGTGTTTTATTTTTTATGGCAATGTTATTTGTTGTTTTTTTTAAGCCCTTTTGAGGCAATGCTTTGTAATTTAAATTTTAATTTGGTGTGTGTGTTATTTAAACTTTGATGCATGAGGAGTCCAAACTCCAAAACACAAATATTAGAAAGACTTGCAACATATTAAACACAATATTAGCACTAATAATTTAATATAAATGAATATTTAGTGACAAAAAATATTAAATATATTATAGAATTTTGTAACAAAATTAGATAATATTTACATTAATTACAAGCCTATTAGAAAGCCCATCAGAAAACCCATCAGAAAGCCCAAAAAGCCCAAAAAGGCCTAAAAAAATAATAATACAGGTTTTCCGGTTTTTCTGTTAAAAAAACCGAACCGAAATCGGTCGGTTTGAACCGGTTTCGGTTTGAATTTTTAAGTTTTTTAAAATTTGATTTTGGTTAGTTTTTTGGTTAAAAACTGAACCGAACCGGTTTTGCTCACCCCTAGTGCTATGATACTGGGAAAGATGAAAGAAATCGCTGAGTCATACTAGGAAAAGAAACCTCAGCCTTTACATATGACCCATTAAAGATGTGCAAGCCTGCTCTTACCATTGCGCTGGCTTCAGCACCATATCCTTCGTGCTCGGGGCTGTCACTTTAGTGGTTTCTGGATTTCTTGGAATGAAAATTGCAACCTATGTTTAGGGAGGAAAGAAAAGGAATCATGAAGGTTTTTATCGCTGCATTTAAATTTGGGGCAGTCATGGGTTTTCTCCTTGCTGCAAAAGGACTCTTGTTGCTTTATATTAACATCAACATCTTCAAGTTATACTATGGTGATGACTGTGAAGGCCTTTTTGAGTTTATAACTGGTTATGGACATAGAGGATTTTCCATGGCTCTCCTTAGCAGAGTTGGTGAAGATATCTACACCAAAGCTGCTAATGTTGGTACTGATCTTATTGGCAAAGTTGAAAAGAACATTCCTTAGGATGACACAAGGAATCATGTTGTGACCGTTGACAATGAAGGTGATAGTATTGGTGATATAGTTGACATGGGATCTGATCTTTTTGGCTCATACGCTGAGTCCTCTTGTGCTGCCCTAGTTGTTGCTTCCCTCTCCTCTTTTGGAATCAATCATGAATTGACTCTAATGGTATATCCTCTCATTGTCAATTCTGTGGGTATTATGGTTTTTCTTATAACCATTTTATTTACAACTGACCTCATTGAGACCAAGGTTGTGAAGGAATTTGAACCAGCACCAAAGAATCATTAATCATCTCCATTGTTCTGATGACTTTTGGAGTTGCCATTGTTGGTTGGATTGCTCTCCGATTGGTCTTCCTTTACTAGCTTCAACTTCATAACCTAGAAAGTTGTCAAGAATTAGCAACTCTTCTTGTGTGTTGTTATGATGGGGACACCGAACCAAAAACATTATTTACGCACGCGTATGATCATAAACGATGGAGGATAGCCCAGACCATTGAGAAATTGGGCTTTAACTTATGTTTTTGGGCATAATTTATATGAACTTTTAGTTAAGGTTATTAATTTGGTTTTATTTGTTGGGTTTGATTTAATTATTGTTTGGTATTTTATTTAGTGGGCCATAAGCCCAAACATTTGTTCTAGTTAGGGTTTTAGTATTTATATCCTATTTTTCTAAATGTTAGACAGTTTTGATGATTAATGAAAATATTGCAGACTTTGCATATCTTCAATCCCCTTTCTTCTCTTCTTCAGCTTCTTTCTTTTCTAAAACTTCTTTTTGTTCTTGCTTTAATTTTATTATTTATTGTCTCGCATCAAATTTGGTATCAGAGCCAAGGTTTTAATTGTTCTTACAATTAAACGATCCATATGTTTACGTTTAACCCTAGATTGATCTAAAAAAAAAAGAAAAAAAAATTGTTCACTGTTCAAAAAAACACCTACTGTTCTGATTATGAAAAAAAAAACAACCACTATGCATTGTTCACTGTTCATCCTTAAAATGCAGCAATATGGAAAACGTTGATCAGTCTGCCTTCAACGCCAATCACAGCCAATACCACCACATCAATCCATAGGTGCACGCCGTCAACAACCCGCAGCCACAACAAGTCGCTCACACCAGCAGCAGTAGACCTTCGTCGGCGGCGGCACACCTACCAGTTTCATCCTCTCCCCGTCATCAGCAGATCGGACATCCAGCCACCACCACCACTCCGCGCCACAAGAAGCCCACAGAGCCACACCGAGTTGTTGTCTCCACAGTCCTGCAGCGCCGCCACAGCAGAGTTGTCTTCAGCAACCCAAAACAGAGTTACAAACCATCTGCCGCGCCCACCACTAAATCGCACCCTCCAACAGCAGCACCAGCCACAGCCACCACAACTCATCTTTCAGCCCTGGCGACGCCTCAACAGCAGCATCAACAGATCACCAGTCACGCCTCGTCGCCAACAACAACAAGAAGGAAACTCAGCGAAGAGGATTGAAGCATAGAAGACATTGGAGGCGAAATTAATTAACCGTGCCACATCATCCACCATGCCAGCCCTCTGGATCCACGTCATCCACCACATCAGCAGTCTGGAGCCATATCAGTTTAGTCAGCTACGCCACTGGCCGCCACGTCAGCAGCATCACCATGTCATCGCCTATTACCACGTCAGCTGCCACATAATCTGAGGCCCATCCGTGATCATTATCTTTGAGAGCATTATCGGAGCTGCCTTGACCTATACTCGACGGGGTCGAGTTCTTCTAACCCCGGGAGAATTGATGGGGACACCGAACCAAAAACATTGTTTACGCACGCGTATGATCATAAACGATGGAAGATAGCCCAAACCATTAAGAAATTGGGCTTTAACTTATGTTTTTGGGCTTAATTTATATGAACTTTTAGTTAAGGTTTATTACTTTGGTTTTATTTGTTGGGTTTGATTTAATTATTGTTGGGTATTTTATTTAGTGGGCCATAAGCCCAAACGCTTGTTCTAGTTAGGGTTTTAGTATTTATATCCTACTTTTCTAAATGTTAGACAGTTTTGATGATTAATGAAAATATTGCAGACTTTCCAATCCCCTTTCTTCTCTTCTTCAGCTTCTTTCTTTTCTAAAGCTTCTTTCTATTCTTGCTTTAATTTTATTATTTATTGTCCCGCATCATGTTGTGGTTCTTTGGGCTGGTCTCATCATTGAATTTGTCACAAAATATTATACTAGCAATGCATATTGCCCACTAATGTGAGCTTTGGCCTAGTATTGGGATACAAATCTGCCATCATTTCCATTCTTGCCATTGCAGCTAGCATTTGTGTTAGTTTTAGCTTTGAGGCAATGTATGGCATTACAATGGGTGTTCTTGTAATGCTAAGCACCATTGCTACTGAATCAGCCATTGAGATCTATGATTCGATCAGTGACAATTTTGGGGGAATTATTGATATGGTTGGCATGAGTCACTGTATTCGTGAGAGAACTAATGCTTTGTATGCAGTTGGCAACACCAATGCTACCATTGGAAATGAATTTACCACTGGATCTGCTACACTGGTGTCCATGGCCTTTTTTGGTGTTTGTATCAGTAATGCATCTATTTCAACAGTTGATGTTTTATAAATCCTAACGTTTTCATTGGTTCGATTGCGGGTGCAATGCTTCTGTATTTCTTTCCTGCCATGACATTGAAGGGAGTGGAAAATACAGCTCTTAAATTGATTAAGGCAGCTCGCAGGCAATTCAACAACACCCCTGGCTTCATGGAAGGCACTACCAAGCCTAATTATGTTGCATGTGTTATGTTCCCCACTAAGGCTTCTATCATGGAGATGAACCCATCTGGTGCACTTGTTATACTAACACTCCTAGTTGCTGGATCCTTTATGGGTGGCGTCCAGACTGTCATCTGTGTTTCCAACATTGGAAGTGCATGGGATAATGCCAAGAAATACAATAAGGCTGGTGCTTCAGAGCATGTTCTGTTCCTATAGAAAGATCTTTCACCTTCAAATACATCGTGGGAGTTTCTGGACGAATTCTCTCTGAGGTTTCCCCACTTCTTCCTTGAAGACGTTGCACATTTAAATTTTAACTACGCAACGTTTTGCTTATATTTACGTTTTGTTTTTCTTTATCTTTTAGAGGCCATGGCTTTTCCTTTGGATGTCGGGAATTTCTATTTTGATATTAAAATATCTGTCAATTAATTATGTAAAATCAAACATATTTTTGAAAACAGTATATTAAATTAAGCTGAAATTTTATAAGAAAATACTAGATGCATATAATTATATTGTTATAAATTTTCAAATAAAATAAAATTCAGGAACATATTAGTTTATAGGATAGAACTTACTAGATGAATCTTGTCAAATCTATCAGATTAAATCTTTATGTACTGTTTAGGACATATTTAGACCTACATGTATAATTTTGTTGTGATTCAAGTTGGGCTGAAAACTAAGCATCTTTCAAGATTTTCAAATATATATGGTAAACCCAATAATTCATCTAAATAAGATAGAATAATGTGTTTGAAGTCAGGACTGAAATCTGCATAGAATATACAAAAATTAGAGATTCAAACTATATAGAGGAATTTTAGCATAAATAATTTATTTTTATTATCCTATTTTATTTGTTTATTTAATGTTTAATAATTAGTTTTAATTTAAGTTTGTTCTTTCTCATTAGACATTATTTAGGAGTTTATTTTATTATTGAAATATTTATGTTAGTTGATTACTAGTTTAGACCTATTAGATCACAACCTAAAACAAGTCTATTGAGGTTCATTAGAGGAGACTATATTATATTTTTATGAGTTGCAGATATGAGCAGCAAGTTGAAGAATAAACATGAGTTTTCCTCTTGTTTATTTGTGACAAAACAACCTTTTTTTTGTAGGGAAAAAGATCATACACTGATTTATTGAAAATTAACTGGATTTGTGGTGCATTCACATACTTAGGGCTCTCAGATATAAGGTTATCTTCGAGTCTAAGTTTTTCTTCAATACCTTTGATTTCTTAGATATAAAGTTATATGCTTTTGAGTCATGATTCTATAAAACTTGATTTTTTGCTTTCTAGATCATTATCTATTTTATTAAAGATTGCTTAAACACATAATCAAAAAAGGTCCTCATCATAGAAATAACATGAGAAAATAATGATTCAATCCTGTTAATCTCCTCTTCTTCTTCTTCTTTTTCGGTTGCTAACTCTTACCAGCCATTGGTGGCCTTAACAATGAACTCTGGAGCAATTCCAATTCAGCATGCACTAATGATTCAGCCACCAATATGGTTAACTACTTTAATGAAACTACTCGATCTATTAAATATATAGAATTATATGCTTCAATCATCTATCTTTATATGAGAAGGTAATCCATTTTCTATTAGGTAAAGTTATTTAAATGTTTTATTAACTTGATTGTCCGGATTGACTAATTATTAAAAGTTATTTGATATATACTTGTTAGCAAATATATATTAATTAGAAAGGGATAACACAACATTATTTATTATCTAGAAACAACTCTTGGTAATTATAAAGTATTTGGGATATAAATCGTCAATATTCTGTTTTCTTGTCATTATTAAACATTGATCAATAATTTTAAATACTTTTAAATGAATAAACTTAAATTGAGAAGGAGAAACACTGGCGTATCATGAAAACTTGTGCATACCAGTCCAATCCAATTTAAATATTCCATATTTCCAAATAGAAGTGCTCGAACATAAAACTCTATCTTGAATGTGGTTGGTATTATGATAATTTTTGTAGTTATGATTTTTAAAAAAATTGTTTTATAAAAAGTATTTTTGGTTGAGATTGGTTTGGTATTTATATATGTTTGGTTAAAACTGTGGTTGAAATTGAGGTTGAACAAAAAATAATTTAATGTGTTTGGTGATATATATTAATATTGATGGTTTTTAATTTAAATATTGTAGATTTAACTACTGCTATTATATCATGAAATAAATAATACTTTATATAAATTTTTTTTATTATTCCATTAAACTATCTACAATTTCATCACATACGAAATTCATCCGACAAGGACTATAATTTCCATGGTTTTTTGAGCGTACAACAAAATCAGGTAAAATATCATCATGAACAAAATTAGGATTACTATCAAATTCTGCAAATGCTACGTCATCATGCGATCTCCTTCTAATTTATGTAGTGTCATTGAATAATGTTAAACACTAGTTTTTAGAATAAAACACAATAAAAAAATTGGATTTTTTTTACTGTTCGCGTGTTCACTTTTGTGTGCACAGTGAATTAATTCACTCTGCACACTGTTCACTTAACAAAAGTGAACAGTGTCGGCGAAGCTGGTGCAAGATACTTCTCCTGAAACTACGTTTCTACCTATTTTTTAACATTTTAACCAAACACAATTTTTTGTGGTTTCTTCAAAACGCAATCGATGTCGTGTAGACAAACACATTCTTTACTGTATACCAAACTTCAATCAACATTCTGAAGTTTAAAATTATGATAAAAAAAACAAAATTAAAAGATAAATGATCAAAATATAAAACATGGAAAAGACACATGACCAATCTCAAACTCACAAAAAAATGCTTTCTAGTCCACCTATTTTTCTTTCTCCTCCAATTCAGTCCCTTTAGTTATAAGAATTTTACTTTTTATCCAAAAAGTTATTTTTCAGTCCCTAGATTTAAAAGAGAAAAGAGATTATTGGTTTTTTATATTCCGACAAAAAAAAATTGATATTGGTATAAATGAGTTACGTTTAACAAGAAAAATTTCATTGAGATATTTTTAGACCTTCCTCGTGCTAGAAAAAAATAGATCATAGTTAAGAGAAAAAGAATTTTTTAATTTGATTTTATATTTTTTAAACAATTTAAAGGTGTTTTAAGTTGAGAGATTGATTTATTTACATGATAAGGATGTTAATTAAATATTTTCAAGTGAAAATACATTGAAAAATAAAATTTTGAGTCCAAATAATCTTAACCTAATTTTCAACCCTTTTTGCCAAATATATATATATATATATATATATTAGGCCTATTACACCAACCAAGCTCAAGTATTTTTAAAAAATAAACATTAAAATTTCCAAAAATAAAATCGTTGTGCATGTGTTTTAATTTATTAGTAGTAATTAAACTATAACTAAAACTGCTCAGTGTTTTATTGTAGATTGCACAGTGCAGTCCACAATAAAACTCTGAACAGCTGCTTTCTTCCTTTTTTTTTTTTTTAAGCTGTTTTTTTTAAGCTGTTTTTTTCTTTGTTTTTTTTATTGAATATTTTTTGTTTAATTTTTTTTTGGTTAATGTTAAATTTTTTTCTATTTAGTTATCAAACTTTCATGACACGGGTTCCGAGTTTGACGGGTTAATCCGGATTTTTTTTCTGGTTTTATTTTTAATTAATTATTTTTTCGAGTGCAGTCTACAGTGAAACGCTGAGCTGTCTTTTTTTTTTTTGCCTTTTGTTTTGTTTTTTTAAGCAGTTTTTTTTAATGAATATTTTTTTTGTTTAATTTTTTTTTTGTTAATGTTAAATTTTTTTCTATTTAGTTATCAAACTTTCATGACACGGGTTTCGGGTTTGATGAGTTAACCCAGATTGTTTTTCTGGTTTTTCTTTTTAATTAATTTTTTCATTTATTATTGTAACATATATTAAAAGGCATCAGTGTTTTACTGTGGACTGCACAGTTCAGTCCATAGTAAAACACTGATGATTTACCCTTTTTTTTCATTTTTTTTACCGTTTCTATTTTTTTACACTGATGAGTTTAGTTTTTTTTGGCTGGGCTGTTTTTTTTTGTTTTTAATTTTTTTTTGTTTTTTTTAATGTCTTTCCAATTTATTTTTTGCTTTTTTTTATTTTTTTTTCTTTTAATGAATTTTTTTGTTTAATTTAGTTTGTTAATGTTAATTTTGTTTTTATTTAGTTATCAAACTTTCATGACATGGATCCCGAGTTTAACGGGTTAACCTGATTTGACAAGTTAACCTGAATTTTTTTTTTGCTTTTTTTTTGTTTTAATTAATTTTTTTCATTTAGTTTAGTTAGTTAACGTTGAATTTCTTTCTATTTAACTTCGACTTCCATGACACGTATCCCGAGTTTAATGGGTTGACCTGGTTTTGGACTGCACAGTGCAATCTGTAGTCCAAAGGCTGAGCTGTCTTTTTTTTTCCAGTTGTTTTTTTCATTTTTTATGCCTTTAGAGTTTTTTTTTTTTTTTTGTTTTTTATTTTTTTTTTTTATTTTAATTAATTTTTTTTTTTAATTTAGTTTGTTAATGTTAATTTTTATTTTATTTAGTTATCAGACTTTCATGACACAGATCCCGGGTTTGACGGGTTAACAAGGTTTGACGAGTTAACCCGTAATTATTTTTTTT
>Ga0307513_10011936_pt1 | contig 10756 bp, 9 predicted proteins | sample 15_EM_MG_FD_202174 | JGI IMG/M metagenome (GOLD analysis project Ga0307513, IMG submission 202174) | Populus trichocarpa ectomycorrhiza microbial communities from riparian zone in the Pacific Northwest, United States - 15_EM | ecosystem: Host-associated > Plants > Roots > Unclassified | place...
CAAGATCATCGAGTAGGCTTCAGCCCGCTCGACCTGAGACCAAGGGCCGTCGGGGCGATCCGGCGGCCCTTTTTCTTTGCCCCAACATCCCGGCGAAGGCCGGGACGAGCGGGGGGAGGGGCGTTCGATTCGGCGTCGGCGCCCCGTGCGGACCCCCTCCCCAGACCTGCAACCGCAAGCCCCGCAAGGTTTTGACGCTCGCGCCAATTCGCCGTTGATTCTTCCCCGCCATGGCGCACAGTCCTTGTGTCGGAAGAGGGTGCAGGCCCTCAGCGACCAGGGGCAGGAAGCATGCGCATCACATCAGGTAGTGTTGCGGCGATCGCGTTCTCCATCGCCGTTTGCGTCAGTTGCAGTAAGAAACAGGAAGAAGCCAAGGCGCCTCCCAAGCCGGTGGGCGAGACGGTGACGGCCATCGGTTGTCCGGCAGCGGGGCCCGCCCCGAACTGCCTGACCATCAAGTCCAAGGGCAAGGTCTATGACCTGGCGTCCATCAGCCCGCCGGTGGACATGTCCAAGGGGGTGGGGATTTCGTTCCGCGGGCACGCAGGAACCGAAACCACGGCCTGCGGCATCAAGCTGATAGACGGAAAATTCGACTATCTCGGCATCCAATGCGCGGCGCCGGCGCCGGCAGCACCGGCCCCGCCGGCCTGACGCCTGTCGATCCCCGCCCCGCGCCTGGTCAGGCGCGGGGCGGGCGTCCGGGCTTTCGCCGGTCGTCGCGGGTCCATGAGGGTCCGGTGTTCGCGCCGGTCATCTGGCGGCCTCCCAGGGCGTCGGGTCCCCTTCCGACGCCCAGCGCGCCGCCTTTGATCCAAAGGGCGGCGCGCGCGAAGCACCCTTGAAAGCGGGGCCGATTTCCGGCATACGGCGCGACTTCAACCAAATGAGGGATCTTTCTTCTACACCGCCCCGGCGGCCCACGGGCCCATGCCCCGCAGATTTTCGAAGCCGGCCTCGCGCCGCGTTCCGGAAATTGGAAAAAGAAAGATCGTTCAAGAGGTTGGATGTAGGAGTGTAGCTCAGCTGGTAGAGCATCGGTCTCCAAAACCGAGGGCCGGGGGTTCGAATCCCTCCACTCCTGCCACCATATTAGAGTTTCCCGCCGCGCTCAGCCTTGCGGCCCGTATCGAAGAGAGTTCAAGAAAACCGCGATGGCCAGGAAACCGGGCTCAACTCCGCAAGCGATGAGATCGCGCGCCGCCAAGACCGCCGCGGTGATGTCGTCCTCCGGTCAGGCCGCGTCGCCGCCCGCCGCCCCCAAGAAGAAGACGAGCATCCCGCAGTTCTTCAACGAGGTGCGCGCCGAGGCCCGCAAGATCACCTGGACGAGCCGCAAGGAAACCTGGATCACCTCCGTCATGGTGGCGATCATGGTGGTGCTGGCCTCGATCTTCTTCCTCGGGGTCGACTGGATCATCAGCCTGGCCATTTCCACCTTCCTCAAGTTCGCGAACGCTGGGTAACCCGATGTCCGAAGCCGCAGCCGCCCCCGCCTCCAATCCGCGCCACAAGTGGTACATCGTCCACGCCTACTCGAACTTCGAGAAGAAGGTCGCCGAGTCGATCCGTGAGCAGGCGCGCTCGCAAGGGCTGGAAGACGCCTTCTCCGAGATCCTGGTGCCCACCGAGGACGTGGTGGAGATCCGCCGCGGCCGGAAGATCAACGCCGAGCGGAAGTTCTTCCCCGGCTACGTCCTGGTGAAGATGGACCTCACCGACGAGGCCTATCACCTGGTGAAGAACACCCCGAAGGTCACCGGATTCCTGGGCTCGCAAGCCAAGCCGATGCCGGTGTCGGAAAAGGAAGTCGCCCGCATCATCGGCGCCATCGAGGAGGGCGTCGAGCGCCCGAAGCCGACGATCCAGTTCGAGATCGGCGAGCAGGTGCGCGTCACCGACGGGCCGTTCGCCAGCTTCAACGGCTCGGTGGAACAGGTCGACGAAGAGCGCACCCGCCTGCGGGTGACCGTTTCGATCTTCGGCCGCGCCACCCCGGTCGAGCTGGAATACAGCCAGGTCGAAAAGACCAGCTGAGCGGCCCCCTCCGTCTCGGCGCCGCGCGCCGAGCCACCTCCTGTCGTCGGGCCGCACGCTGCTGCTTGCGCGCGGGGGGTTCACAGAGGTGTCACGCCGCCGCCCTAGCGTCGTCGCCGACTTAAGAGGGTCGTGCGATGAGCGAGATTGCGGCGGGTGTCGGCTCCGGGCGCCCGGACCTGGACAAGGGACTGGGCGTCGCCGGCAAGGTCGGCGTCGGCGCCGCGATCCTTTCGGCCCTGGCCTACGTGGCCTACAGCATCCATGCCGACGCGGTCGCCGCGGGCGTCGGCGCGGTGGCGTTCCTGCCGTTCCTGCTGTTGTTCGTCGCGCTGCTGATCGCGCTCGGCTTCGAGTTCGTGAACGGTTTCCACGACACCGCCAACGCCGTGGCCACGGTGATCTACACCAACTCCATGGCCGCCAATGTCGCGGTGGTCTGGTCGGGCTTCTTCAATTTCCTGGGGGTGCTGCTGTCGACGGGGGTGGTGGCGTTCGGCATCGTCTCGCTGTTGCCGGTGGAGCTGATCCTGCAGGTCGGGTCGAGTTCGGGCTACGCCATGGTGTTCGCCCTGCTGATCGCCGCGATCCTGTGGAACCTGGCGACCTGGTACTTCGGGATCCCGTCGTCCAGCTCCCACACCCTGATCGGATCGATCATCGGCGTCGGGGTCGCCAACGCCATGATGCACGGGCGCAGCGGCACGGCCGGCGTCGACTGGACCAAGGCCACCGACATCGGCAAGGCGCTGCTGCTGTCGCCGCTGATCGGCTTCGGGGTCGCGGCCCTGCTGTTCCTGGCCATGAAGCTGCTGGTGCGCAGCAAGGAGCTCTACAAGGAGCCGACGCCCGGCGTGCCGCCGCCGCTGTGGATCCGCGCCCTGCTGATCTTCACCTGCACCGGGGTGTCCTTCGCCCACGGCTCCAACGACGGCCAGAAGGGCATGGGCCTGATCATGCTGATCCTGATCGGCACCGTGCCGACGGCCTATGCGCTCAACCGCGCCGTGCCCGCGCAATATGTCTCGCAGTTCGAGGCCAGCTCGACGGCCGCGGCCACGGCGCTGGCGAGCAAGGGCGGGGCCGCGCCCGCCGATCCGCGCGCGGCGGTCACCCGCTACATCGCCGACAAGACGCTGTCGCCCGACGTCGCCCCGGCCATGGCCGCCCTGGTGGGCGACATCAACCGCCAGGTCCAGGAATACGGCTCGCTGGCCAAGATCCCGGCCGCCGCGGTCCCCAACGTGCGCAACGAGATGTACCTGGCCTCCGAAGGCGTGAAGCGGCTGACCAAGGAATCCTCGCTGCATCTCGCCGCGCCGGAGAAGAAGGCCCTCGACGGCTACCGATCCTCGCTCGACCAGGGCACGCGCTTCATCCCCACCTGGGTGAAGATCGCCGTCGCCTTCGCGCTGGGGCTGGGCACCATGATCGGCTGGAAGCGGATCGTCATCACGGTGGGCGAGAAGATCGGCAAGTCGCACCTGACCTACGCCCAGGGCGCGTCGGCCGAACTGGTGGCGATGGGGACGATCTTCGCCGCCGACCATTTCGGGCTGCCGGTCTCCACCACCCATGTGCTGTCCTCCGGGGTGGCGGGGACCATGGTCGCCAACAAGGCGGGCCTGCAGATGGCGACCCTGCGCAACCTGCTGATGGCCTGGGTGCTGACCTTGCCGGTCTCGATCCTGCTGGCCGGCGGGCTCTATTTCGTGTTCTCGAAGCTGTTCTAGGGGCGCGACCTGCCCGCAGGCGGGCGGGCTCGCCAGGCCCGCCTGTTGGTTTTCCCGCCAGTTCGTGTATGAGAGCGCCTCCCCGAAGGGGGAGAGGCCGGGCTCGCCCGGCGTCAAATCCGTGGGAGGGGAGGGTCAGCCTGGCCCCGCACCACGGCTCAACCGACCGGAGCCTCCGGTCACAGAGGAGCAAACATGGCCAAGAAGATCTTGGGCTATATCAAGCTGCAGGTGCCCGCGGGCTCCGCCACCCCTTCGCCGCCCATCGGGCCGGCGCTGGGTCAGCGCGGCGTCAACATCATGGGTTTCTGTAAGGAATTCAACGCCCGTACCGAGAAGGAAACCAAGGGAACGCCCCTGCCGACGGTGATCACCGTCTATCAGGACAAGTCCTTCACCTTCGTCACCAAGACCCCGCCGGCGACCCACTACATCAAGGAAGCCATCGGCCTGAAGTCCGGCTCCAAGGCCACGGGCCGCGAAGTGGTCGGCAAGATCACCCGCACCCAGCTGAAGGCGATCGCCGAGAAGAAGATGAAGGACCTCAACGCCAACGACGTTGATGCGGCGGCCAAGATCATCGAGGGCTCCGCCCGTTCGATGGGCCTCGAGATCGTGGAGGCTTAAGACCATGGCAAAGCAACCCAAGCGCATTCAGGCCTGGACGGGCGACCGTCACGCCGCCCACCCGGTGGAAGCCGCCGTCACCCTGGTCAAGGCCAACGCCACGGCCAAGTTCGACGAATCCATCGAGATCTCCGTCAACCTGGGCGTCGACCCGCGCCACGCCGACCAGCAGGTCCGCGGCGTGGTCAACCTGCCCTCGGGCACCGGCCGCGACGTCCGCGTCGCCGTCATCGCCAAGGACGCCAAGGCCGCCGAAGCCACCGCCGCCGGGGCCGACATCGTCGGCGCCGAGGACCTGGTGGAACGCATCCAGGGCGGGTTCATGGAATTCGACCGCGTGATCGCCACGCCGGACATGATGGCCCTGGTGGGCCGTCTGGGTAAGGTGCTGGGCCCGCGCGGCCTGATGCCGAACCCGCGCGTCGGCACCGTGACGCCCAACGTCGCGCAAGCGGTGAAGGATGCCAAGGGCGGCGCCATCGAGTTCCGCACCGAGAAGGCCGGCATCATCCACGCCGGCATCGGCAAGGCGAGCTTCAGCGACGACGCCATCCTGGCCAACGTCCGCGCCCTCGTCGACGCGCTCAACAAGGCCAAGCCCTCGGGCGCCAAGGGCCTCTACATCAAGAACATCAGCCTCTCCTCGACCATGGGCCCCGGCTTCAAGGTCGATACGGGTTCGGTCGGCGTCTAAGCCCGACGGCCGAGACGATCTGGGGGCGCGGCGGAAACGCCGCGCCCTTTTTCGTGGGCGTTGCTGCGTCCTTGCCAAGCCAGGCCCGCCCAGCCCGGCGAAGGCCGGGATCCATGCGGCCTGGGTGACGCGGCGGAGTCGGCTTGGATCCCGGCCTTCGCCGGGATGAGCGGGGGGAGAGGGCGGCTTCCTTGCGGGCCCTAGGACGCCGCGCCCTTCTGCATCTCGGCGAAATGGGCCGCGGTCATCGGGGCCGTCTTGGCCATGCCGTTGACGGTCTCGACGGAGATGCTCAGCGCCACCTCGTGGTCGATGGCCTCCCGCACGGCGGCGAGCGCCTTGGCGAGCGCATAGGCGCAGACCCTGGCCTGGTCCCCGGGCGGAATGGCGAAGACGTTCAGCGCCTCGGTGACCTTGGCCCGGAGCTCGAACGCCGCGCGGATCGGCATGACGAAGGGCCGCCCGTCCTTGGTGCTCAGGGGGACCCAGCCCCATTCGGTCGCGCCGACGCCCTTGGCCAGCAGGGCGAACACCTCGGGCAGGGGCGGGAAGGCGGCGGGATCGTAGCTGGCGGCCACGGCCTCGCGGTAGAGGACGCCGAACACGCTGTCGGCCGGCGCTTCGGGCCAACTCCGGGCGTCGTCGCAAAGCACCCGGTTCACGGCCTCGGAAAACACCATCGATCCGGGCGTGAAGGCGTGGCTCTCGATGGGAACCTCGCCCACCGCCCGCAGGCAGGCCTCGCCGGTGACGGCGGCGAGCGCGGAAAGCAGATCCTCCACATGGATGCGCTTGTCCGGGCCCATCACATAGGCGCAGGCGCGCTCGTAGATGACGTTCACCAGCCGCGGATCGGGCGCAGGCGGGGCGGCCGGGGCCCTGGATTTGCGTGAGCCGAACCCGAACAACGCCATGCGCCTGGCCTTCTTCCTGGCGAGTCGACAGCCGGCCGCGCCGCGCGCCCATTGAAATACTTCCCATCTGCGTGTAAAGGCCGCCCCTTCGTGAGTTTCGCCTCTCGCAAGAGGGGCGGGGTAGGGGAGCGTCAGCGCTCCCTGATCCTGTCCAAGAACTGCGGGGTTCGGGGGCCACCCGAACCGTAATCCGAGGAAGAGCCCTTCCTCAGCCGTAGGGAGACGGGAAGATGAGGTTTCATCGGCCAGCCGTCATGCGGCTTGGGCGTGAGGCTGCGGCTTCTCAAGGACAGCTCTGATCGATCCTCCGCGTGGGCGTTCGCCCGCGTGCGGATCGCTTGCGGCGTTCCGGAATGGTCCGGACGTCGAACTTGAGTAGGAGACCGCAATGGACCGCGCTCAAAAGCAGGAAGCGATCGAGACGCTCAAGGGCGTCTTCTCCGATTCCGGCGCCGTGGTCGTGACCCACTACATGGGTCTGACCGTTGCGGAGATGACTGATCTGCGGGGCCGCCTTCGTAAGGAAGGCGCTTCGCTGCAGGTGGTGAAGAACACCCTGGCCATCAAGGCTCTGGACGGCTCGGTCGGCGACGAGGGCGACACCCTCTTCAAAGGCCCCGTCGCCATCGCCTTCGGCAAGGACCCCGTCTCCGCCGCCAAGGTCGCCACCCAGTACGCCAAGGACAATGAGAAGTTCACTGTCATCGGCGGCCTGATGGGCGAGGTCGTGATGGACCAGAAGGCGGTGAGCGCGCTCGCCACCCTGCCGTCCCTCGACCAGCTCCGCGGCAAGATCATCGGCCTTCTGCAAGCGCCTGCGACCAAGATCGCCGGCATCCTGCAGGCGCCGGGTGGTCAGCTCGCGCGTGTCATTGGCGCCTACGCCGCCAAAGACGCCGCCTGATCGTCATCTTCCCCGACAAACACCCTCATATCTCTTAGGAAAACAAAGCCCATGTCGAAGCTCGAAAAGATCGTTGAAGACCTGTCCGCCCTGACCGTGCTGGAAGCCGCGGACCTCGCCAAGCTGCTGGAAGAAAAGTGGGGCGTCTCCGCCGCCGCTCCGGCCGCCGCCGCCGCCCCTGCCGGCGCCGCCGCCGCCCCGGCCGAAGCCGCTGAAGAGCAAACCGAGTTCACCGTGATCCTCACCGCCGGCGGCGACAAGAAGATCAACGTGATCAAGGAAGTCCGCGGCGTGCGTCCGGACCTCGGCCTGAAGGAAGCCAAGGACCTGGTGGAAGGCGCCCCGCAGCCTGTGAAGGAAAACATCTCCAAGCAGGAAGCCGAAGAGATCAAGAAGAAGCTGGAAGAAGCCGGCGCTTCGGTCTCGATCAAGTAAGACGGCTCCTCCTTACGGACGGATCCAAGGGCCGGGGCGGCGACGCTCCGGCCCTTTTCTTTTTCTCCCCTCCCGCTTGCGGGGGGCGGGGGAGGGCGTGCGAGCATGTGCGGCCTCGCCGTCTGCCCCGCCGCCTGCGGCGCCGGCCCTCACCTGGCCGCTCCCGCCGGGCGGGAGAGGAAGACGTGCTCGCATTTTTTCTGCAAAGGGGGCTTCACATGCGCCCCCAAAGCGCCTATCTCGCCTCTCTCGCGAAATTTCGTTTGACTTGAGACGCGATTCTTCGCGCGCGATCGCTCCGAGGCATGGCCCGCCGCCCTCCGGCCATGCGAGGGAGCGCTCCTGGCGAACAGGGGCATTCCAGCGTCCAACGCTCCCACTGGGGGCGTTGAGGGTGGACGCAGGACCAAAAGACCCGACGTGCGGAAACCGTTCCGTGCGTCCTTCAAGGGAATAATATGGCTCAGTCCTTCACCGGCAAGAAGCGGATCCGTTATTCGTTCGGCCGCATCCCCGAGGCCGTCCAGATGCCGAACCTCATCGAGGTTCAGCGCTCGTCCTACGAACAGTTCCTCCAACGCGAAGTCCGCCCGGCGGACCGCCGCGACGACGGGCTGGAGGCGGTCTTCAAGTCGGTCTTCCCGATCAAGGACTTCAACGAACGCGCCACCCTCGAATACGTCTCCTACGAGTTCGAGGAGCCGAAGTACGACGTCGAGGAATGCGTCCAGCGCGACATGACCTATGCCGCGCCGCTCAAGGTGAAGCTGCGCCTCATCGTCTTTGAAACTGATGAGGAAACCGGCGCCCGCTCCGTGAAGGACATCAAGGAGCAGGACGTCTACATGGGCGACATCCCGCTCATGACGGAGAAGGGCACCTTCATCGTCAACGGCACCCAGCGGGTGATCGTCTCCCAGATGCACCGTTCGCCGGGCGTCTTCTTCGACCACGACAAGGGCAAGACCCACGCCTCGGGCAAGCTGCTGTTCGCCGCCCGGGTGATCCCGTACCGCGGCTCGTGGCTCGACTTCGAGTTCGACGCCAAGGACATCGTCTTCGTCCGCATCGACCGCCGCCGCAAGCTGCCGGCCACCACCTTCCTGATGGCGCTGGGCATGGACGGCGAGGAAATCCTCTCCACCTTCTACGAGACCGTCTCCTTCGAGAAGAAGGGCGAGGGGTGGGCCACCGCCTATCGTCCCGAGCGCTGGCGCGGGGTGAAGCCGGAATTCGCGCTGATCGACGCCGACACCGGCGAGGAGATCGCCCCCGCCGCCCAGAAGATCTCGGCCCGCAACGCCAAGAAGTTCGCCGACGCGGGCCTGAAGACCCTGCTGCTGGCGCCCGACGCCCTGAGCGGCCGCTACCTGGCCGGCGACCTGGTCAACTACGAGACGGGCGAGATCTACGCCGAGGCCGGCGACGAACTGGACCCCGTGCTGCTGGCCAGCCTGGAGGAGCAGGGCTTCTCGACGCTCAACGTGCTCGACGTCGACGACGTCACCATGGGCGCCTACATGCGCAACACCCTGCGGGTGGACAAGAACTCGGCCCGCGAGGACGCCCTGTTCGACATCTACCGCGTCATGCGCCCGGGCGAGCCGCCGACGGTGGAAGCCGCCGAGGCGATGTTCAAGAGCCTGTTCTTCGACAGCGAACGCTACGACCTCTCCTCGGTCGGCCGCGTGAAGATGAACATGCGCCTGGAACTCGACTGCCCCGACGACGTGCGCATCCTGCGCAAGGACGACGTGCTGGCGGTGCTGCAGACCCTGGTGGGCCTGCGCGACGGCCGCGGCGAGATCGACGACATCGACAACCTCGGCAACCGCCGGGTCCGTTCGGTGGGCGAACTGCTGGAGAACCAGTACCGCGTCGGCCTGCTGCGCATGGAGCGCGCCATCAAGGAGCGCATGTCCAGCGTCGACATCGACACGGTCATGCCCCACGACCTGATCAATGCGAAGCCGGCGGCCGCGGCCGTCCGCGAGTTCTTCGGCTCCTCGCAGCTCTCGCAGTTCATGGACCAGACCAACCCGCTGTCGGAAATCACCCACAAGCGCCGCCTCTCGGCGCTTGGCCCGGGCGGCCTGACGCGGGAACGCGCGGGCTTCGAAGTCCGCGACGTGCACCCGACCCACTACGGCCGGATCTGCCCCATCGAGACGCCGGAAGGCCCGAACATCGGCCTGATCAACAGCCTGGCCACCCACGCGGTGGTCAACAAGTACGGCTTCATCGAAAGCCCGTACCGGCGGATCAAGGACGGCAGGATCACCGACGAGGTGGTCTACATGTCGGCGATGGAAGAGGCCAAGCACGTCATCGCCCAGGCCAACATCAAGCTCAAGGACGGCGAGATCGTCGACGATCTGGTGCCTGGCCGGGTCAACGGCGAACCCACCCTGCTGCCGAAGGCCGACGTCGACCTGATGGACGTGTCGCCCAAGCAGGTGGTGTCGGTCGCCGCCTCGCTGATCCCGTTCCTGGAAAACGATGACGCCAATCGCGCCCTGATGGGCTCGAACATGCAGAAGCAGGCCGTGCCGCTGATCCAGACCGACGCCCCGCTGGTGGGCACCGGGATGGAAGACGTGGTGGCCCGCGACTCCGGCGCCGTGGTGGCCGCCCGCCGCTCGGGCGTGGTGGAACAGATCGACGGCACCCGCATCGTGGTCCGCGCGACGGAAGAGACCGACCCCACCAAGCCGGGCGTCGACATCTACCGCCTGCAGAAGTTCCAGCGGTCCAACACCAACACCTGTATCAACCAGCGTCCGCTGGTGCGGGTGGGCGACAAGATCGCGTCCGGCGACGTCATCGCCGACGGCCCGTCGACGGACCTGGGCGAACTGGCGCTGGGGCGCAACACCCTCGTCGCCTTCATGCCCTGGAACGGCTACAACTTCGAGGACTCGATCCTGATCTCCGAGCGCATCGTGCGCGACGACGTCTTCACCTCGATCCACCTTGAGGAGTTCGAGGTGATGGCCCGCGACACCAAGCTGGGCCCGGAAGAAATCACCCGCGACATCCCCAACGTCGGCGAGGAGGCCCTGCGCAACCTCGACGAGGCCGGCATCGTGGCGATCGGCGCCGAGGTCCTGCCGGGCGATATCCTGGTGGGCAAGGTGACGCCGAAGGGCGAAAGCCCGATGACGCCGGAAGAAAAGCTGCTGCGCGCCATCTTCGGCGAAAAGGCCTCCGACGTCCGCGACACCTCGCTTCGCCTGCCGCCCGGCGTGGCCGGCACGGTGGTCGAGGTCCGGGTGTTCAACCGGCACGGCGTCGACAAGGACGAACGCGCCCTGGCCATCGAGAGAGCCGAGATCGACCGCCTGGGCAAGGACCGCGACGACGAGTTCGCGATCCTGAACCGCAACATGACCTCGCGCCTGCGCTCCCT
>Ga0307513_10011938_pt1 | contig 10755 bp, 8 predicted proteins | sample 15_EM_MG_FD_202174 | JGI IMG/M metagenome (GOLD analysis project Ga0307513, IMG submission 202174) | Populus trichocarpa ectomycorrhiza microbial communities from riparian zone in the Pacific Northwest, United States - 15_EM | ecosystem: Host-associated > Plants > Roots > Unclassified | place...
CACATCATCATCCCAGACCTTTCCGCCACGCATCCTCTGCTTGTCTATAAAATTCTGTAACAGCATTGTTTTCTCTGCTGAAACAGCCGCAGCTTCCTCCTTATCCTTATCCTCTACCTCTACTGTCTCATCTTCATCGTCATCAAGGCTAAATCGACGCGAGGGCGGCAAAAATAAGTTGAACCCATGTATCAGGTCACAATGACCTTCAAGAATCTCCTTCACTCTTGCCAAGACATCATCAGATACATTTTCTATTCTCCCTGAGAGCTCATCTGTTAGAGCCATGACATCTTTCATGACCCTGTAAAAGCTACTTAATTTTTCAGGCTGATCTTGGAACCTGGCTCTTAGTTCCTTGATATAGGTTTTGGATTCGCCATAATAATCCCTCTGTGTCTCCATCTCTTTCACCTTCTCAACGATTTAACCAAGTGAAAAACGGAAGAAACAGAATCCGCTTGTCGTTTTAATCTCAATAAGAATGTGTGTGTGTGTTTATATATATAAGCAAACCATAGGGGTCCTGGAATTCTGAGCTTCTTGCAACTCTACGAGCATCAGGACACTGGCAACTTATGTCTAGAACGGTTCTTTCTAGGGTCGTTTCAGTTTCTTGTTGGGATGTGTTTTTGGGTTGGGTCTCGGGTTGGTGACGAGGCCTTTCTAAAAGGGTTGGGTCTAACCATCCACTATTTTTTTATATATATTATTCATTAGTATTACAATTAATATATATTATATAGATGATAATAAAAGTAAAATTGTTTTTTTAGCCCTGTAATTAATCAATTTTAAAACAAATGATTTTAGCTTCTTATGTTTATTTGCTGCTGTTCATGAGAAAAAAGAAAGAAAGAAATAAGTCTAGTTTTTTTTTATTGTAAATCTAGAAATTACTTTATTTCACTCATATTACTATCAAATTTAATTCATCAATTCAAATAAAAAATAAAAAATGAAAATATATATTCAATTAATTCCATCATCTTCTAGAATAAAGGGAACCGTAAAAATTTATGTTTCCCACCACTAAATTTTTACATGAAGATCTATATTAAATATAATTATAAATTAGTTAATTAACTGTCCTTTATACTATTTTTAGATAATGTATTATATTGTAAAAAAAATATTAAAAAAATATTTATTTTATTTTTATAAATTATTTTTAATATTAGTAAATTAAAACATCAAAAATTATTTTAAAAAAATAATTTAAAAAAAATGGGACAAAAACAAACACTTTCTTAATTAAAGATTTATGTCTTTGATTTTCGTGCTTCTAGACAACTTGGATTGTGCCTTCGCTGACCGCTGCCTTTTCTATTCTATGTCTCTGTTTGTGCTCCAGCTGAGCAAAGGTTAATTTCAAAGTTTTGACTTCTACTTTCGTGCAGTGTTTCTAGCACGGCCGCCGTGACAGCAACGGGTTCTCTGTGGAATCATAGAAGTTTTGAGGATTGCTTCCACGAGGAAAGAAAATAATCAATTGAAACGTTCCATAGCTAGAGAGAGAGAGAGAGAGAGAAGAACATGTCTAAGACATACGGGAGAAAAACCAATAAATTGTAATTTCTCAAATCAATGTTAAGAATAATTAATCCTTGACCTCATCTTTTACCATCTAATATAGGCCATCAAATTACAAAGGAACATACAAATCTTTGAGGATGAACAATTAATTAATATTCATAGGAATCTGGGAATTTGGAGCATAAGATGCCAGCGGAGTTGGTTCATAAACAGGCATGAATTGTCGAAACCTCTCTAGCAAATCAGGATCGTCAATGAACAGCTCAACAACATCACTGCAGACATCATCGAAGCTTCTCTTCTGGCTTGTCGACAGCAGAGTCTCCTTGAAAGCTTCATAGACCTTCTCGCCTCGCATCTTCGCTTCCTTTATTAAATCCTTAGCATCTTCAAGTCCAGATAATACTGCTCCCTCCGCCGTGACCGGCTCAATCTCCATCCCATCATCAAGGCTGACTCGGTGAGAAGGAGGCAAGAAAAAGTTGAGCCCATAAATGAGGTCGTTGTGACCTTCAAGAATTGCCTTCAGTCTTGCTGGGGCGTCGTCAGGTATGCCTCCGGGGCCGTCAGGCTGGACTCTTTGAGCCATGATGTCAATCATGACCTTGTAAAAGCTATGGAATTTCTCAGGCTGGTCATGAAACCTAGCTTTTAGTGCTCTGATGTAGGTTTTGGAAGGGTCAGAACAATCACCAGGACTCAAATCTCCGTTTTGCTTCATCTTTCTCGAAAAACAAAGAAGGGAATGATTTACAGAGGATGTTTGCAATAGTCTTAGAATCTTATGTAAATAGTCTTAGAATCTCTTGGTCCTGTATGGATAAGGACTCTTATCTTATGCTAGCAATGTTTACCTTTTCAACAAAGGAGACAGAAACTTCTTTGAAATATACCTTTTTCAAAGCAGACTCGGCTGCTGTTTGACCTCCACTTTTAGCCAAACACGGCATGCTGCTTTATATTTAAAAAAAAATTATTTTATTTTATTTTTTTTAATTTTAAAGTAATATATATATGTAATATTTTTAGATTATTTTGTAAAAAATAATTTTTTAAAAATAAAAACATATTATTTTAATGTATTTTTTATAAAAAAAACAATTTAGAAAATAATTATAATTACACTCTTAAACATTGTTTTTTTTTTCTTTACAGTGTCCAGTGACGAAGAGAGGGGAGGCTGGGCCCCTGCAAGGAAATGCCCCTCCCTTATAAATCTTGTAAATATTTAATAAAAGTAATTGAAATTTTTTCTTGGCCCCCTAAATTTTTTTTCTTGCTCCGCCCCTGACAGTGTTATTATTGTAATTATATCAAATAAAAATTCAAAAATATATATTTTTACATGAGTGTATTTGCAAACCAATAATCAAATGCTTGCAATTATATTCTATAAAGTATTTCATTTACAATTTATTTGGGTCATACAAATTCTTACTTTATGAATTACAGTGAGTTCTTTGAATATAATTTATTTAGTTGATTGTTTTTTTACAGAGACTTGAGAGGATGAAGGAATTGCTTTTGTCACGTTTTTTTAAAAAAAATAAAATCACAAATAAATATACCTTTTTTAAAACAATATTTTAACCATAATATCAAAGAAACACTTGCACTGATGAAACAATGTGAGCTGGATGGATAGATGCTGCTGGGCCTCGGTAAGAGTACTTGATGTTATATATTATCACCAGATTTTACATGGTCAGGCTTTCAGCTTTGTAGTGAGTAGACGTACGAAAGCTAAATGGCATTGGGATTTTATTATAGTTTTAGATAAAGATTATTATAGATTGTAACAGTACTGAAATTATATCGGTATGTTGTATAATTAAAAGAATTATAGGGGATCTTTTAGTATTTTTACGTTATTATTTTTATTGAAAAGCTACCGGTGTTTGTTTCATACACCCTATCAAATAGACGATGCTCGTACCTTTAAAGAGGCGTGCTTCCCGATGATCAAATATGGTCATCGGCTATATAAATAGATGTGCAGTTGTGCCCTCTTGCATATGACATGGCGTGTGTAAACATATCATGGTTGAATTGTCACTGGTAATTGATTGTTTGTATTTTTTTTTCTCTTTTCTCCCTCCTAACAACTAAAATGCACAATTGTCTTCTCTTTGTTTTGTTGTTTGCTTGGATTTGACAACTATATTTGATGTCAAACCTAGGCAACTTGAGTCTAACAAGGCTGTCTGACCCAATTAATACGGGTCAGACATGTTGTCAGACCCAAGTAACCTTGGATCACGCATGGTTGTCATACCCAAACACCTTGGATCACGCATGGTTGTTGTTGTTGTTAGTATGATTCTTATTCTTATTATTATTTTTAGTGTTGTTGTTGTTGTTGTTGTTGTTAATATGATTATTCTTATTATTGTTATTATTACTAGTATTGTTGTTGTTGTGATTTTTAGTATGATTATTATTATTGTTATTATTATTATTCTTCGTAATCTTCCGTGTTAGAATAAATTGGGTTTGGTAGAGTCTGGAACGACTGTCAGATCCAATTCATTTGGATATAATATGGGTACTTGATTCAAGATGCTTAATATATTTTTTATATATTTAATATTTTTTATATTTAAAAAAAATTAATATTAAGTTATTAACTCATTACAGATCACTAGTCAAGTATATATATATTATCCATGTTTGTATGGCCGAGATGGTAGAACACCACAGCTACAGTGCCTTGCCAAGCTGGTTCATGAAGTTCTTAGTTTTTTTATATATGTCTTTGTGATTTTAGGTTTATTATAATCTGGTCCATGAAGTTTAAGTTTTTCATGTTTATCCTTACAGTTTTAGATTTGTTCATTTTAATCCTTAACTTTATTTACATCAAGTTTAGTTCTTTGAGTTTTGAAAACGAAGAAAGTGATCATAAAAAATTAAGAGGAGAGAGAAGTATTATAGCCGGCCATAAAAAATTGAGTCAAATAGAGGTGGTTTTGTCCTCTAACTATCTTAGAAAAAATAAATTGAAGTCCGTAAAGATATTTTTATCTCGTTTGATTTTTTTTGTTTTTTTGAGTGATCAAAGGTTTTTTTTAATTGAAAATAAAGTTTTTGAGATTTTTAGGATTTTTTTGGGGGTATTTCGAGGTAAAAAAAATGGTTAAAAATTGAGTTTCTAAAATCTCAAAATTTAAACTTTGCTTTTTAGAGCACTACAGATTACTGGAATTTGGAAACGGGATTGTATTCGCCGGTGTTTTAAAAAAATTTAATATTTTTTGTTTTGTTAAAAATTAATTTTTTATATGTTTTAGATCGTTTTGATACGCTAATTAAAAAAATAATTTTTAAAAAATAAAAAAATATTATTTTAATATATTTTAATATAAAAAATATTTTAAAAAGCAATCACAACTATACTCTCAAGCAATCCTTTATCATTAACCCAAACAGATGATACTTCACCTAATTTATTAAAAATATATTTCAACATCAACTCGGGTTCAAATCTATCCACTTCAAAGAGACCCAGGATAAAAAAGCTCCACGGACCCAAACTCAAAATAAATATTTTCCTTATATTGACAAAAAGCAACGCGCCTTATTTTTCACTATTTAACTGTTTAGGATATCCTCAAATTAGTACGGGTGTTAATCAAAACTACTTCTATTTATACACCATTTTAGGAGTGCATCTTTATTTAAAAAAAAACAACAATTTCTTCAAGTTTTGACTACAAAATTAAATGTATATATTATTTTGATATAATGCATTCAAAAGAATTTAAATATTTTTTTCTTGCTCAAATTTAAAAGTAAAGGAAATAACAGTTATAGCTAATGTTTTGGACCTAGCCTAATTCGGGTGACCCATTAACTCTAGAATTGTCCTTGCCTAGATTAGCAGAAAAAACCCAAATTATTCTTCAAAGAGATCTTTTGAAGTTTTTATAAAAACATGGATTGCCTTGGCTAATCATGAAGGTGTTTAGGTTGAATTAGAGGGTACTAGATAGCTTGCTCGTGCTTTGTTGTGTGCTGACCTTTTTTTTTTAGTGTAAAAAAACGATGACCAAGCTTTATAAGTGTATTTAAAAAAGAAAAAAAATAAATGGCTCCACATCATACAAAGAGAGCATGGAAAATAATACTGACCGTCAATTCCCAGTAATCCAAACAATGAAAGATAAAATAAGAGAAAAAACTAATAAACAAAAAAAAGTTAAAAAAAAATGTCAACAAATCTAGGTAATGAAATTGAAAAAAATTAAGATGATAGATCTAGTAATGAAATAAAAAAAAAATTTGATAAATGTGTCAAGAATAAAAATCTAAAACAAAACATTGAGGCCCAAAATCTAAAATACCATTAAATATTGAACTCAATGGCCAAATTGAAAATGTCTAAGTCCACAAATCCACAAAAAAATAAAAAGCAAAAATAAAAATCAAGTGAGTGAAGACCAAATTAAAAAAATCAAAATCAAAATATATCATTTGATGTTCAAAATGCTCGATTCGATGGGTTGACTCGTGACCTAAGGGACACGAGGTTTAGGCCGGCCTGAGTTTCAAAATTAACTGGAACAAAGTACGAAAAACATTTGATGCCCATATTTAATTCAAAAGCAAAAATCCTCATAAAAAAACTAAATTGAACAAAACTTAAAAAAATAGTTTTAGGTAACACATGTTTTTTTTTCAAAACAAATGAAAAATCCCATGGTAATTGAAAAAAAAACATAAGAAAATGTTGGAAGATGAAACAAAAAATATAGCTAAAAAAATAGGGGGAAAACCAAGTAAATCTAGGTGAACCTTTTAAGCCCAGTTATTCTTTTAAACTTGCAAGCTGTTAAATTTCAAACTTAGTTTCAACTAAGACGCTCAATATAAAACAAATTCAATGTTGAAAGGTGAAAAAAATTAATTTAATTAAAAAAAATCTTGTTAAAAGAGCAAGATCTAACAAAGAGCACAAAAAATCGTGGCAATACCAGACCAATTTAATATTGAAGAATGAAATAAATTAATTTAATATAATTTAAAAAATTAGTTTAAAAGAGGTAGATCCAACAAAGATAAAAAAAAAAAAAAAAACTCAAGACAACCCGTGTTACTCTAAAAAAATCAGAACAGTCCCCTTCGAAAATAGGAAAAAATATCAAGTGATCAAAAAACAAATCTAAACCAACCCAGCTTAACTTTAATAACTCGCGACCCAAGATATAAGATAGGGATAACCTCACAAAAAAAAATCAAAACAGATCATAAAGTTCAAGGCTCAATAAGTTAATGTCAAATGATCAAAATTAATTAAAAATCAAATTTTAAAAAGGATATATATATAAAAAAAACTGAACTTAAACCAGCCTAATCATTGAAACTGGTGAACCATGTCATGATTATAGAAGACAAACATGAAAAATAATGAAAAAATAAAAAATAAAAACAATGAGGACTAAATTATGCACACAAAAAAATAATCGAAATAAAATAATTAGGGATTAAATTGAAAAAAAATAAATGAAGAAAATGATAAAAAAAGCAATAAAAAAACGAGGACCAAAATTAGAAACAAAACAAAATGAAAATAAATTCTAAAGGACGAAATAAAAAAATTAAGCAAAAGATAAAAAAAATAGCAATAAAAAAATAAGGACTAAATTGGATACAAAAATTCTATGAAATAAAATGCAGAGTGATGAAATGGAAACAAAAAAAATTCAAGAAGCATTGAAATCAAAACAAATAGAAATAAAAAAAAAAGGACCAATTTTAAAATAAATACAATCCGGATGACACATCTAATTTTTTAAAGCCTCAGCTCGAGAACCAATGTACATGAGAGAGAAAAGAATGGGAGGAGGAAAAACTTTCATCGTCGTCGAACTGCCGCCAACCACGCCAAACGTGCCACACCAACAGTAGTGCCGTCACCTAACACATTAGTAGTGCCGTCACCTAACACATTGGATGACATGACGGTCAGTGGAATTTGGCCATCGTAATACGTCCCACGCGCCTCCCATTTGGCAGGAGGGATGATAATGCGCTGATTTGTGCATAACACACATTAACCTTTTATGTTGATTTATTAATATTTGAATAATTGAAATTACTAAAAAGCCTCTAAGAGCATCCTATTATTACAAAAGAAAAACATGTGGCAAAGATGAAAATGCCCTCCCTTATCGGACTTAGATTTTTGAAAGTTAAAGGCTAAACATGTTATTTTACTGTAAAAAAAAATACACAAAGATAAAGAAAACCCCTCTCTACATGCCAAAACTTTTGAGTTTTTAAGGGTATTATCATCCTTTAACTCCTTTAACTGTGCAAATAAAGTTGAAAATACACAAGGATTCTTGGACAAAAAGCCTATTTTCTTAGCTTTCAAGTGTGACAAAGTAATTTCACTGCATAAAAAAAAACATAAATTACTAAATTATCTTGATCAATTGACAAGTGACATTTTGACCTCTAAAAGAAACAACTCTACCCCACAACCAATGCAATTGTTTGGTGCAATGAAGGACAAAATGATCAATACACTGCTTAAATTCACAATGTTTCTCCTCACATGCTACAAGAAAAAATTGAGTTCTTTTATTTATTTTTTTGTAATTTGGAATAGTGGTAGCGATTACTTTTCAAATTATTTTTTGCTTGAAAATGTATCAAAATAATATTTTTAAAAAAATTATTTTTAATATCAATGCATCAAAACAATTTTAAAACACTAAAAAATCTAATTTAAAAAAATAATTTTTTTAAAAAACTCTAGTTCAAAACCCCTTAAAAGCATGTTTGATATTGTGGTTGTGGTTGCAGTTGTTTTTTTATAATATTTTTATTTGAAAATATATCAAAATAATGTTTTATTTTTAAAAAATTTATTTTTGACATAAAAACATAAAACCTATCCAAAAATACAAAAAAAAAACTTTTAAAACATGCAAACAAATCGGTTGTAATACTATAAAACTACGTTTCTACCTCCTAAGTTTAGGCCCTATTTGTTTGCTAGAAAGTAGTTTCTTTTTGGAAAATGAATTCCGGAAAAATAAATTATTTTTTGATGTTTGGTAGTGTAATGGAAAATAAGTTGGAAAACACTTTACAATATTTGGTTATGTCATGGAAAATGAGCTGAAAAATAACTTATTAATGTTTTATTTTTTTCAAGTTTATTAAAATAATGAGAAACAAATCTTACAAATTAAAAAGTTGAATGAGAATAAAATTGAAAAAAATAATAATTTCATAAATTATCTCAAATAAAATAAATAATAATCAAAATAATAGAGATCAAATCTAAAAAATAAAAAAAATTAAAAGATGAAGAAATTAAAATAATAATAATTAACAAATTATTTCAAATAAAATAAGTAACAATCAATAGAATGAAGACCAAATTTGATAGATTAAAAATTTCAATTAAAAAAATAATGAGGGAAAAACAAATAACAATTATAAAAATGAGGACCAAAATTAATATAAAAATTAAATTCTAAGGGATGAAATTGAAAAACAAATATTGAAAACAAAATATATATAGCAATCAAAAGTTTGAGGACTAAATTTGATATAATCAGCAAATAATATGACTTTTCTAAATTTTTCACAACTTCCAGAAAGTGTTTTCCGCCCAAAATAAAAGAAAAACACTTTCCTGAAAACTAAGCCAAATTTTCCTTCGACTGAAAAGTGTTTTCCGTTGACCAACTTTTCTAATGACAAACAAACACATGAAAGTTTGGAAAATGATTTCCTGGAAACCACTTTCTGGGAAACAAACGCAGCCTACGAGCCTGTTTGTTTCTATGGTTGCTTCTGCTTTTGAAGCAAATCACAGTAAACAAACGTTTGGTAATGTATAAAACACAATTTACTGTTCATGGCCCCTACTGCTATTTGCGTTTGAGATGTAGGGTGACACAAAGCAGCTCTTTGCTGCTTTTCTTCTTCTCCGTGGAGAGTGAATCACTCTCCACTGTTCACGTGAATAGTGGAGTCACTCTCCACTATTCCGGCCGGACCGGGTCCGGTTTAAAATTAAATGCATTGAATCGGGTCCGACCTAGTAAAATAAAAAAAATTTTATTTTATTTTTTATTTTTAATTGTGTTTTATGCGAAAAAACTAGTGTTTAATATTATTCAATGACACTACATAAATTAGACGAAGATCGCTTGATGACGTAACATTTGCAGAATTTGATTGCAATTCCAATTTTGTTCCTGATGATATTTTACCTGATGTTGTTGCGCGTTTAAGAAACCAAGAAAACTGTAGTCCTTGTCAGATGTATTTTATATGTGATGGAATAGATAGTTTAATGAAACAATAAAAAATATTTTATATAAAGTATTATTTATTTCATGATATAATAACAATAGTTAAATCTACAATATTTAAATTAAAAACCACATATATATATTTAATTATTTTATAACCTTAGTTTAAAAAATATTTTTAACCAAACACATTAAAATATTTTTTATTCAACCTCAATTTCAACAACTGTTTTAACCAAACATAATAAATATCAAACTAACTTTAATCAAAAATACTTTTTATAAAACAACTTTTTTTCAAACCATAACCACAAAAACTACCTATAGCAAACCCAGTCTAACACTTGCCTAGCCAACAAGTAAAGTTAAAGTTACAAAAGAAGCTCCACCAGAGAAAGAAATCAATTTACACTACAGAGCGGTACCATCTCTCTCTCTCTCTGATCGATTCACCGATCAATCAAAATCGAAATCAATGGCGGGAGTGTCATTGAAGTGCGGGGACTGTGGGGCCCTATTGAAGTCCGTCCAAGAGGCACAAGATCACGCCGAGCTGACCTCTCATTCCAATTTCTCTGAATCCACTGAAGCCGTCCTCAATCTCGTCTGCACTACTTGCGGCAAACCCTGCCGATCCAAAACAGTAATGAAACCCTCTATTTATTATTCACTTTGTCTTTCCGAACCTTAGTTTTGTGAATTGTGGATTTTGATGCATTTGGAATGCTGTTTTTTTATCTGTTGCTTTCAATTTTCGCTTTGCTTGAATTTTATGGTTCCGATTCTGATTATTTTTTTACCCTCTAGTTTGTTTTATCTGATTTGAATATTAAAGATTAAAAAGATTGAAAATTTATAGTTATAATGAGTAGTTTAAGGCCTACCTTTTTTATTATTATTTTGGGTTTTATTTGTTTGCAAATCTTTAAATTTTGCTTGAAAT
>Ga0307513_10011939_pt1 | contig 10755 bp, 16 predicted proteins | sample 15_EM_MG_FD_202174 | JGI IMG/M metagenome (GOLD analysis project Ga0307513, IMG submission 202174) | Populus trichocarpa ectomycorrhiza microbial communities from riparian zone in the Pacific Northwest, United States - 15_EM | ecosystem: Host-associated > Plants > Roots > Unclassified | place...
CGAAACAAAGAGAGCAGGCGGAGGTAGAGCGGGGGTCTAGGTATCACCTGTGGGCTGTGGCAAAGAGTGTGGCCCGCTTACGACTTATATACTTTAGGCAGACTGATGACCCTCTTCCAGAGTCGCAGCGTGTTCTTTTGTGTGCCTGGGCACCTTACTGCGTGACTGCACGCGTCTGACCCGGCCTCGTTCAGTTTGGCGGTCTCACTCACTCGCAAAGATAACTGCTGCCGAGGCAGGTGCTCCGCGCATAGCAGTGGCTCCGGGGTTCGCTCTTCAGCTTTCGACCTGGGAACACCAAAGTGCGACAGAACGAGGGGACGTAGTCTATATTACTTCTGGATGGGTTTCATGATGGGTTTGGTGAGCTCGTGTACAGGCGTCTGGCCTTCTGGAGTCCCTGGTATCACTTTGGTCAAACCCTGGGAGAGTCCGCTGTCAATGCCGCAACATCGAAAGCACACATGAGAACGCACTAGCTTGGTAAACACACACGCGTTGAGTGGCCGCTCTTGTTTCCTGCACGCATATAGTTTCTGTGATTGTCCCAGTATTAGATAAAGGCACGTGTGAGGCTCCGAGCTGGCTGACCTGGTTGTTGAGCTCAAGGCATTGCCAATGAGCTTCGAATTCTTGAGCACAGGCAGCTCTCATCTTCTCCAACCTATAGAGGATGACATCTTGGGTTATTTCTAGGGTATTTTAATAGCTGAACAGCGTACAAGCTGGCAGCACATCTCGTCACCCGTCGGCCTTCCTTCAAGCAGTGTGCAGGTTCTCGGTTCTCGGATTTACATAGCATGAAATCGTCTAGAATATGATACTAAATAAGATGCCATTTAGCCCGCATTTTTTGCATCCCTACGTACCGTTAAACTCTTTGCATTTTGCACCGATGAAGAAAGCTGCGCTCTTCAAAGGCGCGCTGGTCGCCCCAATCTCCTGGACGGGCGGGACACCGTCTGGCATAGGCGTTTTATCCGAATACGGGGTGGCACCCGTGCCAGGGTCGTTGTAGTGGGACATAGCGGGCGGACGACGAAGTTGGACACCAGTTTGGTCAATCACAGCGCCTCGGTCTTCATCTCGTCCTCTCCCGCTGCATCCCTCGCGTCCACGGGGTGCTTTCGAAATGGTACTTTTAATCCTCCCTAATCCACACACCCTTATTGGCTAACCGCTCCCTTCATTCCATCCCGTGATCGCATTTGCCACCCGCCCTCTCAGTCGTTCAAGCCCAAACCGAAGACAATCCATTTAATGGTCAAAACTCACAAGACGACAATATTCTTCCCTGCCGAGCGCGAGGATAAATTCGAGGACATCAAGAAACGGGTTCTTTCCGCCCTCACTCAGTTCAACGCCGAGCAGGACGTACCACCCATCACGAGCACCGACGACTTTGAGCTCTGTGTCAGTCGGAAGATACCTGGAAAGGGCCTAACATTCGAAATTATCGACCCCGACAAGCGGGTGACTGAAGTTTATATGTCTAAACCCTGGGACTATGCGTATATAAAGTTCAGGCATCCCAAAACGCGTGAGTGCTCGTTTGGTCAAGCCGATGAAGAGGCTGAAACGCAATCCGGGTTTCCATAGTGGAGTTCTTGCCCGTACGCGTCAAATTCGCGAAGATAGATGATGAGGAATCCCCTGTTGAGCCTGTGTAAATCTCACCAATGAAACGCTGACGGCTAAAGTTGTGCCTGCTCCCAAAAATACTGTCTGTAGAGCGGTCGCGACGCTATGTGCGCCAGCAAAGTTCGCGAGACCGTATGCAAAATATAAAGCAACTAGATTCGTTGCGTTAACGAAGCGACTCCAAATTTATATGGTAGAGGTGTGATCGATTTGGTTCTCCAAGTAGGAACGCAGAGGAACAGGCTTCATTCACATATTCGAGCACATGTGTACTATGTACTATCGTGGAGACTTGTAGGCATACCAGACGCTATTTGTGGCAAACTCTGGCGGAGCGACGGGATTCGACTATTAATCATGAAGCTAAATCAGCACATCTTTCACGGCTAATCTAATGTGGTAGCGTGTATGGAACGTACCGACTGCCCTCTAATGCTGCCTGTTAACCGCTTGTCCCTTTGCATCATCATGTGTTCCCAGTTATCGAGTCCGTAACGCGGGGGCTGTCCGAGATCGCTTGAATCACGAATGAACAGCGACAGGATCAAAATGTGCGGACCTTGTTGTCGTTGGCGAGGTAGCGGGTAGTTTTGAAGAGAGTTCCGCCCACGCCGAACATTGTAGTTAATAGTGCTTTTGGTCCCATTAGCCGGGGATGTCGAGAATGAACAATAGAGATTCTTTGGGTGCAAACCCACCAAAGGGAATGAGGGCCTCAAACGGGACTGGCATTTCGACGATTGAGGGGAGTTCAAGTTGCGGCTTGGACTCTGCCTCATCGGCCGTTCTGCATTCTCTGCTGGTAAACTCCTAAGTTGGCCATCCCCTGTCGCCCCTTCAAAGTTAATGTCCACCTCGACCAATCCCATGCGGAAAGCAGCTACTAATATCCCTCATGAGTCTCACACAACCCTCGCCTTTAAATAATCGTTTCCGAAAACTTCTCGCAGCCTGAAAGTGAACTCGGGAAAGACCAAAATACTGACATTAACGACTCCTAGCTGACTGCGCATGGGCAATACCGTGACTGTCACTAGTGACACCTCCAAATGGAACTCTGAATGTTTTTGTTCCTCTTGAACTGCTCTCCTCTCGATTGTGGTCATCGGTCAGGACTTTGTTACGCACGTAAGAAGCCTTGGTTACACCGCTTCCTTTCCACATTAGGGTTGAGAAGGAAAGAACATTCCGCCCGCGACAGGTCAAGTGTTGGCCGGAGCTACGATCTATCTTTCTACGGAATTTTCTCGTGTAGACATTTTTTACATTGCATTGGTCATGCTTCTTTAGCTAGAGCAGCCCGATCGAGGTCACACGAGCGAGCTGGGGGAACAAGCAAGCAAACATGAGCTTTAAGACTGGTGTGAGTAGAGACGGTAACATCCCAGAGTCGTCTGTTCGCAGGCAGTGGCATTGTGTTTGTAAGGCATACAGTTGGCAGTATCTCAAAAGATCCCAACTCAAGCAGGCTTCGACCTTACCACCCACCACCTGCCCTGCGCCCGATGCCGAAAGCGTCTAGCTCTCGTTTACGGAAGAAGCGGACGCCATCTCCGATACAGTCCTCCGACTCTGAGGCTGACGACGACGAACTCGAGCAGCTCGACAAGCTCACAATCTCCTATCAGCCAAAGCTCGCCGCCCAATGGTCCACAGCCAACCGTCTATCCCGCCAGCTCTCACCCTCAGTGTCCTCTATGCGCACACAGCTGCTGGCTGATGTCGTCGATGTCAACGAGAGCCCAATCGTGCCGCCTATTGAGACCTTGCCGCCGGAGATTTTTATCCACATCCTTAAACAGCTCCCCGACATAGGAGACCTCTATTCATGTCTCCTAGTATCCCGCAGATGGTGCGAATGCTCCGTCGAACTCCTCTGGCTCAAGCCACATTTCTCTCGCCCAGAGACCCTCTCCAACCTCCTCCCTGTACTCGAAAATAAGGGCACCACGTTCGCATATGCTTCTTTCATTCGTAGGCTCAACTTTTCCTCCGTCTCCCGCGAGCTCGATGATCCTTCCTTCGCCATCCTCGCAGCGTGCACTCGCCTCGAGCGGCTGACCCTTAACGGATGCGAACGCCTCACCGACGAGGCGTTGATAGCTGTGCTCTCGTGCACTTCCAACCTGGTGGCACTCGACCTCACGAATGTCTGCGACGTGACGGACAGCACCATCGCCGTCCTGGCAGCCACCTCTCCAAAACTGCAAGGTGTCAACCTCGAGGGCTGCAAGAAGATTACAGACGAAGGTATTATCGCACTTGCACACCATTGCCCCTACCTGCGGCGCATCAAACTCTGCGAATTGGAAGAAGTTACTTCAGTGTCCATTTCTGAACTCGTCTCTAAGTGTCCCCTCTTAATCGAGATCGACCTCACGCAATGTTCGTACATTACCGACCTCGCTGTGAGGGAGATCTGGAAGAATTCCCTCCAGCTCCGCGAACTCCGACTCGGGCACTGTTTCCCTATCACAGACCAGGGCTTTCCGGTGACACCTCGACTTGCACAGCTTCCTAATAATGCCAGTGCAAATGCACAAGGGATGGAAAATACCCTCGCTCATGTTCGATACCAGAGCACTCCACCACTGCTCATCACCCAGCCCCTCGTCCATTTGCGTCAACTGGATCTTATGCACTTGAAAATTACGGACGATGCCGTTGACGGTATTATCGCCAATTCGCCTAAGATCCGCAACCTCGTATTGGCAAAGTGCACAGCGCTTACTGATAAGGCCGTCAAAAGCATCTGCAATCTCGGAAGACACCTTCACTGCCTACATCTAGGTCACGCCGCGGCTATCACCGATGAGTCTGTTATTATGCTCGCGAAGTCGTGTCCGCGATTACGTTATGTCGACCTTGCGTGTACGTCCCCGGGCTCTCGCCATTTTCGTCGACCTCGACCTCGAGAATCTGATTGTGTTGAATTATAGGCTGCCCATTATTGACCGATGAATCGGTCCGCCATCTTGCCGCACTGCCGAAGCTTCGACGAATTGGGTTGGTTCGCGTCGTGAACCTCACAGATAAGGCAGTCAACTTTCTTGGGATCCAACACAATACCATCGAACGCGTTCACCTATCATACTGCGATAAGATCACCGTCCTCGCCATTCATCGACTCCTCCAGCGGTCCCCAAAGCTCACCCATCTCAGTCTGACGGGTGTACCCGCGTTCCGAAAACCAGTATTGCAAAAGTTCTGCCGTCACCCGCCCTCTGTGAGTGTTTCTTTTCAAACACACCGGAAAGTCGCTGACTGGCTCTCAAGTATTTCAATGAGGTCCAACGCAGCCAGTTTTGTGTATATTCGGGACCGGGTGTGGATGACTTGCGAAAGTACCTCGGGAAGACGATTCATGACCCTCGTATAGCAGAGCCAGTGGAGGACGAGCTGGACGATATGACACCGTTCGATGCGGACGACACACCCGCAGAGCCCTATCTGGAGGGCGAGACGACTGTGAATGATTCTACTTTTCCGCCATATTCAGTTGCTCCCGACGACTCACCTTCACATGCTCGAGAGTACACATTGTCCGCACATCCAGCTGCTACCCCTCTGCCGCCTTCACAGCAGCTGCACCGGACGCAGCCGTTGACTGGTACTTTGAAGTCTCGTCTAGAAGGATCGAGGCCGAACGGAAACGGATTATACGCTACGATCCCACCTGCTCAGATGGAACATTTAGGCGCTCCGTGCTGGGTAGCCCCAGGTACGACCCAGGATTCAAGGGGCACCTGGGAAACCTCTCATTATGGCCATAGCGAGGCCCCGTACGGTGAGTGAACGTTACCTGCCTTTTGCATGCAGTATCTGAGGTTACCAATTTACAGCTCCGCACCGCGATCCTCTGTCAATGGGAGTACATCGCATGGAACGAAATGAAGCTTCAAGAGGCGACCGCCGTCGACGTACGGGGCCAGTCCCGAATACTGGTAGTGGGGCCAGCAGTCGCATTACACAACTCGCAAGCAGTGGTGAACTGGAGAGGGTTGCAGAACAAGCGAACCAACGCTTTCGCCAGCACCAAGCATGGTCGTCAGTGGACCCAAAAACGTCCCTTGGAGAGCCCGCATCGGCTTCGAGAGCACATACACCGCCATGGAATCGGTGGAACGGATTTGACAGTCCTGCGTCTACATCCGGCAGTAGTACCCCAGTGGGGAGTCCTGCCAATCCTGGTGCCTCCACTTCGGCTGCTAGACGGACCTTGCAGAACTTGAACCTATACTTGCGACCACACCAACTTATGACTTCCACCTCGCCTCTAGGTTCTGGTGCCGAGTCGGGATCTGGTCCAGGCAGCTGGGCCCCCCACACTCACGTTCGGGACACTGGTCGGACCCCATACGCCGCAGCGGGGAGCACGGTGAGTTCACGAGCGTTACCGATCGCTGGCACATTTTTGGTGCACGCAAATGGAGACAACGCCTCTGACTCGAGTGCGACTTCACGGGAGCGGGAGAAGGACGCGGATGGGGGAGACGAGGAAATTGATGCGCACGATCGACGATCAAGGAATAGGGATAGTGATGCTACTGTTAAAGGGCTACGATCGAGTAGTCTGCGGAGAGCATCTCTCACGGATAGGCGGTCGCCGAGTCCTGCTTCCCCCAATGGTGCCCGGCCGAAGAAAGGCATACGTGGCGCGCTGTCTTCTGCTGAGCAGTACGCGTCAACGCTTTTGTTTGGAGGGAAGGGAAAGGCGAGGGACCAGTCCCCTGGCGGTTCTAGGTCGAGAGGCTGAGCTTCAGGGGATGCTCACTCCTCGAACCCGGAGACCGAGGACTCGAGGGCTGTAAAAAGTTGCTTAAGGACACTGTATTGATTAGCGGGATTACATGCGCAGTTGTGATTTGTTGGATTCGGTGATATTTTACACAATTTCGACTGAGCATTGTACAGGGGGTTGAGAGGGCTACATTGGTTTGGGAGGCTTCCAGGTTTAATGTTGACCATCTAAGATGGGCTATAACACTGTACCTACAGGACCGAAGGGGATACTCACATGCTTTTGTGGCATATGCGCCAGCTTGGACGATGAGGTTCTGAGGCTCCTGTTCTTTCCCAGCGAAATAACGTTCCAGAATATCGCGGACACCTTCAGCGTAGCGCTTTTGCGCGTCAAGAGTCGTGCCAGAGTAGTGTGGGACCATGCCTAGGAAGACGGTTAAGCAGGAAGAAGACTATTTTGCCATTTTGTAGTCTCTGACCCACCGTTACCACCACCTAAGGGATTCTTCATCGTGCGCCAGACATGGTTCTTGGGTGCGGGTTGAAGATTCCAGACATCGCCCGCATACCCACTGATATGACCACTCTTGATACCTTCTGCAATAGCTTCCGCGTTGCAAATCGCCCCACGGGCGGTGTTGACAATCCAAACGCCCTGCTTCGTGCGACTGAGCGTGTGCTTGTTGAGGAGATCACGCGTGCCTTCGTGCAAGGGGCAGTTCACAGTAATGACATCGCACTGGAAGAAATTTATGAGTCATGAGAGAGGCCAGCGTGAGTGAACGGCGAGGGAGCACGAACCCAGGAGAGGAAGCCGTCCAAATCCTCGACGTGCCGAACGCCAACTTTCTTCTCGAGCTCTGTGGGCACTGTTGGATTGGTGCATAATGACGCTTCCCAACAAGAAGCGTACCGGGAGTGAGAGGGTTATAATCAAAGTAGAGCAGTTCCTTGCAATTGAATGGAACGAGCCGTTCGAGGACTCGGTAACCGATTCTGCCGCGGCTTCAGCGGAGAGAGAGACCCGAAATATCCCGTGCGGCTCACCGTCCAGCTCCAATCGTTCCGACCACTTTGCCTTCCAGATCGAAGGCATTCCTGGCAATCTCAGACACTTGCCAGTCGCCTCTTTCAATCATCTGAAGTGGGATTGAAACGGTGAAGGAAACCGTATGTTTTGAAGCATACGCACCTGATGAGCCGGTACGAAGTTACGGACCAAGAGCAGTATGCTCATGACAGCGTGTTCGGCAACGGAGACTACGTTGGAACCCGAGACTTCCACTACAGTGGTCTTGTGTTCGAGAGCGGCATTGAGGTCTATGTGGTCGCTGCCAACACCAGCAGTAACAGCGAGCCGCAGTTTGGGGGCCTAAAATCAATTGCGACAGTCTGTGTGAGAGGCCGTACCGAATGAAGGCTAACGAACCTTTGCAAATATCTCCTTTGTGAGATAACCCGGGTGGAACGGTGTTGTAATGAGAATGTCAGACTGAAGGGAGGTGAGCGACTTAGCGCTTATTGTAGTTATGAACTCACGTCGACAATTTCCTTTTGGAAGATGCTGAAAATATCAAGGTGAGATCTAAGACTGTGAAGGAGTCACTGCATTTGTTACCTTTGAGGGCCGTCCTTGTCATCGGTAACGACCAATTGATGGCCGCTTTCCTTCAGCCAATCTGCTATGCCAAGCTGCAAGATCGGGTTGGAGAGGATCGGACACCATCAAAAGCCTATACCTTGTTTTCGATAGTCCCAAGCAGACGGGGCTCTTTCTTGGCCGCTTCCCCTCCCCGATATAGGACCGCGAGGATCTGACACACGTCAGGTTGGAGCTCCGGCATTGTGTGAGATCGGAAGCACCTTCAAGCTGCGGCTGGAAGATCCATAGGGCGCTGGCCGGGGAGACAACCGGGAAGCAGCAGCGAGACTTCGCAAAGGGGCGGGTCTGTGTGGTGCTCGGTTCAGATTCGTGTTTGGTTACGACATACAATTACCACTTACCTGAACATGTTACTGCAAGCTTAGAATCGTTTAGGCGGTCGAGGTCGAAGTTGATGGGGTATTGTCCGACCACCGACCAGGTGACGGCCCCGAAGACGGTCAGTCAGAAACCTGATGACATCATCATCTGACCTATTAGAAAAGCTTATCAAAAAAAGGACACAGAGCATCAAATCTGAAGGGCCGTTGACAGTGTACGCCCTCTGAGACGGACTGAATTCAAGAATCGTGGAACACCTACCTTCTGGACTGGTCGCCATCAAGATAAGGAGAACCCTATTGTATGATAATAAAGTATGGAAGCGTGTACTGCATACACATCGAGCGGGGATTTCGATTCTGGTAGGAGCAGCGCAAAAGTGCACAAATCAAAGGGGCAGTAAGGCAGCAGCGACTTTTCTTCCCTCCTCGGACAATAAATTGAATGTTGAACATGCATTTCTCTGTACCGTCCATGAGTCTGGTATGGGGTCGGGACGACCAGGGCACTCACTGTGTCCATGACGTCGACCGAGATCCCGGCTTTTCTGAGATACTCGCGTATAGAGGGTGGTGGAAGAAGAAGACTTTTTCCAGTACCCAGGAGGAGGAGCGCTATGAAGGACTGATAAGTCGAAGCATTCTGAAGAAGTAAAGTTGACGAAAGCGACTGACCGGGCTTGGGAGAGATGATACTAAAGATCTCGAATGCTTCTGAAGACCACCCTACCCAAGGCTGGCCGGGGACTCGCCAGGAAAAAGATTGGCCTCCCAAGAGGATGCAGGCTGAGGAATATACTAAGCCATCCTGGAGCTCAATACCTCTATCTGACACGTTTCTAACTTGTAGCGCAGGTGCATGTGCTTCGTCGTAGATATTTGTAAGACCCCCAGCGTTGCGGTGACGCTGGGCAGTCTTCTGGACGACTGGAGGTGGATGGTGAGACCAAGCCCTGGCAGCGAAGGGTTGCATCACGGCGAGACGTCTCATCTCCACGGAAAGGGCGAAACCAAGGCCGGTCCGGGCTTGTCCGAGCGACAACTACCTCTGACTACACCGTAGTGTTTGAGGATTCGTCGCATTCGTCGCATGGCGTACCACCACGTCAGGTTATATTCTGACATAGTCCGGGTCAACTCGTGGGTAATCCTTTCCCGCGAGCCATGTCGAGGAGCCCCGCCCGCTTCCGCTCCTCATTCCGGTCGTCCCGGGACCATCTCTTACCATCTCTTGCCATCTCTCGCCATCCCTTGCCATCTCCACCATATCCTATTCATGGCACCCGTTTCGGTTGTCTGCGGCGGTTTGCGGGAACGATTGTGGGGAATTGGTTGGAAAATCGCTTCCCCGCCGCATGTGGAGAAGTCACGCTTCCTACCTTCGATGTCAAATACACCCTAGTTCCCCATAGTTCAGGTGGACATCTCCTGACACCCCGTGCTAAGTATATCACTGCCAACCACCCGCTCGAGCCCCGCCCGATCCTCGCTCGATCCAACTTTCAATCCCAGTTCTCCCGTATCCCATCCACGACCTGAGAGAATCCCGTATTCCCTCAAGAATGCCTTCCCTCCTGCACGAAGCTGGCGAGAATATTAAGGACCTCTTTCGGCTCCAAACAATTACCGTCATCGACGAGCACGGCAACACCATTCAGAAGAAAGCCGAGATCCGGGCACCCCTGAATCCCATCACACTATGCATGAAGCTCACATGGATGAACTGGCTCTTTTTCCTAGTCGGTGAGTAGTTTCTCTATGCACGAAGATAGCACCACTAACCAACGGTTCCAGGTCTCGCAAGCTGGACAATGGACGGCTACGATTTCCATGTTGTATCGCTCTCGGTCACCAGTTTGGCAACTTACTATGGGGTAACAAAGACTCAAATCACGACCTCCATCACACTCACCCTCCTCTTCCGTTCGCTCGGAGCGGCAATCTTCGGCATCGCTGGTGACTTCTGGGGAAGAAAGTATCCTATGGTTATCAATATGCTCATAGTAGGGACAAATCTCCATCAGTTTAACCCTCACCTAACAATTCGATAGATCGGGGCTATGCAAATGTAAGTCTAGATTTTGAGTACATGTCACGCCCTATTGAGGCTATCCCGCAAGTGCCACGGCCTATACGTCGACATTCGAAGGATTCCTAGCGGCCCGGGCCGTGTTCGGTATCGGCATGGGCGGCATTTGGGGTAACGCTGTTGGTGAGTTGCTGGCTCTGCCGCTTTTCCGAGCCGCTCTGCTTATTTCCTTCTGTAGCCATGGCGCTCGAGTCCTGCCCGGTCGAGGCCCGCGGCTTGATGTCAGGGATCTTGCAGCAAGGATACTCCCTCGGCTACCTGTTGGCCGCTGTATTCAACCTCACCCTGGTGCCTACGAA
>Ga0307513_10011940_pt1 | contig 10755 bp, 12 predicted proteins | sample 15_EM_MG_FD_202174 | JGI IMG/M metagenome (GOLD analysis project Ga0307513, IMG submission 202174) | Populus trichocarpa ectomycorrhiza microbial communities from riparian zone in the Pacific Northwest, United States - 15_EM | ecosystem: Host-associated > Plants > Roots > Unclassified | place...
CTTCAACATTGCAGGGTGATGGGTGGGCGGCTTCGGCTTGCCCCTCTTCGCCCGCGTATCCACCTCACCGATGCTGAACCCTGTCCGGCTGCACCTGAACCAAGAGCCGAGAGTCCAATACTCTGAAGGTAGTCTTATTAGATATACCCGTGCAGGAGGTGACCGGCAAGCTTCAACCTCTCGCCGCGCTGTTAGCGACGAAGCCAGAGATACACTGTAGGTCCTTATTGTATCAGTCGATGGACGGGTGGCCATTCGGCTTTAGTCTCTCCAATTTGCCGTCTTCAATGTGGCTGAGAAGAGCGACAAATCGCTTCGCCCCCTGCTCACTGCCGACTCCAGTTAGAGGAACCACACCCACCTGACCACCTATAGGTGGTTATCCGACGATTGTTGAAGGTCGAGATCCGTCAGGACTTTTGCTTTCCCTACTTTCTGTATTGCTGTGTATGTCCGCATTGTCAGTTGGTTTGTGTACATGCTGTTGGACCGTACCATGTCTGACTTGCATCCGACGATTTCGTTGGCTACTTGTTCCACGTCTGGGAACTGTATACTTCAACAATATCTTGTCCTGCTAGTCCACAGCACCAATCAGGACCAGTTCTAAGTTACCTTGTGAACTCAAGTGCTAGAATCACTTAGTTCTTACTACAGCGCTCCATCAAGTCGAGCTTCCTGGCCCTGGTCTTCACCTTCTCGGCGATCTTCTCTCCAGTAGCAAGCTCCTCTGGGGGCGAACCCGTTCCAATCATGACACACGACTATGATCACCATTCAATGGTACTATCTCTTTGTTCGCTCACGGTCGAGGACGGTTTGGCCACAGCGGTTAGGGGCAGCACGGTTCAAAGATCTGTATGTTACTGCGTAGTGGTAGTTGGAGTATTTAAATTCCGGCTGTTGTCAGTCCCTCAGTGTATGGATCGCGACTGAGGACGAAAATGCACTAATAACACGCGACCAAGTGCTCGACACTATTGCTTCGTGTACCCGACCTGTCTATTCGCGTTGAACACCACTCCCAGTGTCGACCCTCTACGTTGAGCCTGCATCTTGACAGTACTGCATCGGCGTACAGTCGCCGTCAACTGAGCCACCGGCTCGTCTGAGAGAGTTGGGCTAGGGACTGGCCACGTTCTGCCTCGGAATCACTACATTCTTCCTATTAAATACCGTCCCCAGCGCAGCTTGAACTGTGCCCAGTCTGTATACCGTGCCCTCCAACTTCTCTCTCAACCAGCTCGCCCATCTCGACCACTGATGGAGGCCGTTGGCGCAACCAGTGCAATCGTCGGACTGGCCGTTCCGATCTTTCAATGTGCAAAAGCCTTGCGGGACAAGATCAAACTGGTGCGTTATCCTCCTCACCCCTACGTACCCTTAGAGCGCTCATATATATTCCATATCTATGATCCCAGGTCGCATCGGAGAAAGCGGAACTCTTGGCAACAATCATCGAATACGAAAAAGATATCAACCTCCTCGAGTCACTCTACAACGACCACAAGGAGCTATTGGATCAGCACGAGCTCGACACCGACCTGAAGGAGCTGGAAGAGTACGCGCGATTTTGCCTCCCGTTCCTGGGTGGCTCTGACGATACGCAGAATTATACGCGACCTCGACGAATGGCTGAACTCGATCAATTCGAACCTGCGCAGGAAGAAGCCGGGTTTTAAGGACCTGTGGAAATCCGGAGATCTGCGGGAGAAGATGGCCCTATCGAATGCTAAGATTAGTAGCATCCGCGCTCGATGGCAGGTACGAGGGTGACTAGGTTTCGTGGGCGGACTGTGTTGACATCATCACGACCAGATGCGACTGCAAGTTTGCACACTGGCATCGACGACGGCGATCCTTGGGCGAATGGATTCTGCTCAGACAGAAACGACAGCACTGTTCAAACAAGTACTCACCATGCTCCAGCAGGGGCCGGTTCGGCAACGCGCTCGTACTCTCTCAATGCACTCGCAAGTCGAGCCCGCTGGCTTCAATAGTCAGACGACGAGGGTGGGTCACCATCCATGCTTGTAGGTACGCACTAATGAGTGACTCCTTCAGATCGTTGCAAATACAACCACATCCATTGTCACCTTCTCCATCCTATCGCCTGATGCCTCCCTCTCGTATGATCGTATTCAGCTTCGCCTCAAGGATTATCGTAGCCTCCTTGTCTCCGACTCGGATACTATCGAGCTGACTACCGAGAATGGCAAGACCGTTATCTGCCGAAAACAAGCAAGAGAAATGGAACAATTTCTAGATCAGGCTGAAATATTGCTGCGGAACGTCGTCCAATCTCATGATGTCTCCACTCTTGTCGTTCTACATTGTCTCCGCAACCTTGCCAACGTCTTGGACAACCTGAAACTGTATGATGAATGCCGCCTGACGGGCAACTGTGCACTTGATCTTGCTGAGGCTTTGGGCCGACGGTCATTCCAGTTCAGACATGAGCAGGCCGAGACACTTGCACTTCTTGCTGAGCTCTCTGTCTATCATCCCCATGCCCGCACTCTCTTCATCCAGGCGGTTTCAATTTGTGAGGAAGTAGTCGCAAATGATGCTTCACACTCAAATAAAAATAGACTTCTCACTGTGCTGGGTAGAGCTGGCTACTGGGCCCCAGATCATCTTCGTACGCAATGGCTGGGGCATGCTGTACACCTCATGACGAAAGAACTTCCACCAACAGCGGTGCATCCTGAGCTCCGCAGCTCTATTTACAACAACTATGGAGCTGGTCTCCACCAGCTCAAGCAATATGCCAATGCGGTAGAGGCATTTCATGAGGCCGCTTCCATTTTCCGCACATTGGCCGTTAATAATCCAGTGAAGTACAATTACAACCTTGCAAAATCACTCATGAACGTGGGTGTAACATCTGATAAACTTGGAAAATATGGTGATGCCATTGCGGCTTACAAGGAATCCCTTGAGCTCTGTAGGGCTATGTCAGGGCAAGGTCCCCCTCAGTATAATATCCAGATGGCAAAAACACTCTGTAATTATGTGGTCACTCTTGAGGAGTTCAACAAAGTCTCTCAAGCAGTAGAAGTGGGAAAAGAGGCTATCTCATACCTTCGCAACCTCGCTCAAACAGGGGAAGAGTTTGCAAAATGGCTCTACCGTGCTCTTCATATCTATAGTCGTGTCTGTTACCGATTTGGAGAGCATGCAGAGGCTGTGCTTGCATATCAGGAATCTATCCCCCTTCGGCATGCCTTTGCTGCAAGAGACTCTGAGGAGGAAAAATATCTGAGAATAACTCTCCACAACGTTGCAAACTCCCTCCATGCTCTTGACAAATATTCTGAAGCAAATGCTACAGCCATTGAAGCTCTGGAAAGGAATCACGGGAGGGTGCTTAAAGGCTGTAACTATGCACCTGATTTTAGATTATGCTTTGTATGTCAAAGAGCCATGATATCTGGGGTTCTACAACTCCTATTGGGCAATGGTGGTGTCGGTGGAGTGGGAAAGAATTGATATTGTATCATGTCTTGAAAATGGGGCAACGTTACCCAAGTTAGGCAGTCCAAACTATATACAGTGCCTATTTATGAACGTAAAGGTCATATTGAGGGGTCCGAGGATATGAGTTGCCAGGATGATTGACTAGGAGGCAACGTGAAGGAGTAGAGTCAGACTACAGGGAAGTGAGATCAAGCCGCTGAAACTAAGTTCCAAGGACTGTAAAATGCAGGGACCACAATGGTCTGAGAATTTGAGCGTTGCAGGCCATGGAGATGCCATGGAGATAGCTCGCCACCTCTTTCCTTCTTTCCAACCCTTCCAGTGCTTACCCCACAGAACATCTGGTTCTACCTTACTCCAGCTGAGACTTCACCACAGCCTCCTTTGCCCATACTCCTCCCACAGGTGCAGGGTATCTATTAGAACCTGATCCGCCTAGAGTGGGACTTGACACTCCCACCCATCTAGATTCCGCTGTCCCTTTCCTTTGTGTCTCCTTTCCGGCCAACGGCAGACCCAGGAAATCACAGGTTCCAGCACATTACCAGGATTTCAGTACACAGGAAGAAGGACAAGGTCGCGGGGTTGTTCAGAAGGAACAAGACTAAGTGAAGGATAGGTCTCCTCTGTCCTTCCTGCTAAACGTCCGTGAGAGGTTAATATACATGCTAGTTTTGCTATTCAAAATCATGTTTCCACTCGGACCTGATTATGACACCGGGCATAGACGAGGCATCATCATTTAATCAACTTTCCCTGGTGCAGCAACCCCACCCAAGGGTCCCAGGCATGGGCAGCCTGAAGGCGGAACAGCATGTGGGGAGGACTACATGCCGTCTGTCAAGAACAATACAAGTATCATGGCAAAGGGGACAAAGAGGTTGTTGGTAGGGTGAGCCCATGTGTCAAGGCTTGTTTGGCACCTAGGAAAAGCCTATGGCGAGGATGAAAGGAGGAGAAGGGGGCTGGTGCGGAGAGGTTGGACTTTGGGTTGGACTGAAGAAACACAGGATTATGGGTATTAGCCAAACCATTGGAGATGGGACATATTGTCATAATGACTGACCCAGAATCTCAACGGACGGCATAATCACCGACTATTAACGGACGGGATGGTCTCCTAATAGCAACTAATGACCACCTAATGCATCGCTCTCGCGATCCTGCTCACCTTAGGTCACTCCGAGTGCGTTCCTACGCCACCTACGCTCAGATCCCTCATTTTTCTGCTTGTGTCACGCTCACTACACGCGCAAGACTTCATTCTGATTGCGTCTATTGGATCCTATACTTACAAACGGCCTCTCATTTTTGACTGCCGCTCAACGTCCAAGGCTAAATAGCGGTTCTATACCAGGTACAAGGCACACGATACACAGCGAAGAGTTGGAGTCCGAGGACCACCAAAGGAAAGGCACGAGGGTATTTGGCCGCGGTATTCGATTACTATTGAGTTTTAGACAGTAGCTGATTCTGCTGCGCTCTGAAGATGGTACGGTTGTGCAGAGTGTTGTATTAAGAGTTCGTAGCTCTTTGGGTGATAAGAGGGCGATCTCCCAATGAAGGGTGTTGTTGCTCTGCCCACCTCCCGTACCATTTGGCCAGGGCCATTTGCGGAGGAGCTAGGCCGACTCCAGTGTGACTTGTGCAGAGCTCAGCCAGGGTGAACGATTACGGTGGGTTGCATAGTAATGGCAAACAGGGTTTGTGGCTGGTGGCCATTTGGCCAGCCCGCCTAGACCGGTCAGTCTTTCAACATCAACAAAGAGAACCATATAAAGCGGCCACATTGTTGTTTACATTCTTACTCCCGCCCCACATGGACACTTTACAATGCGAAACGCTGGCTGCAGCCGCTGATCCTCTCACACAAGAAATTGACCTTATAGAAGAGGCAGTCAGCCCATACATGCGCGTGCTCTCCGAAATAGCCTGCAAAGGGAAAGTCGCCAATGCCACAGGGGTCCCTCATGCAATCACATTGGCGGACCACGGTGATGCTCACAAGATGATAGAGACATCTGGATTGCGAAGGTCAACTACCGAGGATGTCGTAGAATGGATGCAACGAGAAGTATGGAACGTAGTCAAACGAAACGTTGAGTGCGTGATATCTGATGCTCACAACATCCCTGAGGTCTCGTCCTCATATTCCCGTGAATTCAGGAGCTACCATGGAGTGCCAGGGCAGTTGCTTCAAGAGCGACCCGCATCGTTCCTTCAGCGACAAACCGTGATTTGGACTGACTTGGATCTCGGCTCAATCGACACTTTCATACTCTTCTCGCATGCACTGATTTTCTTCGAGTCCCTCACGTGTTGTATTTCTTGTGCCGTTAGCACCGAGCCTGTCAACGAGATCTGCGAACCCAATGACAACCTGGAGAGGATCAATATGCTATGGGACGCATGCATATACTTAGCTGCAATGGCCCTCGCTCATTGGGAGACGCGGGAGGGCCCAAATGCTGCACACGCGCACTTCGAACACAACATTTGGGAGGCCTTGTGAGTCCGTTCCGTCGGCATGTCCGTGGACAGCGAGATAATTGACGTGCATAGTCGTACTGAGACCAGGCAGTTTCAATACTTATCCCCCGAGAAGTACGGAGCAATCAATGCCTTGATTCGTTTGGTCTTGCGGAACCTAGGTGGCGAGACGAATGTGGCCGTAGAGTACTGGATCAAAAGATTCAAGGATGTATCGGTGAAGCCGGAACTTGCCACTGAGTTCTTCTAGCAAGTATCTGGATCAGGACCTCAATTCTCGTCCAGTCTCTCAACCACGTCGAACACCGCATCAGAATAATGGTGTCCTCCACTTCTTCACTGAGGCACAATAGGCGTCTATTCATTCCAGATCTTCTCTCTGTGCTTAGAGATTGCTTTTTGCCGACAATTTTGCGGAATAATGACATACAATTCCTATGACCTGACTTTGATAAGGAGGTTGAAGTGGTGAAAATAATGTGTAAGAGTTTGAGATGGTGAAGTAAGTACAATACCCAAGAGCTATGCCGTAGCCTGTACCAAGCCGACTCCATCAAGGCTATTGGCGTACTGGAACTGATTCGAATTCTCATACTAATAAACTAGTGAATATGGGCCCAATTATAGGTAAGGGGAGTCACATACCTCCCACATGTCGATCGCCACCACACAGCTTTCCTTGACCACCCTGGGCGCGTCCTCTTTAGCGGCCCACTTTCGCAACACGGGCAAAATCTCGTCCGTGGCAATTCCACCAAGAGCCTCCGCCGCCTCATGGCGCACCATTTCTTCCTCTCTCTCGTCCTCAAGGACCTTGAGCAATGCCGGGACGGAATGGGGGTCCGACATCTGGCCAAAGACGAAAGCGACCTCATGTTTAAAGAGAGGGGAGCAGATTTCGTTCGGCGAGAGCAGGGCTGAAGAGAGCGCGTCGATCGCGGCGGGCGTGCCGATATTGCGCAAGGTGAAGAGGGCCCGGTATCTGACGAACAGGGAAAGAGACGGATCGAGGAGGGTTGCGGTAAGAGCTGACACGTCGGCGTCTGTGTAAGACGTGCTCGACGGGGATGACGGCCGAAGGAGCGATGAGGACAGCGGCGGTGCCGGATCTTCAGATGTGAACTGTCTGCAAAAAAAACAGTCACAATTAGGAGAAGAAGCGCTATATTGGTACACTCACGGGTTCTCCTCTTGAGATTTTATCATTTCGGCTTTGCCTTCCTCCGAGTTGTCCCACTCGACCTTTGCAACGGCAATCTCGCACGTTTCCCTGACTTCCTGTCTCTCATCCTTCAGGAACTCCTTCAATATCGGTATACTTTGCACCGACGAGATTGCTCCCATGGCCTCGGCCGCTTCATGGCGAACCATGGGATCTTCCTTCAAATCTCGAAGGACGCGTTCGAGGGTGGGTAAGGCAGAAGGGTTCTTTATTTGACCCAGTACATATGCAAGCTCATGTTTCAAGAGAGCGGACTGATCAGTGAACCCTGAAGCACTCAATAAGACATTGACCTGAGTGGCGATGGACGAGGGCGGCCTGTATCGCGAATCAAAAATGTACAAACACACCTTTTCCAATAATCTCGATGACTTTCTCCTGTTCTTGAGCCGCCTTGAGGGTGAACAAGGCCCGGAATCGGTCGTGCAACGGGACTGAGCCCGATGTGTTGAGCAGAGAGGCCTCGAGGGCCTCTAGGGTGTCCGGTGTCAGAGATACAGTTGGTGCCATACTAGTCAATGACTTTTAGAAACAGGCCTTATCAGATAATGAGGCGATCGAAGAAGACCGGCGGCCAAGATTGGACTCGGAAGTCAACAAACAGTAACCCACTCTCACCTGCATGCTTCCCAATTGGGATTATTGGTCTGGTATATGAACCCTGTTATGGAGCCAGAGCCTGAGCCCGAGTCCTACTGGGCAGCCTGAAGAAATGATGCTGTGGAACCGTACTGAACTACCATAGGATTAGTCAATATATGAGTTATAGTTGAACTTCGGATGATTTAGATGTGATAGGGAACCCCGAACGGAGTTCAAAGTCGGTATCTGTTCGCGCGAATAGTCATTGCTCTGCCCTTGGACGCGGGAACCCGGACGGCGCTTGGGCCAGTGAACCACATGTGATGTAAACAATTGAATTCATTAAAAATGCTATATGCTTTTATATATAAACGCCGTGTGGTAACCTTACGACCCCTGATGGTAACCACACTTCCCGAGGGCAGTAGGGAACATTCATACCTTTGAACTCTCACCAGAATGAAATGTCCTTCTCTATATATGAGTGCTGCAATAGAGGGGAAGGCTTAAGGCATTCAGGAATTCGGGAATCGATGCAATGGACTCCTGTCTCGTTGGTTCAACAATCACTAAAATGCCTAGGCTGGCTGCAACAAAGACCTCCCTTGCAGTACCTCCTTGGGGCTACTAGTCAATCAATTATATGATACTTTTACACATACACGAAGCGGAGTGAGGACCTTAGGTCTCCTCGAGGCCATATCATTCCATTGCCCCGTCACTACCTCCCTCGTCTCCTTCAGCTTCCGGAATACCAGAACCAGAATCCCCCATCGCGGGATGTCCTTCTGTGATCTCTCCAGACTCCTTGTCCCACATACATCGCAGGGCGACCTTGAAGGTGACTGTTTGGTCCCCTCTTAGCTTTAATAATTGAACCTGGAAAGGTGGTTCCATAAGAGGGAGGTATAAAGGAATGTACCAGTGCAGGCGTACGTACTTGTTCGCTAGTCAACTGGTCCCCTTCGCGACAGACGACGTGCTCAGTCGTTAAGCTAGGCACTCCAGCGACCATGCGCGTAGACAAACCGAGCTTGCGCAGTTGAGGTTCCATAGAATGTGGAAACGGCTTTCCGTCGTTGTTGGTTACTGGCCCCGCAGGAAGGGTAAGGTCGATGGTGGAGATCTCGCCCATTCGCGCGAATTCTGGCCGAGAATATGATTCGAACCACTCAAGGGTTTCTGATGGGGGCCATGAGGTGAAGAAAAGGCCAACTTGTCCTTGCAAGCGCTGGGCATGGCAACCGTGTGTCAATGGGGGAGCAGACCGGGCTTCCAAAGGCTCATAAGGAGTGGAGCGAGGATACTGACCTTAGAGATCTTGCCGAGGCCAGGCATGAATTCTGATTCCGGTGTCGTACCAAGAGCAAGTGCCATTACGCTCACTCGTCCGAAAAAGAGACGCCCTGTCCTATCCACGGCGGATCGGGCGTACATCAGTAGTCGATAGTAATAGCGTGTCTCGGGTACTCGCCCTCTCCACTCTGCCCGGATGCCCTTCAAATGACTGTTGCGCATTCGACCGATCTCGAATAGCCAAAGGTATTTCCATGTTGATATCGCTTCTTGTATCTATGTAGGAGCATTCAGAGAGTCTCTGTAGGTTTTGAACATCCAAATTACGTCTTTGACGAGTTGTTCCTTCTTTTCTCGTCCCTTCTTCTCCGTTTTGGTCAAGGAAACTGTCGACGGGAACCTAAAATGAGTTCGGGGATATTATACTAAGGATAAGGGGGCGAATTCTGACCAAGCTTTGCGCGTTTTGATTTGGGCATCGTTGGGGAAGAGTTCAAACAGTCCTACGACTCGGCCATGACCAGCCATTGACCAAAGCTCTCTCACTTAGCGCACAATGAATCACCACACAAGGGTGACCCGATAATGACTCTTTTTCCGGTTAAATCTGGCAAGGAACATGGCTTGCTCTCCGGGAAGGATAAAACCGAGGTTTTTAAACCCGGATTCCATCCGTTTCTCTTGAATATCCTCCAGAATTTGTATTTCGCCAGGTCGTCACTGTGGCGTTGGTATGTGGGAGCTGTCGCCACGAGGGCGGCCCCGAAAAGAAGCGAGGGATTTGGTACACAGGCCGCGATTTCTACGAAAATGGATTGTACTGGAACATTCTAGTGCATCTCTGGCAAGCTTGACCCGGTCTCTTTCCCCTCCTTCAACGAAAGCTGGTCCCGTTCCAGCGTCGAGGGCGATATGGGGCACGACGCCGTGAGTCCCTCCTGAGGCGCTATATGTGTATACTAGGGTACTGATATTGCCGCAGGGGCGTTTCCTGCAGCCCCCAGGCGACTCACTGACATGCCCTGTTTGCAAGAATGTTCTCTGCGATCCCGTCACCGTACGTCAATATGCCAATATGCATCAGTCCTTGATATCCATGACCCCAAAGTGCACCTACTCACCCCATTTCGCAGATCTGCTCCGATGGCGATGTCGTCTGCTCATCTTGTTCACCAAAGTCCAAATCTTGTCCTGTCGACACCTGTTCTGCACCTTCCAACCCGCCCTCCAACCGTACAGCCAATATTACCCTCCGCACGAAAGTCAACCGCCTCTTAATTCGATGCGCTGGTAGGCCTCTTGGGTGCTCATGGAAAGGACCGCTGAAGGACGAGGCAGCCCACACGAAAGAGGTATATATCACCCTCGTGAACTTCTATCTACTGCCTTCAAATCCTCTTATCTGCTGCTGACACCTTTTCCTTTCCTCTGGCAGTGTACATTCCAATTGTCTCCATGTCCACATGAGGTGTGCATCTTTCCTACGAACTTCTCTAGCCCACCAAATCTCAACTCGTGATTTCTAAGGCATGCAAGGAGAAGGTTCTGCTGTCGTCCCTCGACGCCCATCGAGCTGAATGTCCGATGCGAGTCGCTCCATGTCCGAACGCGCCCGGCTGCACCTTCAAAGAACCACTCGCTAAGCACGAGTCGCACCTTCTTACCTGTAATAGATACCGGTAAGA
>Ga0307513_10011941_pt1 | contig 10755 bp, 6 predicted proteins | sample 15_EM_MG_FD_202174 | JGI IMG/M metagenome (GOLD analysis project Ga0307513, IMG submission 202174) | Populus trichocarpa ectomycorrhiza microbial communities from riparian zone in the Pacific Northwest, United States - 15_EM | ecosystem: Host-associated > Plants > Roots > Unclassified | place...
TTCACGCCGGCCAATGGCCGGGTGGCACTGCGGGCCGAGAAGGTGAGTCGCCTGCGGGCCGCCACGGCCTTGCCGGGCGAAGGCGAGGGCCTGCGCATGTCGCTGCCGCCGAGCGAGCACGAGCGCTTCGTGCAGATCTCGGTGTCCGATACCGGCATCGGCATTTCGCCCAAGGACCTGGGCCAGCTCTTTGCGCCCTTCATGCAGGTGCCGAATGCGCTGACGCACAGCGTCGAGGGCACCGGGCTGGGTTTGGTGATGGTGCATCGCCTGTCCGAGGTTCATGGCGGCACGGTGGCGGTGACGAGCGAGCCTGGGGTCGGCAGCTGCTTCACCGTGTGGTTGCCGTGGCGGGAAGACACCGAACCGGTCAGCGTGACCTCACTGCCCTCCATGGCGCCGCCCGTGGCTCGACCCATGGCGCTGGTGGTCGAAGACAACGAAGCGGCCGCCGCATTGATGCAGGCGCAGCTCGAAGACAACGGCTTTGCCGTGACGCGTGCTGCATCGGCCGAGGCGGCATTGGCACTGGTGAGCCAGTACACGCCCGACCTCATCACACTCGACGTCCTGCTGCCCGACATGGACGGCTGGGAGTTTCTCGCCCGCCTGAAGGCCACGCCGGCGTGGGAGGCCGTGCCCGTCGTCGTCGTGTCCGTCGCGGCCGACCACGGCCTGGGCTTTTCGCTGGGCGCGGCGCAGGTGCTGCAAAAACCCATCGGGCTGGATGCGCTGGCCAGGGTGTTGCAGCGCCTGGGCCTCGCACCCGCCGGAGACAGCGGCGTCACGGTGCTCGTGATCGACGACGATGCCGCGGCCATCGAGCTGCTGGCCACGCAGCTCAAGCAGCGCGACTACACCGTGCTGCGCGCCCTCGGCGGGCGCGAAGGCATCGAGCTGGCGCGGCGCTACCGGCCGGACCTGATCACGCTCGATCTGGCGATGCCGGAGGTCAACGGCTTCGACGTCGTCGAGGCCCTGAAGAGCAGCCCCACCACGGCGCAGATTCCCATCGTCGTCGTGACCGCGAAAGACCTGACGTCAAACGATCGCCAGCACCTCAACGGACACATCCTCGAGATCGTCGGCAAGGCCGAGTTCAACCACGGCCGCTTCATCGGCGAAGTGCAGCGGGCGTTGTCGAAGCTGGGATAGCCTGCTTCGGCCGCGCTCGCTCGACCAGACGCGCCGCTTTGACTTGCTAGGGTTCCGCCCCGCCGCCAACGACGTGAGGCGCCACCTGCACGTTGTTGCGGCCTGCCCCTTTGGCCCGGTAGAGCATCTCGTCGGCCTGCTTGGTGAGCGTTTCGGCGCTCACGCTGCCGCCCTGGTAGAACGCCACGCCGATGCTGGTGGTGACCTTGATCGTCTGCTGGTCAATGGTGAAAGGCGCGCTGACGGCCTGCACGATCTTCGCGGCGACCAGAGCCGCCGTCTCGGGCTTGGGCAGGCTCTCCATGATGACCGTGAACTCGTCGCCACCCAGCCGGGTGACGGTGTCGCTGGAGCGCAGGGTCTGCAGCAGCCTGCCCGCAAAGGCCCGCAACAGCGCGTCACCCGTGTTGTGCCCGAACCCGTCATTGATCTGTTTGAAGCGGTCGATGTCGAGGTACATCAGCGCCATCAGTGCGCCGCCGCTGTGGCTGCGACCCATCGCCTCGGCCAGGCGCAGCTCGAAACCGGCCCGGTTGACGAGGCCGGTGAGGGGGTCGACGCGGGCCAGGTTCACCAACCGCTTCTCTTCGAGCTTCTGGCGTGTGACATCGGTGATCACGGCATGGAAGCCCAGCACGGTCTTGCCGTTCACCGCGAACTGGGGAATGTAGTGGGCCTCGTAGCAGACATAGCTCTCGCTGCTGGTCATCTCGCTCTGGAAGGTGACCGCCTGACCGCCCAACACGGCGCGAATGTGGGGCTCCGCCAAGCCATAGGCTCCATCGCCCAGCAACTCGCGCACCGTGCGCCCCTGGATCTCTCCCCGGGAAAGCCCGAAGCCGCGCTCATATGCCAGGTTGTTGAACCGATAGCGTTCGCTCGCATCGATGTAGGCGACGCGCATCGGCAGCGCGTCGGCCACCGTGCGCAGGCGGGCTTCGCTTTCCTGGAGCGCCTGCTCGGCCGTGCGGTAGGGGGTGATGTCGCTGATGAGCGTGTACAGGCCCATGACCTCGCCCCGCTCGTTGCGCTCTGGCACCAGCGTGGCCTGTACGTACCGGCGACCGTCGGCGTTCTCTATCACCCGGTCGTAGCTGAGCTCGCGGCCCGCCAGTGCGCTCTGCATGTGGCCTTCGATCTCGGCCCAGACCACCTCGCCATAGAACTCGCGCAGACTCATCCCGAGCAACTGCGCGGGCGCAATACCGAACCAGTCCTGGTAGGTCTTGTTGGCGAAGCGGAAGCGCAGGTCGCGGTCGAGGTAAGAGACCAGTGCCGGCAGGTGGTCGGTGACCATGCGCAGGCGCTCTTCGCTTTGCCGCCGCGCCCGCTCGACCTCCTTGGCCGCCGAGATGTCGCGCATCAGGGCCGAGAAGTATTCGACCCGGCCCTGCCTGTCGCGATGCGCGATCACCATGTGGCTGGCCGGGAACTCCCGGCGCTCGGCGTCCCACACCTCGGACTCGCCGACCCACACGCCGCTTGCCACGGCGGTCGGAACGATCTCGGATGCCAGCCTCGCGAGCGTTTGCGGTGGGTTGAAATCGGCCATCGTCAGGTGCTCGATCGGCGCGTCCAGGCCCACACCGGTGCGTTGGCGGGCGGCCGGATTCATGTACGTGAGCCGGCCCTTCGCATCGAGCTGCACGACGAAGTCGGTCGTCGACTCGAAGATCGCCGTGAGCGTGCGCAGCGCCCGCTCGGCACGCGTGCTCTCGGTGATGTCGATGATGGTCCCGACATGCCCGGTGACGCGTCCGTCGACGAGCACCGGCCGGCTTCGCATGGACACCAGCACGTTGCTGCCGTCGCTGCGGTGCAACCGGCGTATGGCGCTCACCGGTTCCGCTGCGTTGACGAGACGCACCCACTCCTCGCGGACCTGCTTCCGGATGTCTTCGCGCACGAGCGTCAGCCAGCCTTCGGCCACGTTCTCGCGAGCCAGCCCGTGGATCGCCAGGTAGGCGTCGTTCGCATAGGTCATGCGGCCGTCCGCGTCGCACCGGAACAAACCCAGCGGAGAGGCGTCGGTGACCGCCGCCATCGCGAGGCGCTGGTCTCGCAGCTCCGTCATCAGCGCGTCGAACTCGCGTGCCAGGTCGCCGCGCTCGTCGTTGGCGACGACGTCGAGCTTCACCGGGGTGTCCGGCGAGCGTCGCTGGTTGCGGATGGCCACGCCGAGCGCCGCGAAGGGGCGCATGAGCCAGGCCGTCCCCAGCCATATCAGGAGGGCGCAGCCCGTGCCCAAGCCGAGCAGCTGCAGCAAGAGAGCGTTCCTGGCCCGTTCGAGCGGTGCATAGGCCGTGCGCGCCGGGACCACCACGCGCAGATCCCAGTCGGCGCGGGGAATGGTGGCGTGCGTCACCAGGTCGCTCTCGGTGGCATGGAGGGCCGCCGATGCACCCGGCGCCGCGGACGTGAGCAGCAAGGCGGTGTCGGGGTGCATCACGATCACCGGCGCGGCGCCCCGCGTGACGATCACGTAGTACCCGCCCTGCCCGACGTTGGCATGGCTCAGGTCGCCGAGAACGTTGGGGCTGTGCAAGTTCAGTGCCGCGCTCAGCAGGCCGATGAGGCGGCCCTCCGCATCCTTGACCGGCGCGGCCATCACGACCGCGGGTTGATTGCGGGTCTTGGAGCGCAAAGGCGCCGAAATCGCCGGCTCGGCGGCGTCTCGGACCCGCCGGAAGTAATCGCGATCGGCAACGTTGGGGCGCTTGCCGCTGGGCGGCTCGGTGGCGATCATGGTCCCGTCCAGCGTCACCAGCGAGGCGCCGTCGAACATGGCGCGCAGGTCGGGGTCGGCCAGGAAGCGGTGCTGTAGCGCCGGGTCCGCGAAGGTCTGTGCGCCGGCCTGACGCGCAATGCGTGCCAACACGGCCAAGTACACGCCGAGCTTGAAGTCGAGATCTGCCGCCGCGGTTTCGGTCAGGGCCTGCTGCTGTTCGCGCATCAGCTTGACGTACTCGTCGGACACCCGGCGGTACTGCCACCAGCCCGTGGCGCCGACCAGCACCAGCACGAGCGACGTGGTCAACAGCGCTGTCTTTGTTCTTAGTGTGAGCCGCACCTGAGTTCCTGCATTGCCGTTGCTCCGCTCATGACTGGGCCGGGCCATGATAGCGACCACATGCGGTCGGCAGGTAATTGAAACAGCAGGTTCCACTTCTTGCTGCGATGCTCACTCCGCGGTCAGGGTCTTGGAGAAACTCTTGAACCTGATGAAGCGGCGCTCAAGGGTGCTGTGCCGATGCGGCGGGTTGCCCTCGGCCTGAAAGGGAGCGGTGGAGAGTGGGTGTCTGCGCCACGGCGCTGAACATCGACCTGACAAGATGGCAGGTCGCATCGGATATCGATTGCCCACCACGTCGCGAGCGCTGTCGCGAAACGTCGGTGTGCCCGGGTCTCCGCTTACCGCGACGGCAACACCTTCGCTTGCAAACTCTGCCCCGGCCACGCGAAGTGGCCGCCGCCCAGGTGGTGCAGCGAGTGCAGTTCGGCGTTGTCTTCGCGGAACGACCAGTGGCCGCCGTCGAACACGCGTGTGTCGGCCTGGGCTGACACCACCTCGCCGAAGCAGGTGTCGTAGGCCTCTTCGGCGTGCGGCTCGCTGATCAGCCGGCATTCAAGCCAGGCGATGCAGCCTTCGACGAACGGCAGGCCGAGCAGCGGACTGTCGAAGGTCTCGATGCCGTAGCGCTCGAACTTGTCGGGGCCGCCCTCTTGCGCGAGATCGCGGCCGGAGGTGCTGCCGACGGTGTAGGTCATGTCGAGCACGGCGCGGCAGGGCACGTTGATCGTGAAGCCGCCGCTGGCCATCAGCAGCTCGCGGGTGTAGGTGCTCTTGTCGATCACCACCGCCACACGCGGCGGCACAAATTCGACCGGCATCGACCACGCCGCGGCCATGACATTGCGGCGCCCGGCGTGCGCGCTGCCCACCAGCACCGTGGGCCCGTGGTTGATCAATCGGCAGGCGTGGGCGAGGGCGACGTCTTTCTTCATGCCGCCAGTCTAGTGGCGACGGACGTATCACCCCTGCCGGTACCGGCTTTGCCAGCTGCGCTCGTACAGCGCGTTCAGCTCGGCCTGGGGAATCTGCTGAGCGGCATACGACACGGTGCCGCTTTCGCGCAGTTCGCGGGCGCTGCGCCGCACCAGGCCCAGCACCGAGCGGGCGATGGAGCCGCCGACGCTGATGCGCTGAACACCGGCCTCGATCAAGGCCAGCGCATTGGACGACGCTTCGTTCAACCCGAGCACGAGGTTGAGCGGGCCGGCGATCTCTCGCGCCAGGGTGCTCGCGCGCGACACATCGGTCACGCCGGGTGTGAAGATGCAGTCGGCACCGGCTTCGAGAAAGCTGTTGCCGCGCCGGATGGCGAGTTGCAGACTGTCGCCTCCGCCGTGCTGGAACACGTCGGTGCGGGCGGTCAGCACGAAGGGTCGGCCCGACGACGCGATGGCCTCGCGCGCGGCGGCAATGCGGGCGACGGCCATGGCTTCGTCGTACAGGCTCCCGGTGGCGCGGTCCACGTCTTCGATGTTGCAACCCGCCGCACCGGCCGCGATGGCCAGGCGCACGGTGTCGGCCACCTGCTCGGGCGTGTTGCCGTAGCCGGACTCGAGGTCAGCGTTCACGGGCAGCGGCACGGCCGCCGCGATGCGGCGGATCGCATCGAGCATCTCGTCGCGCGTGACGGCGATGCGCGTGTTGCGGACGTTGTAGTCCGGCTTGCCGAGCGAGAACGCGATGCCTGCGCTGGTGGTGCCGATGGCGCCGAACCCCTCGCTGGCGAGGATGACGGCGCTGCCCGCGTCCCAGGCGTTCGGCATCACGAAACCGCGCTCGGCCTGGTGCAGTTGGAGGAATGTGCTGCCTTTTGCAGTCTGGGCTGAATGGGTCACGGCGTGCCTCCAGGGATTGAACGGAGCGCCATCGTGCAAGGTGCGACATGAAGCGTCAAACGCATAATCTTCCTGAGATCGATCGAATTTCTGCATGGGTGGGCGAGCATGGATTCAGAGGCACTCGAGACTTTCCTGGCGGTGCACCGGCAAGGCGGCGTGTCGGCGGCGGCGAATGCGCTGTCACGCACGCAGTCGGCCATCAGCCGGCGCCTGGCGCTGCTCGAGCGTGAAGTGGGCGCGCCGCTGTTCGAGCGCATCGGCCGCGGACTGGTGCTGAGCGAGGTGGGTGCCGCGCTGCTGCCGTATGCAGAGCGCGTGGCCGCGGCCATCGGCGATGCGAAGGCCGCTGTGCAATCGGCGAGCGCCGGCACTACGGGCGTGGTGCAGATGGCCGCCGTGGGCACGCTGGCCAATGCGGTGCTCACCGGTGCGCTGAAGCGCGTGAAGGCTGCGCACCCGGGTCTCGACGTTCGCTTGCAGACCGCCACCAGTGCCGAGGTGAGCGCGAAAGTGCGATCGGGCGAGGTGACGGTGGGTTTGCGTTACTTCGAAGACGCGTCTCCCGACCTCGACTGCCGCGTGGTGCAGCACGAGCGCCTGGTCGTGACCTGCGCGGCGGATCATCGTTTTGCAGGCAAGCGCATCAAGTCTCTCGTGCAGCTGGCGCAGGAACGCTGGCTGGCGTTTCCGCTGCCGGAGCGCCGCACCGAGGCCTTTGCTGCCAGCGTGTTCGCGCAGTTCCTGACGCGCGGTGTCGACCGCATCGACTGGGTCGCGATCGACGGCCTCACGGCGCAGAAGCGGTTGGTCGAGGCCGGCTTCGGGCTGGCGCTGCTGCAGGCGGGCGCCATCGAAGATGAACTCTCGCAGCGGTCGCTCGCGCTCATCCGCGTCGACGACCTCGACGTGACGATCCCGGTCACGCGTGTGCTTCGCCGAGGCAGCTACCTCAGCGGTGGAACACAGGCCGTGCTCAAGGAATTGGAGCGCACGAAGGTGCCCTCGGCCCGGACCACGCGAACCTCGCGCTGAAACACCGGGTGATGGTCGGCGCAGCCCGCAGGCGTATGGCCGCAGCATCTGGCGCGGTGTGAACAAACGCAATGGCCGGGGCCACGTTTCTTTACCCACGCAGTCGTCAGCCGCGGCGGCGGGCTTCCCGTTGAAGAGGTACGGGAATGCAACCCGATGCCCGTTCAACCACGAAAGGAACATCCATCATGCTGAACCTCAAGACCCTTGCTCTCGGTGCCTTGCTCGCAGCCGCTTCGGTGGGCGCCATGGCGCGGCCGGTGAACGACGGCACACACAACATCGACGCCCGCCAAGCCCAGCAGGAAGCCCGCATCGATGCGGCGCTGCGTGATGGCCGGTTGAGCCGCCACGAGTTCCGCAGCCTGCAGCGTGAGCAGGCCGCCATCCACCGCTATGAAGCGCAGGCCAAAGCCGACGGCATCGTGACGCGCCACGAGCGCCGAGAACTGCAGCAGATGCTGGACCACGCCAGCCGGCACATCCGCAACGCCTGATGGGCTGCGCGCCGGGCGGTCGTTCGAACCGCCCGGCGCGCGAGAGCTGCCCTGTCAGAGCAGCTCGTTCTCGAAGGCGATGTCGGCCACCAGCTCGCCATGGGCTGTCGACCAGGCGCCGCTCGGCGAGCGGCGCGCTGCGGTGGCCAGGTACTCGGCGAGCTGCGCTGCCGGCATGGGCCGCGCGAAAAGGTAACCCTGCGCTTCGTCGCAGCGCAGCGCCAGCAGGCTCTCCAGCGCAGGCTGGGTTTCCACCCCTTCGGCAATCGTCTTCAAGCCCAGGCCGTGGGCCATCTGCAGGATGGCGCGCACGATGGCAGCGTTCTCCGCATCGGTGGCCAGGTCGCGAATGAACGACTGGTCGATCTTGAGCTTGTCGAACGCAAAGCGCTTCAGGTACGACAGGCTCGAGTAGCCGGTGCCGAAGTCGTCGATCGAGAGCTTCACGCCGAGCAGCTTCAGGCGCTTGACGGTGGTCAGCACGCTGTCGACGTTCTGGATCAGGATCGACTCGGTCAGCTCGAGTTCGAGGCACGACGGGGCCAGCCCCGAGGCGCTGAGCGCGCTGCGCACCACCGACTCCACGTTGCCGCGCCCGAACTGCACGGCCGACAGGTTCACCGCGATGGAATCCAGCGGCAGCCCCGCATCGCGCCAGGCCACCGCCTGCCGGCAGACCTCGTGCAGCACCCAGTCGCCGATGGGCACGATGAGCCCGCTTTCTTCGGCGACGGGAATGAAGCGCCCGGGCGGCACCAGGCCGAGCTCGGGGTGGCACCAGCGGAGCAGCGCCTCGGCGCCGACAACGCGGCCGGTGGCCAGCTCGATCTGCGGTTGGTAGTGCAATACGAACTCGCCGCGGTCGAGCGCCAGGCGCAGGCCGTTGCGCATCTGCAGGTTCTCGGCAGACGCCACGTTCATGGCTTCGTCGAAGAAGCGGTAGGTGTTGCGCCCCGCGGCCTTGGCCTGGTACATCGCGATGTCGGCCTTCTGCAGCAGCGTGCCGAAGTCGCGGCCGTCGTCGGGGTAGAGCGAGATGCCGAGCGAGAACGAGACCGGGATCTCGTGGCCGTCGGCCACGCAAGGCGGGTGGAAGCACTGCACCAGCCGCTCGATGGCGGAGCCGACCGCCTCGGCGTCGGCGAGCTGCGCGAAGACGGCGAGGAATTCATCGCCGCCCTGGCGGCTGATGGTGTCGGTTTCGCGTGCGCATTCGTGCAGCCGTTCGGCGACGGCCTTCAACAGGGAGTCGCCGGTCAGGTGGCCGAGCGAATCGTTGATGGTCTTGAAGTTGTCGAGGTCGAGGAGCAGCACTGCGACCTTCGAGCCCGTGCGTGCGGCCTGCGCGGTGGCCTGCTCGAAACGCGACTGCACTACCAGGCGATTGGGCAGCCCCGTCAGCGCATCGTGGTGGGCCAGGAACTCGATGCGCTCTTCGCTCGCGCGGCGCTCGGTCATGTCGCGAATGGCGGCGGCCATCATGCCGCCCTGCTCGGTGTCGATCGGGCTCAGGCTGATGCTGATCGGGAACTCGCGGCCGGCCTGGGTGACGGCCCACAGGTCGCGGTCTTTGCTGCGCTCCTTGACCGGGTCGGCGGGCGCGCCGTTCGCCTTCGGCAAGGCCAGGTGAAGCCCGCGGTAGCGCTGCGGCAGCAGCACGTCGATCGGTTGGCCGATCAGCTCGTGCGGCGCGTAACCGAACATCTGCACGGCTTGCCGGTTGACGACGGTGATGATCTCGTTGGCGTCGGAGATCACCAGCGCATCGGGCGACGATTCGAGCAGGGTGCGGAACTTGCGCTCCTGCACGCGCAGTGCGTCGACATCGGCCTCGCGGCGCCGCCACGAGCGGTACAGCATCACCGCGAACAGCACGGTGATGAGCAGGAAGGCGCACCCGAACACGACGGCCTTGGTGACTTCGGCGCGCCATTCGGCCAGATAGTCGTTGGTGCCCAGGCCGACCACGATGTACATCGGGTAGTGCGAGATGCGGCGGAAGGAGACGGTCCGCTCGATGCCGTCACCGCCTGCGCCGGTGTAGGTGCCCGCGGTTTCGCCGGCCATCACCGGGGCGCGCAGCTTGGGCGACACGGTCGCGTTGCCCACGTCGCCGCCGATGGAGGTGATCACCGGCTGGCGCGCGATGGCGCCGAGCTCCGCATCGCGCAAGGCCACCACGCCGCCCGGACCGGTGTCGATCGTGGAGAACATGTCGATGAAGTGTTGCAGCGTGATGGTCGCGTAGACCACGCCGCCGAAGCTGCCGTCCGGGCGGTCGAGCCGGCGCGCGAGCACGATCTCCCACTCGCCGCTGACGCGGCTGATCACCGGCTTCGAGATGACCAGGCCGGCCGGGGATTGGCCGGCCAGTTGAATGAAGTAGGGGCGGTCGGCCAGGTTGGCGCGCACGCCCTGGGCCAGGCCGAAACCGTAGGCCACCTCGCCATTGGCATCGGCGGTGCGCAGGCCGTGCAGTTCGGGGACGCGCTTGCTCTGCTGCTTCATGAACCCGTCGAGCGCGGCCGGGTCGGCGTTCGGCGCGGCCTGGGTGCGCGCCACTTCATCGGTCACTGTCAGCAGCACCAGGTCGACCTTGTCGACGAGGGAGCCGATCTCGCGTTCGAGCACCACCGCGAGGTTCTTCGAAGCGGTGGTGGCACGCTCTTCACGCCGGTCGTGGCTTTGCGACAGGCCCAGCGCTGCAATGACCAAGGCCACCAGATTCAACAGCACGACGCTGCCCACCAGGCTGGCAACGATGCGCGTTGCAGCACTCGGCGAACCGATGGTCGACCGAGCCGGAATCGTCATGAAGCACTCACAGAGGAAAACGCGCAGGCATAGCCGGCTGAGTCTAGCGAGATCGGGCAGCACCTCCGCCCGGAAACGCTGCTGTCAATCGACGGCAACCGCAGGTTGCGCGGCGTATGTCACGCTGCACGGGTGTGCGGTTAGAGCCCCGGCCGTTCGGCCGGGGCTGGAAGGCCTGCTACTGGAAGGCCACTTCGGCGAAGCTGCGCAGCTTGCGGCGGTGCAGCTGGTCGACGCCTTGCTCGCGCAGCAGCTCCATCGCGCGGATGCCGATGCGCAGGTGCTGGTCGACGCGCTCGCGGTAGAAGTGGTTGGCCATGCCGGGCAGCTTGATCTCGCCGTGCAG
>Ga0307513_10011942_pt1 | contig 10754 bp, 11 predicted proteins | sample 15_EM_MG_FD_202174 | JGI IMG/M metagenome (GOLD analysis project Ga0307513, IMG submission 202174) | Populus trichocarpa ectomycorrhiza microbial communities from riparian zone in the Pacific Northwest, United States - 15_EM | ecosystem: Host-associated > Plants > Roots > Unclassified | place...
ATTTGATACATTTGTGTGTTCCCATTGCCGTTTATTTTTACAGGTACAAAAAGAAAAGTCAAATTTATGCTATGTTGCCATACCAGGTTTGTTCTAGGAGACAAGATAAAATAGCAATTGCCAGAATGCATGCTTTAAGCTACAGAAAAAGGTAAGGGAGAGGAAGTGCTGTCACCCCCATCTGCAGGCCTCAGAGGCGCACCAGAGCGGTGCCCAACCTAATTTTCCCGTCCTAGTAGCTTGCCGTCACCCTGTCCGAGCAATAATTCCACCACCTCCTCTCTTCCCCTCTGTTTAGCCCCCTCGAGCGGTGTTCGGCCGCGCGCATCTGGCTTTTCAGGGTTGACATCGTCACGTGCGAGTAGTAGTTTCACTACTCCCTCATGCCCTTGATAAGCAGACTGCCAGAGTGGGGTTCGGCCGAACTTATCTGGAATATCGGGGTCGACATCACCACGAGCGAGTAGCAGCCCCACCACTGCCTCATATCCGTGGCAAGCGGCCCACCAGAGTGGTGTTTGGTGGCTCAAATCCGGCTCGTTGGGATTGATGTCATCCCGCCCAAGGAGTATTTTCACAACTCCCTCATGCCCCACCAAGGCAGCCGCCAGGAGCGGTGTCGCGCCATGCCAATCCCGCTTATTGGGGTCTGCGCTGCCGTGCTCGAGGAGCATTTTGACCACTCCCTCCTGCCCTTTGCAGGCAGCCCATATGAGCGGTGTTCCGCCATCCATTCCTGGCCTGTTAGGGTTGACGCCGTCCCGTCCCAGTAATATTCTCACCACTCCCTCGTGCCCCGCTCCCGCAGCTCCCCAGAGGGGTGTACCGCTGCAATCTGACTTGTCAGGGTTGGCGTCATTCCATCCAAGTATCATTTCCACCACCCCCTGGTGCCCATTGAGAGCAGCCAGAAACAGCGGCGTTTCGCCTTTCGCATTTCGCTCGTTTGGATTGACGTCATTCCGGCCAAGTAGGATACTCACTTCTTCCTCATGCCCATCGCAAGCAGCCTGCAACAGCTGAGTTTGGCCATCCTCACCTGGATTCTCTGATCCGATGTCGTCCTGATCAAGTAGCATTCTCACTACATCCTCATCCCCATTCCCCGCAGCCGACGCCGGTGCATCGCCTATGCCGTCCTTTTGGTTGATATCACTGCCCTCCATCTCCACCAAACTGGCTACAATCTCAGCAATCCTGAACAATGTGCGGTGTGGACTAGGCCAGGGAACAGGGAATGCTTAACATAATAAATAGGGTAAACATACCGTTTCTGTACACTCAGGAGGGTTTTGGATGATATGCAGCTATTGCAGCTCTCGAATAACTTCAGCGCAAGCGAAATCCGAAAGGTTATGTTTTGCGTGGATTCCCAAATACGGAGAAGAATATTCGAAAACCCGTGTTTGTTGGAAGTAGAAAGGGAGGTGCGTTCGAGGTGGGGAACTGGTTGTGCGTGGGTGATGAAACCCAGGAGCAGGAGTGAGATTAACTTCAGTGCAAACTCAGATGACCTAAGCATGCTTCTATCATACAATGTGGCAACCGCAGCAAGTCACATGGTTGCTTTGAACCTAGCGTACCCGTAGCAAAACCCACATCCCTCTGAGTTCTATCCTAGGGTCCTTATCTTACCCATAATCTACGCCATCACCGTCATCATCGAGAAGTCCGTTACAATTAGGTTCCGTCTCTAGGGCTAACTAACATAAGTAAGAATTCAATGCGCCCTTAAATACACCGATGAATAGTCCCCTGTTGTGTTACATCTTTCTAGGCGGGCAGCTACTAAAGTTAGATCCATAACACCCACTAAAGAGGATATCATCGTATTCCCCCGTTCAAAACTAAAAGAGGATGCAATGCCGGACGCAATGGATGAGATCTTAGAGGAGGAAATTATTTTACAGAAAATCCTCGAGACAGTTTCGGAAATGTGAGTATGAAGCGGGACCTAAAGTACTGTGCTGAACGATATTGTATCTTGATTCCTGCTTCTCTTCTTTACGAAGGCGATCCTTCGTGAGTCAACCATATATCGAAGGAGACAAAGGCTTACAACGTTAGAGAATGGCCTATATTTAGGAGGCGCGTGCAAAGCAACTCTGAGAAGGATAAAGTCTCAGGATAAGGAAAAAGCAAGACCTAGGATGGCCGTACCGATATGAATCTCCCATTCGAGGAAGGTTTTGCTGGTGGGTGAATTGTCTCACTCCATAGCAATACAGATAGGGTCAAACGATCTCAATCGTGATGATATCCCTTCGATATCCACGTTGCTAGACTGTTGTCAAAGGCTTGTGACTATAGAAAAGTGTACCCCGACAGTTAGGTTGATCTCTCTGACCTTGCAAGAGCACCTTTGCACACATCCCGATCTCCTTGACAGAGCCCACTCGACGATAGCAGAAATGTGCTTAACATATCTCAACTTCCAGCGCGTCAAAGATCCTTCGGCTGGACCATCCACGGACTCGCGAAACACACCCTTCCTTGAATATTCCTCCTTATATTGGGGAACCCACATGCGAATAGAGCTCTCAGATCGCGCCAGGAAATTTGCCCTCGAGAACGACAAAACGGGAAACATCTATTGTTGAACGTCCTCCCATATCAATTCCGTCCATTCTAGCCACACGTCTCCTGAACTCTCCTTCCGACTCCCGTAGCAAAGCCAATCATATCCCAAAAGCCCGTCACCTCTGCACCTGACATCGAAAGGGAGACTATAAGTTAGAGAAAATGAAAACAATTTATTAAAAAAATCAATAAGAGCTAATACGATTGAGGTCTCAATCCGTGCATGGCTATTTCAATACAGTAGAGATAGCCCTCCACCAGTGTTAAAATCTCCAAACACAAGCTCTGAAAAAATCCCGAGTTGACTCCAAAGGGAAATCTGGAATGATGGTGGGACGGGCATTTGATACATTTGTGTGTTCCCATTGCCGTTTATTTTTACAGGTACAAAAAGAAAAGTCAAATTTATGCTATGTTGCCATACCAGGTTTGTTCTAGGAGACAAGATAAAATAGCAATTGCCAGAATACATCTTTTAAGCTACAGAAAAAGGCAAGAAGGGAGAGGAAGCGCTGTCACCCCCATCTGCAGGCCTCAGAGGCGCACCAGAGCGGTGCCCAACCTAATTTGCCCGTCCTAGTAGCTTGCCGCCACCCTGTCCGAGCAATAATTCCACCACCCCCTCTTTTCCGCTCTGTTTAGCCGCCCAGAGCGGTGTTTGGCCGCGCGCATCTGGCTTTTCAGGGTTGACATCGTCACGTGCAAGTAGTAGTTTCACCACTCCCTCATGCCCTTGCCTAGCTGCCCACCAGAGTGGTGTATGGCTGTACCGATCCGGAATATCGGGGTCGACATCACCACGAGCGAGCAGTAGTCTCACCACTGCCTCATATCCGTGGCAAGCAGCCCACCAGAGTGGTGTTTGGTGGCTCAAATCCGGCTCATTGGGGTTGATGTCATTCCGCCCAAGGAGTATTTTCACAACTCCCTCATGCCCCATCATGGCAGCCGTATTGAGCGGTGTCTCGCCATGCCAATCCCGCTTATTAGGGTCTGTGTCGCCGTGCTCGAGGAGCATTTTGACCACTCCCTCATGCCCCTTGCAGGCAGCCCATGCGAGTGGTGTTTGGCCTGTCATTCCCGGCCTGTTAGGGTTGACGCCGTCCCGTTCCAGTAATATTCTCACCACTCCCTCGTGCCCCGCTCCCGCAGCTCCCCAGAGGGGTTTATCGTCCGAATCTGACTTGTCAGGGTTGGTGTCATTCCATCCAAGTATCATTTCCACCACCCCCTGGTGCCCATTGCGAGCAGCCAGAAACAGCGGCGTTTCGTATTTCGAATTTCCCTCGTTAGGATTGACGTCATTCCGGCCAAGTAGGATTCTCACTTCTTCCTCATGCCCATTGCAAGCAGCCTGTAACAGCTGAGTTTGGCCATCCTCACCTGGCTTGTCTGGTTCGATATCTTCCTGACCAAGTAGCATTCCCACTACACCCTCATCCCCATTCCCCTCAGCCCACGCCGGTGCATCGCCCATGCCGTCCTTCTGGTTGATATCACTGCCCTCCATCTCCACCAAACTGACTACAATCTCAGCAATCCTGAAAAATGTGCGGTGCGGACTAGGCCAGGGAACAGGGAATTCTTAACATAATAAATAGGGTAAACATACCGTTTCTGTACACTCAGGAGGGTTTTGGATGATATGCAGCTATTGCAGCTCTCGAATAACTTCAGCGCAAGCGAAATCCGAAAGGTTATATTTTGCGCGGGTTCCCAAATACCAAGAAGAATATTCGAAAACCCGTGTTTGTTGGAAGTAGAGAGGGAGGCGCGTTCGAGGTGGGGAACTGGTTGTGCGTGGGAGATGAAACCCAGGAGCAGGAGTGAGATTAACTTAAGTGCAAACTCAGTGACCTAAGCATGCTTCTACAATGTGGCAACCGCAGCAAGTCACATGGTTGCTTTGAGCCTAGCGTATCCGTAGCAAAACCCACATCCTCTGAGTTCTATCCTAGGGCATAGAAGGGTCCTTATCTTACCCATAATCTACGCCATCACCGTCGTCATCGAGAAGTCCGTTACAATTAGGTTCCGTCTCTAGGGCTAACTAACATAAGTAAGAATTCAATGCGCCCTTAAATATGATACACCGATGAATAGTCCCTTATCAGAGGCTTGGATGATTCAAGATCCAAATTTTACCGCTGTTCTAACCGGAGCTCGCATATTTCTTACCGGAAGAGCACATTCGTGATGAGGTTGTGTTACATCTTTCTAGGCGGGGAGCGACTAAAGTTAGATCCATAACACCTACTAAAGATGATATCATCGTATTCCTCCGTGCAAAACTAAAAGAGGATACAATGCCGGACGCAATGGATGAGATCTCAGAGGAAATTATTATACAGAAAACCCCCGCGACAGTTTCGGAAATGTGAGTAGGAAGCGGGGACCTATACCTAAAGTACTGTGCTGAACGATATTGTATCTTGATTCCTGCTTCTCTTAAGTATCAAGGCGATCCTGCGAGTCAACCATATATCGTCCCGATGTGAATCTCCCATTCGAGGAAGGTTTTGCTGGTGGGTGGATTTTCTCGCGTCATAGTAATCAGGACAGGGTCAAACGATCTCAATCGTGATGATACCCGTTCGATATCGACCCTACTAGACAGTTGTCAAGGGCTTGTCACTATAGAACAGGGTGGTCTATTTTACCTTACAAGATTACCTTTGAGCATATCCCGATCTCCTTGACAGAGCCCACTCGACGACAGCAGAAATGCGCTTAACATATCTCAACTTCTACCACGTCAAAGATCCTTCAGCTGCGCCGTCCACGGACTCGCGAAACACACCCTTCCTTGAATATTCCTCCTTACATTGGGGAACCCACATGTGAATGGAGCTCTCAGATTGCGCCAGGACATTTGCGCTCGAGCTTCCTGGCCAGCTCGATAGTCACATGGCTGCCAAATCCCTTTGGAATTCGATTAATCGGGGGTCCCCCTTTCACCGTAACCCCGGTGATACTCATTTTTCTGCTCTCCACTGTGTCCCGTACTTCAACATCGCCGAAATCGCGAACTCTAGTATGGATGCGCAGATGAGATGTGAACCGGAGAGATAGTGCGGGTATAACGCCACTCTTATAGACTGCGAGACATGGGCTTGAAGAGGTAGTGAGGTTGCTCTTACGAAAAAAACATATGCAACCTAATCAGCAGGATACGAATTATGGCCGAACAGTACTCTCCTGGGCTACTAGAAATGGGAATGAGGGAGTGGTGAAGTTATCTCTTTGACCGCGGTTTGTCAATCCTGAGAGAATAGGTAGCCGGCCGAAGGGAGGCAAGAAGCGGGTCTACTCTTTGGCAGGAGATACCTCGATCCCGATCGTTCGAGAAAATCCTGCCAAACACCGCATGGGCTGCTGGGAATGGCCATGAGGGAATAGCGAAGGAACTGTTGGGGCGGGAGGGTGTCAATCCCGACACCCCAGACACAAGGTTTGGTTAAACACCGCTCTCGTGGACATCCGAGAATGAACGCGAAGAGGCAGTGAAGCCACTGTTACGGCGCAAAAACGTCACCCCCAATAGCTCCAATAAATCCGGTCAAACACCGCTCACCCTGGCGGCCGCGAGCGGAAACGATAGAGTTGTAGAGCCGCTACAGGCCTGTCAATGTCAGTGCCCCCAGCCATCCAGTCCTTCCATCTTCAGTGTCTGACAGGACGGACTACGGCTCATCGTTCTTTTTGGGGGTGCCAGGACAGACAACCCCCAGGAAGGTGATGACCGGGCGGCCTGTAGGGAGCTATTAGTCCTAGTGCCTGAACCTCCAATACTACCCCAAGTTGAAATCATACCCCGAACGAACCAGAATAACGTCATAAAACATCACTCGTGAAGGCCCTGCCGCAGTCCATATCTCCTGCCGTACACCCCTACCCTGAACCCCCATGTCTCACCCTGCAGGGCAAACCGTCCTGCACCCCGACCGCCCTAGACGGACTAGAGATAGCCATCCCGTACCGTCCAAGGCTCTCTCCCCAGTCCCCCCGCCGAGACCCGCCATCCCCGACCTATCCAGTAATTAGCTCCCCCCTTGATTCTCTGTGGTTTACCATGCTCCACCCCATGAAAATCGTCATTTCTTGGTACAGGTAGTTTCGGATGAATATGAGTCTCGCGCGGAGGGGTCCGAGATGTTTATTTGTTTTCTGCTTTCTGCTTTCAGTTTTGCCCCGGGCGTTATGGGGAGTAGATTAACAGTTTTTTTTTTTTCTGGATAAGTCAACCTATCTCCCATCACTGGACAATCCCACACTTTTTCTACGTCGCGATAGAGTAGATTTAGGCTTAGGCAGGGCATATTACTAGAGGTTTGTTTTTGGGTCATGGGTGTCTTGAGCTTGAATGGAACCGAATAGAATCGAATGGAGTGAGACGTAATAGTCTATTACACATTTTACTTCAGATGCCCAAATTATGTGGTGGCTTTGTCATGAAGTTGTCTTGGCTGTCATTGGTAGCGGGTCTCCCGCCTCTTTGCAAATCCCTTGTCTTTAATTTGTATCATATTATAGTACACACACATCAGTCTTTTTACCTTCTAGTAAACCGAATCAAGCTCATCTTTACTTTTTCCCTTGTTCTCATACTCGGTAAAGCTACTCCCGGCACCTTCCGTACCCAAACAGCGGTTGCCCAAACCTGGGTTCCTCCCCTTGCTTATTAGACCTCGCTCGCCTGGCATCACATCTCGCGGGGAATGCTACTCGGTGAGTCTTTAATGTCATGGTGTGGGAAGCCACCAGCCGAGGGGCACAGGAGGTTGTTTGGGTAGAGGTGTTTCACGCAGCACGTATCGGAAGTATCCAGAAAGATGGGTTACGTGAACGCGGTCTGTGCAGCAGACTTTCCAGCAGTAGAATAATCGCATTTTCGCCAACATACCAGCACATAATTCTACCTAAACCCTTAGCAACCGCTACCACGATCACCCCCGTGCTAATCCTCCCCATCGACTTCAATCCCTCCCGCCCATCCTGCCAGCACCTCCCCCACATCTGCATACCGAACCTCCACCCCCTCTGCACTCTCAAGCCACCCAATCCACCTCCCCAAAAACCCTCCTTTCCCCCCTTGTCCCACGGTCTCTGCGTCGCCAACAACACACAAATGGCACCGGGGCCTGGTAACCGCCACGTTCACCCTCCGCTCATCCTTCAGAAACCCTACCTCGTTTTTATCGTTACTCCTGACGAGTGAAAACACCACGGCTTCTTTCTCCCGCCCTTGGAATGAGTCCACGGTGTTGACTTCTACTGCCGGGTACGTGCCTCGGAGAAGCTTGGTTATGAGCGAGACTTGGGCGGAGTAGGGTGTTAGCACGCCGATGTCTTCTGGATGAACGCCGGCGGTGATGAGGGCGTGGACGTGTGTTGCTACGACACGTGCTTCAAGAGTGTTGGACTTTGACTCTGAGGTTGGGGATTTGGTACCGGGGGTGGGTGGGGATGGGTCCTCGGGGAAGAGGCCGCCCTGGGTATCGATGAATAGTAATGGGATGGAGGTGTCTTCGGTTTTGGTTACGGGGTAGGGTAATGACGTGCACAGTAGCCTCTCCGCAACCGAGGATGCAGCAATCAGGGAGCCGTTATACAGTTCCTGGCTCGGGAAGTGCATAATAGTGGCATGCATTCGGTATTGCGTGGTTAATAGGCGCTTTATCCCTTCACCATGTATCGCTAGCAATCTCGAGAACAGTGTTATTTCTAGCGACTCTGGTATCTCTGCTTTTGTCTTTGGGGGTTTGGGGATAGAGCCTTTTGTCTGCGACTTTATCGTTGGTGGCAGTTGCATTGGATCTCCAGCTAGTATCAGCTTCTGGATACTTGACTTATTTGTTAGTAGTAATGGAATCCAACACTGCGCCTCGAGGGCTTGCGACCCTTCGTCGATGATTACTATATCGAATTTTTCGCTCCACAATTGCTTGCTACCGGCGCCGTGGAGTGTCGCTAATACAACCTATGCGCGGTTAGTACACGCATGAATGCTAGGAAGTGAGGAGGGTACCCACCTCGCTCCATTTAACAATCTCAGTAACACACCTCTTTTCTCGCTCACGATATTCCCCCCGGAGGTGGCGAACCGTATCCCAGCCTTCCTTCCGAGCACGACCTTTCATTCGCGCCTTTCCGGTCCCTTTGAGCTTTGATAGGAGGTCGTCCATCTCTTTACGCACATCGTTGATTATTTCACCCTGCTCAGAGGTGCGGGTTAAGTTGTCTAGACTGCGCTTTATAACCTTTGGGAGCAAGCGGGCCGGGTGGCCCATGCGGATTACTGGGAGAGAGGAGGGGAGACGGAGGACTATGTTATCCACTGATATGTTTGACGGCCCGCACACCAATATCTTCTTTGGAGCCAGAGGAGTAGACGAGCTTGCCGCCGGAGGAGTGACGAGTTGGAGGATGATTTCTAGTAATGTTTGTGTCTTTCCGGTTCCCGGGGGTCCGTGTATTAACGCTACACGAGGGCTATAGTGAGCAACCACCATCTCTAAAAGAAGCTACAACAACCCACCGACCTCCTCGCTCGCAAGCGCAAATCTAACAGCTTGCTTCTGGCTATCGTTCAATCCCTCGTCAAACCAATTTATCTCCATCTTCTCGTACCCTTCCGCGACCCCCCTCGCAGCCCTCCTCCCAAACAGGACATCCACCAGCCCAGTTGTATCACCCTTTTCCCCCAAAGCCTTCAAAAACCCCATAGCCTTCTCCATCCTTTTGAACGTAACCTCATTCGCAACCTTCACAACCCACAACCTCTTCCCGCTCCATATCCTATCAACCTCATCTCCCGAAGCCTCCACCGCAAGTGCAAGCCGTCCTTCAAAAACTCTATGCACAACACCCTCAATCCCGGCAGCCTTGGCGTCGACTTTCTCCTTCTTAGTAGCCGAGCCTCCTGGCTGCACTTCAAGTCGGATTATGTCGCCTTGGCGGATTCCATGAGGGGGAAGAAGGCCCGTGGGGAATATTGCCGGGTCGGGTTGGAGGTCTATGATTGTACGGCCGCCGAAGCCTGTGCGTTGGGAGGTTGGGAGGAGGTTTGTTAGCGCGAGACCGTGGCGGAGGAGAGCGGTGGGTGGTAGGGTTGAGAGGAGGCTTGTCTGCAGGGTTATGTCTGCATCGCGTTCGGCTTGGAGAAGCTCTATCTGTTTTTCGGCGAAGGCAGGGATGTCCATTTTGCGGGAAAGAGACAGCGATCGATCTGGGCTGAGTGCCTTGCCAACTCCCAGCAGTGCCCTGATGTTCGACGTTCAGTTTGTCTTTGGTATGGTTAGCGTGGTGGTAGTGTAGGATTAGGTTGTGCCGATGAGCCGCAAAACCAACACGTGACGTTGGTCTTGGCACAGCGCCGGAAAAACTCTTGAAACTCGCTACGAGCGTATGGCATAGTTCAACCTCCTCCTTCCTCAATTTCCTCCGTATCAAAATATCACTTGCAATGGGTGACATCGCAACACTACCGGTACTTCACCGAAGAATGACCACCTAAACCATACCTAACACCCTCTCCCACATTAGCTTCCTCCAAAACACTACCCCTACCCCTATCCACCCTCCCCCCAACCCCTATATCTCCCAGTATGATACGAAAACATATTCCCGGATACTTGTGCTCGAGTATACCGCCGGAGATCGGGGACTCACGAGAGTTTTTACTGTGGCATGATAGCGGCATTGTGGGTAAGGAAATAAAAAAGGAACAAGAATTCTACGGTAGGCCTGTTCACCGCCGGGCAAGACAAACCTGGTCGCGTCACCCATCATCTGACTCGCAAATCTGTGAGGGTTGGCTAGCGACACATTAGCAGTTCAGCGATACCGGGTCCGGCACGAAGTTGTGGTTAAGGTTAACTAGCCAAATATATCCCTGCCTGTTCCGGTTAACTGGTTCTTACCCTTGCATCAGGACTTGACGCCCAGAACGTGGCGTATTATGATATCCTACCAAACCAGGCCTTACTCGACTAGCCTTCCAAATCGCAAACCAGATAGGAAGGTCTCCGCGGTTTACCGGGTACATATACTTCCATTTTCATCGCGTATTCGGAATCAGGTAATATTAAAGATTTATGTCTTAATACCATGACCAAACATGGCTAGTAGTAATTTCTACTCCTTACATCATTTATTCTCATACCAGGCCAAAC
>Ga0307513_10011943_pt1 | contig 10754 bp, 10 predicted proteins | sample 15_EM_MG_FD_202174 | JGI IMG/M metagenome (GOLD analysis project Ga0307513, IMG submission 202174) | Populus trichocarpa ectomycorrhiza microbial communities from riparian zone in the Pacific Northwest, United States - 15_EM | ecosystem: Host-associated > Plants > Roots > Unclassified | place...
CCCTACTCCAACATGCGTGACGAGGGGCCCAGATCCGACCGGCAGTCACGGGCTTCCCTCCAATCCCGCAGTCGCCCCAGTCCAGAATGCGTCGGGAGGTCCGCAAAATGTCGATATGGAGGATCCAGAAAGTGTCTGGCTGTTCCTCAAAAGGCGTAATAAGGGCGTGTATGAGTGTTCATGGAATGATGGGGGGGTTCAGCCCTGTAGATTCAAGGGGCAAGTCACCCAAGTGCGGCGGCACATTACACGTGTTCATTTCAGATTAAGGTGTGCCTCCAAATTACTTATAATCAACCCACCCTCTCATCTTCGACGTACTGCAGACAGTATCAGTGTCCAATATGCGTCAAATCCTTCTTCGATCAATTCGATCTCTACCTTCACTCAAACGTTCAGTGAGTACATGTCGGCTTGCAGGGCTCGTGCTTCAGATTAAACGTTCACAACTAGCACTGGAACAACACCGTTCAAATGTAATCAGTGCGGCGAAGGGTTCAAAAGCCCCTCGGCAAGGTACCAGCATCGGGTTCAGGTACACAAATACGCCCCCCGGGTAAGACGAAAGGTCAATCAACGGCAAAGTGGGCCGCATTCACCGTAGGGCGGTGGATGCGAGGTATGTTTTTGTGGACAGTTTCATGAATAAAGTTCAGTATTGAGCGTGACATCGTTAGAGATAGGAGAAAGATTGTCTTCGAGTACAAAAATAATTTGATCCAAACACGCCCGTTGAAATGTCGTTCGAGTGGGGTTCGATGGTGTGCGGGATATAAAATCGTGATACACTTTCCCGGGGCTCTATTCAATAGGCTACGAGTCGTTCAACCCCGGCGAATCCCTCTACGTGCCGAAAAATATGTATAAATCCAAATAGGCGGCAACGTTGAACACAGCGAGCTTTTCCGGGCACAAGGACACCCGGCAGGTTGGCGCCTGGCTTTCTCGACAATTTCCCTCACATACGACAAACCTCGCCTCGCGGTGGTCCGGAATATCTTGAAGGCGGTGCAAATCCACAATGCAATTCCCAGTGTGGCTGCAAACCTCATGTCATATTGCGCAGCTCTCATCCGGTATGAGTGACTATCCGTAAGACTGGGATGACGCGACACCGTTAATGACAAAGATTAACCCTGTAAGTTGTATTCCAACAAAGCTGAAAGATAACCGTCCAACGTCAATTCGAAGTTCAGCCTGTAGCAACGTAGTACACTGTCAGTGGTAGGGTTTAAGCCAAAGGGAATTTAGACCTAGGAGAGAAAGGCGAGATGCCGGGGAAGCGGCGTCCCCCTCTCCTCCGCTGAAGCAAACGCCCCGCCTTTAGGATTTGAAAGTTGAAGGTGGACAAAGGAAACAACTTAACCGCACGTGTCTGGGAGCTAATTGCCTCCATTGGGCGGTGGTACCGATCGCTCGCTCATAACATCTTTCCCCTCATCCGCCCCTGCTGTCCTCTACCTGCGGTTTCATGCCCACCGGGGCAGTCCGGGCACGGACCTCTGCAAGAACCTGGGATGCATGTCCCGGGAACCTAGGATCCAAACACAGTTTCTCCGACAAAGACAGGAAGAGGGGTGTATTTGCGGCCCCCCTTTACTATATCCCCGTTTTCTCCCTCTGCGGCTCATTCCCACCTTCCGAACCACGAATCTGCGAGTTCCCCGTCTCAATCATCTTCACTGATTCCACGGGATCCCAGTCGTTTCCAGGTATTAAATATGCGTTCCGCCTTTTCCGTCGATAACCCTCCCCCCTGTTCTCGTCTGTCCATTTTGGTTATGATGCTACAAATTTCTCGCTCTATTATCCGGCATCCTCAGACCTTTGCTCTCTGTCTTTCGTTCACTGACGCCTCATTTAATCGGAGAGATTGTTAGTCTATTTCGAAATGGTGGCGGGAACTGTGTCGACTTACTTGAAACAGGACGCCTGGTGGTATGCAACCCCAGACCACCCTACAACTGTGAACCGGTATCTTCTCGGTTGCGCCTCCGTCTGTGCTCCACTGCCAAAAGGTGAGGGACCTGGTGTTTATCCAACGCTACTTTCCGCTCTCTTTCGGTGAAGACCGTGTGTCCTTCCTTCACTGAAACCCATCTGCCCGTAGTTCTCTGCCATATCTGGGACACATTCTTGCCGACAACTTCGTTCACGTAGAATATTGGTCCATCCTTACAGGACTTAAAATTCAAGAACGGCGGCGGTTGGTCAATCCAGGTCCCTCTATTGACCATGAAATTGATGTGCTTCTGTTCGTTTGTCAATTTGCGACTCTTGAATTTCTGAAAATGGCACGTTTAAGAACACACCAATGAACGAAAACAACAAGAAATACCCGCATCCCCACATCTGCTGACACAGAGGGACCATATTCGGACTGACTGGTTACCGGATCCATGCAATAAGCTAGTCTCGCCGATTGATGTGGCTGGGGGGCATCTATAGACTCCTCAAATATAGAGTCTGCTGATAATGTATCCCCGATGCTGAGGATGTGGCTTATGTTATCCTCAATCTTAATGGTTCGCTGTGGTATTCTGGGTCAGTTAATCTGTATCGTCAGGTCCAGAAAGAAGCCATTTACTTTTTCGTTGACAGCCGTGCATTCTGCGCGTAGATTGTTTTCCCCCGTGCTCAGGGCGACTGGGGATGTGAGCGTCGCGTGTGTAGGTACCTCCGGACTAGCCCCAGCAGATGTCCGGCATCCTGGTTCCCAACCTGGTGGCCCTGGGATTATCACATGCGCAGGGAACCTTGCTACGATCTGGACAGATGTAACTCTGACATCAAGTTGGACCATCGTCACGAGTTGGGGAGACAAAGCTTTCAGGGAAAGGCACGTTTCTTATATGGGCAGAACCTTTGGTCACGTAAGCGTGCAGTTCGCCGTCCTCATTGTTCCTAACCAGGAATTGTTCGTCGTTCGTTCTTCACGTTCAAGATCTCATCAGTTCCTGAACTGGATGTCACGTGTTACACACTTTAAAGCGCTTGGCGTGGCGCTGGATGTCTCTTCGCCTCCCTTGACTAGAGCAGCTATGAGTCAAACTGCGTGCGTGCAATACGTTGGTGTGTACTTCAATACTAATCCGGGATGACTACAGGGGCTATGTTGGTGGGGTGTGCATCGACGATGTGGTCAAGTGCTTAGCCCACAACAAACCACTGACCTGCGCCATCGAGGCCTCGGATTACATTGACGCTTATTCTGAGGGGCAGAAGGACTACGAGTCGGGAGCCGTAAGTGACCGCCTTAACGTAACGACGTTGCTCACTTATGAATAAAGAGGAATTGGTTCAACACGACAATTGAGCTCGAACGCTCTGTACAGGTATCTTTGAAAACACGTGGGTTTTTCTCCGGTTGCCAGCTGCGTCGCCAAGTCAGATCACACCATCGTAGTATCGGAGGGAATTGCCCATGTGGACGACCCGGCAGTAAAGCAGCTGAATGAGAGCCACTGGATTATCAAATCTAGATTCGACGACATCAAATTGGCATTGAAGTCACTGCTACATACGGTGCGTGCGCAAAGTCTTAAACCATCTGTTATTTTAGGTCACGTTAGTGTTCAGCCGTTGACCACACCCCCGGTCCCTTCCGTGGTGGGGGTCCAACTGACCCAGCTGGAGGTCAAGGGTTCGTGACGTTCCCTTTCTTAACATGGCCCTTCAGCTCATATATAACTAGTCCATGAAATGGATGATCTGTTATGCGACGCTTCAAGAGTTGCAACTCACGCAAAGGATGCTCTCTACAAGCTGCAGATGACCCTTATGGCCCCGCCAGTATCTCCGGTAAGTCCCATCGGGTGAGATGGGCTGTCTTCCGTGTCATATCCACCTAACCTCCTATACAGGTTCGTCGCAACCCGTCTAGTGGAAGAATACATGGGAATGAAATCCACGAACGTAGTATTCTCTTGGCCAATGCTCGACAAACGTGTAGGTTCCGCGCACAGCTACCGACCACAAACTAACCTCGCGTAGATGCCACCTCCTTAGAAGAGCACAGGAAGCTCGTGCAGGATTCAATCTCGGTGACAGAGAAAATTTCAACAAACCATTCAATAATTGTCTGTATGGGATCCGGATGTTTGTATTCATCGGACGCTAATACTTCGGTTATGTAGGATTCCCTCGTTTGCATACTGCAGCAGCGGGTCCAGGCAGATCGTGACCAGCAATCCACGTCCTCCCCGACACTTGCAAATGAATTGGGAAGGGCTACCGCAGGTCCAATCCGGTGGGGTGCCCTTCCGCCGACACCCGGGCACGGAGTAAGACATTGGGCTTGGTGGGGGGTAAACGCGCTTGCGACATTATTCTCCCTCCTCCCTTCAATTGTTCACCGCATACCCCATGTCGCCTCCTCACAACCAAAACGACCCCACCTCTCAGTGATTGTAATCGGTGGGCAGCTGTTCTCTCCGACTGACGCAGCCGTGCTAAAGACTCTTAGGATGCTGCCTCGTTTCAGTTGGGTTTTCAGCTATGCTTGTTGTCTCTCTCCGGCAGTCGGAGGATGGTGCAGATCACGCACCTCCAGAGGGTCAGCTGGTTCCTTTGAACCCGATATGGGATTATCTCCTTGCTTCGGAATTCAATGTATTTGATGAAACCGCAACTCGGATGATACCAGTAAGAATCGCTTAGGTGCCATCGCGAACGGTTTTCAGTACCAGAGAGGGCAGGTGGTCAACAAGCATGTATTTATGGTAGCGGGATACCCACCTATTTAACCACGCATCACTCTGCTTAGGTAATCGACCTGTCTGGTTAGGCGTTCCTCCGAGTATCCTGTCTATTTTCAGGGTTTTTGTGGACACAGATTCCCGTACCCTCGAAATTAACACCAGTTTGCACCATGGCACTCACGTTGAACTTTCGCCAACGTTGTACCTGCAATTCAGGGGTTGGGAAAAGAGAACAAGAGAACTGAAGTCCACCGGCCGCCATTCTGAACGGGGAATAACATTTGACGCTAAAGTACCCCACATTTAAAGTACGAAAAATACTAGGCAGGATATTCGCAGGTCGGGTATGGCGCCTGCGTCGGTCGTTCCATCGATCTATGAAAACTGCAGCGGAAAGCGAACGTGGGAGGGATGATGATAAAAATACTGATTGGTTGCTGACGCCTACTGTGGCTTGTCTGACCGGTTTCTCACAAACTTATGACGCGACGCCAGCCTGGGGTGGCGTCAACCACGGTAGCGAACGAATGCGTGGCAGAACTCACCGAATTATCTCCTCGCTATGGCTGAGGTCGATTGCCTCACGCATCCTCAGAGCCTTCCTTTCCCCGGAAGTCAGAGATCCAAGCCAACTCTGATCATAAAAGTTGTGCGGAAGGCCGGGGATCGGCTTAGAATCCTGGTCAACCCTCGTCGATCGTACACGATCCCGGATCCAATTTCCTTTGGTTGGTCGTCCATCCGCTCCAAAACGGCTGCTGACATAAACGAGATCCATTATATGTAACCATCCTGTCACCTCTTGTGAGCGCCAAGCTGGCCGGAGTACGAAGTACTTCTTGTCGGTTTGCTTCGCGTTTCGGTCACTTTCATCCCCGCTCATACCCCCATCGTCCCCAAGTCTACGCACATACCGTTCGAACTTTTGCAGGCCATTGTTTGTGCGACAAACGCGCTTTCTATTTTGGGCCAGCTGCGAAGTACATTAGTGCATTCGTCGCGGGTCGGCAGCGAAACTCGCCTTCTGTAACCGATTTCTCCTTGCGGAACGAGTCCGTCGCAGGAGAAGATCGCGCTCAGTGAGATCTCCGGTCTGGTGTTGGTAGTGGGACCTTATCGTTTCTGAATGACGAAGAAAAGCCTCCTCAACATCTGCCTTTGGCCAAGGGCCATAAAGCCCAGACTTCTGGAAGTCCCTACGAAAGCGCTGCGCAGCCTTTTTGTTCCAGGAAGACCTGATGGGTCCCTCCAGGTCCAGGCGCAGCTTCCCGGCCTTCCCCTTTGGCCCTTTCTTGCCCGTCTCTAAGAAGGTTTTGATTTGATCACAACTCGGTGGCGGGGGAACCTGCGCAGTCTTATCCTTCCGCCCCAGCATCACAAGGGCATGTTCTCGAACGTGTCTCTTCGCGGGAGTCAAACCACGCCCTAAGATGTATTGGAAGATACTGTACCTTTAGTTCCAGGCTTACCGCATGGACGCCTTTTCTTCTGGAGGTGCTCAAACCACCTTCGTCACCACGTTCCGATCCTCGGAAGGGTCGCGGCGGTGATTCTGCGAAACTACGTAGCATGCTCCCCATTTCACGCAGCTGAGCATCGCTATTTTCGACAACCTTCTGAAGTATCCCTTCCAGGTTTTGAAGTGCGCGAGTGACGCGCGCATCCTGGAGCAGGATTAAGAGTCGAGCAGAGGGTGACGTGACCAAAACCCTCACCTCACCAAAGCGGGTATTTGTTTCTTGAGCGTTGGCTCTGGAATGTGATTGCGGTTCTCGAGGCCGCATGTCTACACCCCCCGGATCTTCGCTGTCATCATCGTCTTCCAAGCGAGGTACCCGCTTTACCTTAGACTGTGTGCGATTTCGCTGCATAATGAAACCCAGTCACCGAAGATATAGAAGACCATTACTCAAACCCTTACCTTCCTACGTTGTGCTCGCCCCCCGGAACCCGAACCCGATACGGCCGGTTGGGTGCCCCAGACTGGTGATTGGCACCGTGGCGACGGTGCTGATGCAACTTCGAGATCCATCTCATGGTCCTCATCAAGACCAAGCAAATCGGAGGACTCGGTAAGGCTTCCCGCTCTAGAGATGAATTGCGGTAAAGCGTCCCACCCATCTCCATCCCCATAGACAGATGCTCCGGTGCTTATCACGAATTCTTCAGCAGGCTAGCAGGGTACTGAGTAAAGGAGGGAAGAGTGACGGTGGGTAACTCACGAGGTCCCCACTTTCGCCGTTGAACGAGACGGATTTGGTGGACATTGCAGATATAGATTGATAATCGGCCACTAGCGCCAGAGAGGGTTCGCGTTCCAGTTGCGAAGACGGTATTGATGCAACTTCAAAATCCATCTCGTGGTCTCCATCAAGATCAAGCAGTTCGGGAGACTCGGCACGATTCCCCGGCCCAGGTTTGGATTGTGGTAAAGCGCCCCACTCATCACCATCCTTATATACTTCGGGTACTGCCGTGCTTGCCATGAATTCTCCAGCAGGCTGCAGAGCATTGAGCAGATGAGAGAATAACAATAACGGTAGCTCACGAGATCTTCACTTTCGCCGTAGGATGAGTCGGATTTGGTGGACATTGCAGATATAGATCGATAATCGGCCACCAGCGCCAGAGGGGGTTCGTGTTCCAGTTGCGAAGACGGTATTGATGCGACTTCAAAATCCATCTCGTCTCCATCAAGATCAAGCAGTTCGGGAGACTCGGCACGACTTCCCGGCCCAGGTTTGGATTGCGGTAAAGCGCCCCACTCATCCCCATCCCTATAAATTTCAGATACTGCTACGTTTGTCACGGATCCTCCGGCAGGCTAGTAGGGTATTGAGCAAAGGAGGGAAGAGCAATGGTGGGTAGCTCACAAGGTCTCCACTTTCGTCGTCGGATGAGACAGATTTGGTGGACGTTACAGATGTAGATCGATAATCAGTCACCAGAATCCGATCAGTGAGAATGGCATCTTGCTGCCAGTCCCTGTCATCGTGATCACTGAACCCACCATGACCCTGTGGTTCAGCAGCGGCCTGTCGGTGCCGCACATGTCAGTTCGGCCTGTTTTTACAAGAAACGCGTGACGAGCATACCGTATCCACACTTGCAGCATATGATTCCATGGGATCGTCTGTTTCAGACTCCTTGTGTTGAAGATCGACGCAAGAAGGGGAGCCATTCGTATTGGAGTTTCCAACACCTTCGCCAAAATGACTGTTATTGCCGTAGTACGATGGGAGCGATCCAATGGACATCGGAGTTGGTGAAAGATCGTCGACTAGTCGTTGTTGGCGAGCAGGCGATAGTCCAAGTCTTCCATTAATATGGTCAGAAGACTCGTCATCCAAGTCACATAAAACATCGTGCTGTACAAGGCATTGTCCAGAAATCGCCTCAAGACCCTAAGCGAAGTTGTAAAAATGCACAGGCACTAACTAGTTGATCACTTGCCGTGTCCGCCAAGGGTATTCTAGAGGGTACTAACACAGGTGCCTCCTTTGTGTGAGTATGAAAGGGTAAGCGGATGGCGTCGTTTTCCTCGGAACAACCGGGGACCCCGTCGCCATACTCATACGAGGATAATGGAGGTTGAGCAGACATTTCAGAAGTTGATTGATACCCAGCTACCTTCATCTGACGGAGAACAGGGTTTTCTGACTCTCGATATTCGCCACCGAGGTTATTGAGCCCGTCCGTCCTGACCGGAGTCTGGTAGCAATCCAGGGTTGGTCAATATGATACTCTGAGGCGGGAGCGAGAACGTACCGTAGTCTCTGAGAGTTTGTTGTGGAGCTTAACGGGGGTTTCTGTTCTAACATCTCCGGAAACAACTCGAGGGTACGAGTAAACAGGTGCGGGGCAGTCCTCGCAACTGGTACCTCCACCAGGCTGGTGGAGCGTGGATGAAAGGAACAAGGGTGGGCTTCGGCGTGTGTACTGCTCCTGGTTGGAGGACGAGAAAGGTAATTTGACAGGTAGAGTGATATTAAAAACATCGGACACCCCGTCGCTAAGGTCACAGAGCTCGTCATCTACAGGGTGTTCGCCATTGCCCTGGTATAAATGTGAGCAATGCATTCGTCATGTTTGTTCAACACATACCGTGTTAATGAAATGGTCTGAAGGATCGGCAGAATCACCCACACTCTCATTAGTATTCGATTCGCGCCCCACCCTGTGAGGATCACTGTCACAACCACTGCAGTTGCACCGCAAGGAGAAAACTCATCGTACGACGACTGAGTGCCGGTTGTTCTATCGGACGACAAAAGCTTTCCATCTTCAAGATCGCACAGGTCGCTGTCGCTATTCGGACCAACAGGGACAAGCTGTCGGAGGTCCAGTTAGGTCAACCGAAGTCTGAGTTATCTGTTCACGCACCACGGACTCTGAGGCTTCGGCTGATGAAACGTGGTTAGGGTCGGCGTGCTTCGCGACGTCGAATATCATCTATATGATTTAGGGTCGTCCATGCGCTCTCTCTTAAATGCGACTCACAGGAAATGAGATAGATGCCGTACTAAGATTAGCGAGTGAACTCGTTGAATCGTTGACATTGAAACTACTAGGTGCATTGCATAACGGTGGCCCCAATGCACCGAAACCCTGGTGAGGCTTGGAATGTCAGTCGCGGTTTCAAAAACTGCTCAACCCACGGACATCTGGGAAATTCGAAGACTCACAGCTTCTAGGCCGGGCTTACCGCCTTCATCTTCCGGGGTCAGCGTTCGCCTTCGCAGCCCGCGAGAAATCCTGTACCGTTTGGAAATACACCAATCCTCTTCCCCTCTCTTTCTCTTTCCGACTCCTGATTGTGTTGCCAGTGGGTTATCCTAAGAGAATAAATACCCAGTCAGACAACGGGCACGACGCTCACCTCATATCGTTGGCGGGAACCCGAGGGACTAAAGAACCCATCTTTCGCCTGGGTCTTGAATTATAATCTAAACCACACCGCAAAAGGCGAGACGCACATCACGAAGAGCCTCTGGTACGACTTGTGGAGGGTCCAGTGTCTGTCCTTGGCCCGCACCCGTCTCCGATTGAATACGCCGACTCGCGAGACGACGACGGATGATGGATCCTTTCGTGGTGGTCGCAGGATTTTTCCCAATCCTGCCGCCATGGTGTTCGCGAACCTACGGAACGTGAACGGTCATACTCGGGAGCATAATTGACAATAGAGACCACCGACGGGATCGCTTTGACGCCTCCCGCGTCCATTGATCAACTCCCACTTGAGAATTCTTCGCTGTGCTTTTCGACTCTTGAGGTTGTTGGCAGGTGTTACCATCTCGTCGGGGGGTGTGTTTGCACACGGTCTGACAAAAGAGTTTGGTTATAAGGTGAAACCGCGAAACCCAAGGCGTACAGTCCCCCGGTCGAACGGGGGGGAAATCTTGCCGAGGTAGACGCCGGGTGAACAATACTGTTTCCTTGTAGGAAATTACCGAACTGTCAACCCGACAATTGTCGATTTATAACCTTGAAACCTCGAGACTGTCCGCAGGAACTGTCCGTTAAGTAATCCCATCAAGGCAGAAACCGCCACTTTACCTTATAAATACGTGGGTGTTCAAACCTGCGAATCACCGCGATTTTCAAAAATGAACAATCTCTCCGCAGAAGAGGAGGTAGCTTACCACCTGATAAAAAGGCTTGACGAGGAAGAAACCCTCTGTGTATTAAGGGACCTTCCAGAAAGAGTGCAAGAGCTTTCCGCGAGGCACCGATCATTCACGGAGGTGAGGTTTCCTGCTTGCTTTAAGCCTTGATATTGATATAGTCAAAGACTCAACGCTGGGATGAAATAACCAACCTACAAACTGAGAATGCCAATATTGTAGAATCATGTGAGTTGCATTCTTGATGAAAACGCTGATACACAATACATTGATTTTCAGGCATGTCGATGATAAAGGGGAGAATTCGCGTTCAAAAGTCGAGGTGGGTCGATTACACCCAGCACATCCACGAGGGAGCAGACGATGTCCGGTGTTACATAAACCAGTGCCTTGAGGTATGGGTCACGTAGGATCTTTCTCGTTGGTG
>Ga0307513_10011944_pt1 | contig 10754 bp, 10 predicted proteins | sample 15_EM_MG_FD_202174 | JGI IMG/M metagenome (GOLD analysis project Ga0307513, IMG submission 202174) | Populus trichocarpa ectomycorrhiza microbial communities from riparian zone in the Pacific Northwest, United States - 15_EM | ecosystem: Host-associated > Plants > Roots > Unclassified | place...
AGAGGAAGGACAGCGGGATGGACGGTTGCTACTGTGCCGACAAGGCTTTGGGGTTAGAGTCCAGAGATCTGTGGGGAGCTCTTCACGGGTAAGGGAAATGAAGAAAAACCTGGCTTATCAGCCGGCATGGGACCCTTTGATCTGGGCGGCTTATATGCCCCGAAAGGTGGGACCCTTAGGTGATTTTGCATCTGATAAATTGAAACATGTTTAACTTCTCTGCTTTTTTCTCCCTGTTTTTTTTTATCTCATATTGCCTGTTTTCCCCATCAACTGTTGTCTATTCATTTTTATCAGGTAAAAAACTCTGACCATTATAATTATTCATGCTCAGCATTCAAATTCACCTGCACTTTCAGATGTATAATTCATTTTCAAGCAGGATCTCTCAGGGTGCTGTGAGGAGTGAACCAAAGGTTCACGACAAGCAGCACCAAACCAACGATCATTTAAATGCCATACATTTAATATATCTATACTTTAACACATGTGCTAGAGGTAGTGGCTTTGCCGCGCAGTCGGCCCTATAGTACTTATTTATTTTATCTTTAAAATTTGAATCTTATATTGTAAAATTAGATTTTGAAATACATCATAGTATAATTTTCTTGTTATTAAAGCATTAAGTTTTGGATTTCATGGAAAACTTGATGAATGTTAATTTGAATGGATAGGATATTGTAATCATGGTTACATGACAGTACACATTTGTATATATATTCTCAACAAATACAAATGAGTCATATTCTCTTGTGTGAGTCAGTGTTTCCCAATATGTTTCCATATGTCAGGTTTCCACTTTTTTTTTGAACATTCACTCGTCAAGTATTATGAGTCCTTTGATTTATCAAAGACTTATTCTTTATCAGACTCATTCTTTATCAGCCCAGGACTTAGTCAAATTTTTCATTGATTGATTGATTGATTCATCACCATGACTGCAGGAAAACTATCCAAGGACAAAAACAGTTTATTTAATGCAGTAATACAGAGGCCTAACACTATGTGTAATATATCAAAAAATTCAGAAAAATGAGTAGAATCCAGATATAGAAAAAGCGAAAGGCTTGGCATTGTGCCTGGCTCATGGAAGTGATAATTTCAAACATTTTATTTTATAAAATATCATACACCATTAGATTCATAAAAATAAAGAGAATCCAATGGTGCAATTTTTATTATGTAATTTGCATGGGAAGGCGACCTCTGGAGCAAAATACTGCATTTTTTTTGATTTGGCACTATGTTAATGATGCTGTGATTATGTAATAGCAGTGTCCTTTTAAAGTATATGAAATTCTGAATTCAATGATACCAGTTTTATGTAAATCCAAGCATAACTGATGGAGAAATGAATATTTTACCTGTTTTTTGTAATATAAAAAAAAGGTCAAATATTCATATCTCCATGGATTTTTGCTCAGAAAAATATGATTCTGGTACTGTTAGATTCAGAATTTTAATCTCATTAACACTTTGTATGGATTATGTCAGAAGATCCTCCTGTGTAAGACAAGGCACAGTATTTCCTACAGTAGAACATGTGAAAAGAGATATGATTATATAATACATACATAGAATTAAAGTAGAGAAAAATGTGGTTATATTAGTACTAGAATCATGTGAATCCAAGCAAAACTGATTAAGTTATGATTTTTTTGAGAATATATGTTTTGGTGGTGGTAATGGTGATGATGCCAAGTCATTGCACCAGAACACCTTGTTTTGAAAAAATCATAACTTAATCAGTTTTGCTCGGAGTCATATGATTCTTGTACCAATGCAACCACATTTTTCTGTACTTTCATTCTATGCACTTACAAGTAAATAAAAAGGCTTGGCATTGTGCCTGGCATATGATTTGATGAAAAGCGGCTTTTTATAGCTTCAAATGCATTTTGTGCATGGGAAGACAATCTCCACAGGCAATTACTGTATTTTTGATTTTACACTATGATCAGAATGCCAGAGTTACATAATAGCAGTGTCTTTTTAAAGGATATGAAATTCTGAATTTAATGATACCAGTTTCATGTCAATCCGAGCAAAACTGATGGAGGATTGAATATTTTACCTATTTTTTTAAATATAAACAAAGGTAAAATATTCATATCTACCATGGATTCCTTTCAGAAAAATATGAGCTTGGTACTGTTAGATTCAGAATTTTAATTTTATTAACTCTGTATATTGATTATGTAATTTTAATCTCTCTGTGCAAGATAAAACACAGTATTTCTGAAATTGCAATATATAAACACAGCCATGATTATCTAATCAGTACATAGGATGAAAATGAAAAAGAATCTGAGAATATTGGTACCAAAATCATCTTAATCCAAGCACAACTCACCAAGTTATGATTTTGTTAAGAATAGATGTTCTGGTGCATGACTTGCAGTCACATGACTAGTGCATGACTGGTACAACAAGTACATCTCCAGTACATTGGCCCATAACTTGGTGAGTTGTGCTTGGATTAAGATGATTTTGGTACCAATATTCTCAGATTTCTTTTTACTTTTATCCTATGTACTGATTAGATAATCATGGCTGTGTTTATATATTGCAATTTCGGAAATACTGTGTTCTACCTTGCACAGAGAGATTAAAATTACATAATCAATACACAGGGTTAATGAAATTAAAATTCTGAATCTAACAGTACCAAGCTCATATTTTTCTGAAAGGAATCCATGGAGATATGAATATTTTACCTTTGTTTATATTTAAAAAAACAGATAAAATATTCAATCTTCCATCAGTTCTGCTTGGATTGACATGAAACTGGTACCATTAAATTCAGAATTTCATATCCTTTAAAAGGACACTGCTATTACGTAACTCCAGCATTCTGATCATAGTGTAAAATCAAAAATACAGTAATTGCCTGTGGAGATTGTTTTTTCACACAAAAAATGCATTTGAAGCTATAAAAAGCCACTTTTTATCAAATCATGTGCCAGGCACAATGCCAAGCCTTTTTATTTTTTGTAAGTGCATAGAATGAAAGTACAGAAAAATGTGGTCGCATTGGTACAAGAATCATGTGAATCTGAGCAAAACTCATTAAGTTATGATTTTTTCAAAACAAAATGTTCTGGTGCATGACTTGGTGATGGCATCATCACCATCACCATGGAAACCTGGCGTACGAAGACACGCCGGGAAACACTAACTCACACGGAACGAATATGACCTGAATATATTTGAAGTAACGCGTAGCGAGAGAGAGAGAGAGAGAGAAAGAGATGATGGGGGAAAAGAGAGATAAGTAGAAGGACCCTTAAAGGGTCCTTCTATAGTATGATCGGATGGCGTCGTAAATAAGGAATAACAACGCGTAATCATGTGATAGGATTACACCCTCCCCTCTCCTGAAAAATAAAACCGAAAAAAAAGAAGGGAAAACAATTGAGGAAGAGGGGTGATAAACAAAAAACAATAGTTACAATGCACAGCGTGGGTGCATCAAAACCCAGTGGGAAAGCTACCGGCTGGCCGAGGTAGAAGGAGAATAGTACTAATAAAGTCTATCCCCGTCCTGTGTTTGGCCAACCAGATGTTGAGCACTTCAGTATCTTTGAGGTCGGCGCCTTTCAGCCAATGATTTTTTTCAGCCCCATAACCGACCCATCAAACCAGGTAACGATAACCACGACTGCAGCGACGTTCATCGATGATATCGCGAATGAAATATTCCTCTGAGCCATCTTTCATGGTGACCGCTGGTGGTCTGCTGAATTCTCGATTAGGGAAGAGTGTAGTGTTGTTCTCAATGTAAGGGGCGACTTCAGAGGTATGGAAAGTTGGGAAGATATTGGGCAAGTTGGGGAGATCCAGTGTAACCGTGGAATCGCCCTCATCGATGTCGATGATGGTGTAGGGTCCATCATATTGTGGCATAAACTTGGCGACATGCTTCTCACCCGACCCTTGATACTCGTGGTGACGATGTAACATTGTCAGACGAACTCTGCCACCTACAGAAAAAGGGAAAGTTAGTGTACGAGTTTTGTTCGCTTGAGCCGCCTGAGAGATTTTAGCGCGTAATAAATTATCTTAAGCTTCCATTGATATTTGCTCAAGCTTCTTGATAAGTTCGTATGTGCGTTCAGCCTCAGGTGCGGTGTCATGATTTTCTTGTTCGATGAGTGGAGGAATAACGCGGGGACTATGGCCCATACGAAGCTGGAAAGGTGAGAATCCCGTGGACTTGTTGATAGTGTTCATGATGTTGAAGCGGACCAAGGGCAACGCACGAACCCAACCCAACTGGTTGCATTCCACATGGTATCGTAACATCTGATTGACAGTTTTGTTAGTACGTTTGCTTGCACCGTCAGTTTCCGGATGGTAGAACGAAGACATCTTAATCTTTGTCCCTGTCAATATGTGCAAGGCTTTCCAAAACTTGGACACAAAGAGCTTGTCGCGATCTGAAATGATGTCCAGCGGTAGCCCATTATCACAGTACCAGTTGTTGAAGAAGATGTGGGCAAGCTCTTCGGCTGTTGTTGTAGTAGTGCATGGTAATACCTGAACGTCTGCTCCAAGATGATTGGTGAACGTTACAATCATATCGTAACCCTCGTCGCGGGGTAGCGGTCCAATGAAGTCGATAGCGACAGAATCTCCACAAGCGTCTGGTACAGGCAAAGGGTGTAGGGGACCAATGGGTTTTGAGGTAGTTGATTTATTATGCTGGCACTCAATGCATCCAGGAATGTAGGCGGACTCGAGCTCCTTTCGCATGTTAGGCCAGTAAAAGGAGTCACACAGGGAACCATATGTTTTGTCAAAACCAAAATGCCCCAGTACGTCGTGAGTGAGGTGGAAAAGCGTTTCGCGAATATCACCCACATGAGGGATGATGAGCCTGTTCCCTACATACCACAGCCCATTAGTGAGTTGTATTCCTGGCATCCCGTCCTTTGCCTTAAGGAGCGTGTTCTGTATCCACTTATCATTCGCATATCCACCACGGATCTTCTGTAGAAGATGCTTGTCAGCACTGATAGAGAGTGTGGCACACACCGAATTCAATCTCTGCTTCATTTGTGGACGCGCCTGTGATATAGCAGAAGCAGCAGTGTACGGACTATATGCTGGAGCCAAAATTGAAGCGACCATGTCATCTTCCTCATCAGTCAGGCAGTGGGAGTAAGCGTGCTTTGCCTCAGCCTCGGCCTGTGCATATATTGGCAACCGTGATAGGGTGTCGGCGACCATGTTATCTTTGCCCTTCACATAGACAATTTTGGCATCGTATTGGGACATGAATTCCATCCAGCGTGCTTGACGTCACAAGAGGTCACGCTGGATGTGGAAATTCTCCAGTGTCTTGTGGTCAGTGTATACTAGGAAGGGTACTCCCAGAAGGTTGACCCTCCACTTCGTCAGTGCCCTAATGATGGCCAGCATTTCCTTTTCATAAACAGGGTAATTGAGCTGCGCACCTTTGAAAGTCATCGATTTGAAGGCGACCAGCTGCGCTGTTTCCAAAGTCTTGCTGAAGGAAAGTACTGCACCCGACCCCAAGTCGCTGGCATCGGTAGTGACATAGATTTTATAATCGGGCATCAGGGAGAGGTCGATGGTGGTTAGGCAGTCACAGCTAACCACCAATAAGGTCTGCGAGTGCACCTGTGTGCGTCGCTAAACCAGGGAGAAAAGCCAATAAGTACCTTACCAAACCAATAAATGCTCGTGTCTGGGTCGCTGTTTTTGGTACAGGCCATGCCAGAATCGTATCTGCCTTCTTTTCGTCGGCCTCAATACCACAGGCAGAGATCTTGTGTCCCAAGAACTTAAGTTCAGTTTGAAAAAGGTTAGTTTTCTTTTCATTGATGTACAGTTTAGCTGCCTTCAGAGCGGCGAAAACAGCTTGAACGTCATGGATGTGGTCCTCAACTGTGTCGGACCAAATAATGATGTCATCGAGATAAATATGGCAAATTTTCCCTATTAGGGACTGCAATGCCTTTTCATCAGAAAAAACTGTGGAAACATTAACCTGCCTGTATGGTGCAGGTTGCTTCAAAGCACATTGCCTTGAAGCCCATATATTCTCAAACGATTGCGCAAAAAATCCCCAGAAACTCAACGTAACATTTGTCTATTCTATCTTTTCTTTCCATGGCTGGACGTGCCAAGTCCAAACTCGATAAATCTCATGCTCACAAACACGTTCATGATGCCCTGATGGCGTAAGCTGTCAAGGCCTATAATCTAGAACTCAAGAAACCAAGGAAAGAAAGGGTCAGATTGTGCAGAATCTGTTTGAGATATGCAGCGCTGTATTATCAAGACACCGGTGAAGCCGTTAAATTGTGCCACATGATGCTGAAGAGATTGGCTGCAGGGGGAAACACTTGCGAGAAGGCAAATGCCGAGCAGGCCTGGTTGAATGATGCCGAAGTCAATGTTGTCATTGAGTTTATTAATGAGATGGCAGCTTGTGGCTTTCTGGTCAGTCACACTCGCCTCAAAGAGGCTGTCAACCTTATCTGCGGCGCTTGTCTTGGTGAGGAATTCCCTGACATGGGTGTCGGCAAAAATTGGACTTATCGCTTCTCGAAGAAGTATGCTGATCGTATCAAGATCTCTTGATCTCGGGCCCTTGAAGACAAACGAGGATGTGCTGCAAACCCCAGCAACGACGAGGCCTGGTGGAAGATGCTTGGTGAGATCATTGAGAAATACATGATCAAACCCAAGAATATTTATGGATCAGATGAAGTCGGCATTCAAGCACAAGGCCAAGGCGAATGCGAGTTTGTCTTCGGTTCTCGCACAAAGGCTGCACCATACCAGCAGCGTTCTGGCTTGCACGAGAACATCACAGTTATCATTACAATCTGTGCTGATGGCTCAACCACTCCTCCTGCTGTTATTTTCAAGGGGAGTGCATACAATATCAAGTGGGGAGATGACAATTCTCTAAATGCTTCGTATATGTTCAGCTATTTTTCTCTCTATCTTATATGACTAACAAACTGTATTTATTAGCCTTGGTTACCAGCAAAAAGGTTGGACAGATAGGGAGATCGGCACAGAGTGGATCAAGCATTTTGAGAAGGCAACTCATGCTAAGGCCAAAGGCGAGTATCGGCTTCTTATTGTCAATGGCCATAACTCCTATTACACCATCGCCTTCCTCCAAGTCACTCGTGAACATAAAATAATCATTATCTGTTATCCAGCACATGGCACCGACCTGTATCAAGGACTCAATGTCGTTGTTTTTGCGGTTTTGAAACTGCACCTTTCACAGGAGAGCGATAAATGGTTCTGCACCACTGGACAGCCTATCAACAAGAACAACTTCCTGCGGATTCTCTCAGAGGCCTATGTGTTTGTGCTTACCCCCAAAAATGTCAAAACTGTGTTTCGCAAGACTGGTATTGTTCCTTTCAACCCATCTGTTATCATAGCAGACATGCTTGCCACAAGCAAGGAAACCTCCGCTGAGGCACATCTTCCCGTGACCAACAAGACTGCCTCTGAGCCGATCCAGATCATCGCAGATATGCTACGCTTCCTCCAGCTCAACATTGGTGATGATGGAGATGTTTTATCTACTCCTTATCATCTTGAGGCAGCGGAGATACTGGTCCCTGAGCCTGTTGTTCCTGCTTCTGGTCCGCGACCCACCCGAGTCACGTGATCCTCAAATCGATCAAAAACTCCATTAGTCCCCATGGCTTCCACATGTCCAACCCCATCAACCACTACTCTTCCTCCCACTCGTACAATCATCCAGATCCTGGAGGACGCTGTTGCTTCCTTGAAACGAACCAACCTTCAATTTCTTGCAACTCCAGCACCCACCACATCCACAGATCCTCCACCTCGCACCACTTCTCGCACTGTATGTGATATGACCTGCACTACAAACACTTGCACTACTGCACTGTCTATTCAGCCCATGACGGAGAACGAGCTGCTTCTCCTCTCAGCCCTTCGTGAGTCAGAAGCCCAAGTCCAGCGCATCGAAGTTCATGCATTTGAACTTCAAGCCTCCAACATCCTGAACAAAGCATATGCCGACCGCCTAAAGAAGCAGCTCGCAGCAAAGGAGAAGAAGAGCAAGAAGAAGTCAATCAAGCTCATCAGCGATGGGCTTCCTCATCTCCTAACAGCTGACGAATTTTATGAGCTCGCAAAGAAGAAGGAGAAGGAGGCACGCAAAGAAGCCAGGGACAAGAAGACACATAAAGAGGCACAGCAGTTGTATACTGCAGCTATCGCTTCATGGAAGGTTGCTGATGAGAAGAAAAAGAAGGATGTGGCCAAGGCGAGGGCAAAGAACAAGAGGGAAAATGACACATTCAAAAAGAAAATGGCAAGAGGCAGCGAAGAAGCAAGGCAAAAAGCTGGGAGCTAGCGACAAACCGGCACTTATTCCGGTCCCAAAAGCGATTCCACAGCCAAAGTTGAAGGATTTCATGGAGGGTCCAGTGCCTGAGCAGGCTGGAGACGACGACAGTGATGGTGGTGATGAGAATGATGAAGGTTTTGGGATGGACGGGGGTAGTGCCGGCTCAGAAGACGACGATGATAAAGATGATGAGGATGAGTAGAGGCTGACCGGCCCAGGTGGCTGAGCATGTGTAACGATGGCCCATAGTGCCAGTTTTACTGATCCCATCATTTTTCTTGCATATCTCGTTTAATTCTCGCTCGATTCTCCTAGTTTTTTTTGTATATTGTACACAGGACATTTGTTGATACCCCTATGGTTTTTTTGTAGTTGGATATATTTATTTCCATTGTATAGACGAATAGTACTAATTTAGTGTAACATTAGCTGGTGGTATTATTAATAAAAAATATAAATGTTATAAATGTGTTTTTAAATATGTTTGAATTATATAAATAGTTTATTTTCTTATTGAAAATATTATAAAATTTAAAATTATTGGATAAATATTAAATTATTTACAAATATCTAAAATAAAATACTATTAGAAATATTATTAATTTAATCTAAAAAAAATATTAATCTAATCTTATTTTAAATACAAAAATATTTTAGTTTTAACAATATTTTTATTAGTTTTTTAATCAAATAAATATGTTTTTGAGTCTATTTTATAATATATTAGATGTTTATTTGGAATAATGACAAGAATTTTTGCTTGTTTGTGGGCTTAGAAGAAAAAAAAAGTAATTACAAATATATGCAATTTAAAATGAGTCATGTATATTAGCAAAACAACATTACTAAGATTTTCAAGTTTTTGGGAACTAAAAAACCTAAAAACCCCAAAACTCATATGATGATAGAAAATGTAGCTATCTATCAAAGTAATAACTAATAACCTATTTATAGCATCAACTAGCAGATGCTAGTGGGAAATTCAGTAATGTAATAGTGGCCTTTATATAAATAAATGGCTTCAGGCATTGGTTTCACTAAAAGTCCAAGTCCTTTCACAATACAACCCAAATACTCCATCAATTATATAACTGTTCTGGAATTTGATGAAATATTTTAATGAGCTAATACCTGAGGCTATTTATTTAGTTTTATAAAATATATAATAACTGTTGGACACTATAGGTTTTTGTAAGTTTCTGAGTTTCTGTTTCTCATGTCCATAATGAATTTCCAGAAAATAAAACATAAGTTTTTTAGTGTTCAAACTTTCTGGTTTTCAATAGTTTTTGATGGTTTTTTTGGTTAAACAACCACTGGAAACTAAAATGTATGATTTAATATATTAAAAGGCGTTGTTGCATCGTATAACAATTGATATGTTATTAACCTGGGTTTCACCAGCCTTGTCCAAAATAGGGGCAGGGTATATTCCAGTCGTTTGATAATAATAAGTAACAGATCAATACCCTTAATATTCAAGTATATGGGTTCAAGGGCAAATAGATAATGAGGAACCTGCACTATATGAGAATGGTTGTGTTTGTGCAAAACAAACAGGTTTGTAAAATAATTATGCCAACAACAATACTATTCTAGAACTTGCAGTGCCTAAGTGACTAAGAAGTTAATCAAAGTTGAGGATGATTATCTGCAAACAAATAAATGTGATGAATGTAATACTGAACTGAAATAAGACTGTAAAGAGATGTATGGAGTAACTGAATACTTGACGTGTAATAATTGATGGCGTGATGACTTGAGAACTAAAGTACAGTGCAAATTACTTGTATTGCTAGTATAACTGTTACAGCAAGAGACAAGGATTTTCTTCACTGACTAGGAAACCAGGTACAATCTAGTACAATTGAATGCACAAATATTAGTCAGGCAAGGCTGAAAATGCTAATAAGTGGGACCGACAACAATTGTCTATAACTGTGGGGCAGTCTAGTACACTTAGAATACAGCACTTTCTAGCTGATCTCTTCCTGAGATAGTGGCAAGCTACTGAAACTAATCTGGATGTACACAATTATTTAGTGAGACTTAGTGCTTAACGTCTAAATAAAGGGGACTGTATTGTTCTGGCAGTCAGAAAATTGGACCCCTTTTATACTCTACAGAGGCTTGGCGATTACTAAGTAAAAATGGAGGTTGGTAAGCATTGGGGGTGATTGGTAATAAGAATTGGTAATAGAAATACTTCAGTGACCCCCTATGGCCCTTTTCTTAGAAAGGTTTAATTTGATGTGTTTTACCTTTTTAAGAGAAGCCATAAAATCATTTTTACCAGTTGAAAATCATTTTATTAATCCATTTTATAAAACACTTTTAGAAATGCATTTCTCTGTTTCATCAAAACAAGTTT
>Ga0307513_10011945_pt1 | contig 10754 bp, 15 predicted proteins | sample 15_EM_MG_FD_202174 | JGI IMG/M metagenome (GOLD analysis project Ga0307513, IMG submission 202174) | Populus trichocarpa ectomycorrhiza microbial communities from riparian zone in the Pacific Northwest, United States - 15_EM | ecosystem: Host-associated > Plants > Roots > Unclassified | place...
ACCTGTGGTGGATTCAAGGGCATGCTGCTTAGTATGTTTCGAGTAATACCTGGAGAAGATTTCATTCAAAACTTTGCATCCGACCGATCCCATATGGTAGGGTTTGCGTTGGGCATCACGATTTGAAACTAATTTCTCTAGCTGATCAATGTCGGCGTCCATGACGCGTTCGATGGGGAAATTGAACAAAAAATTCCGATTTATTCATCCCCGCCACCGATTTACGCGCCGATTTGTGGGCCGTCTGCCCGAGAAAGGAGCATCACGAATAACTTGATGGAGAATTTTGTTTCCATGGTGGGAGCTTCTGGCGAAGAGAGTCATTATGGATTGGTGCTTGGTAGAGACAAGGTTGATGGTTTCTTTCGAGGGGAATAAATGCCCTGCGTCACTTGTCACGCTTTCCCAAGGTCACGCCCTCTTTGTTCTTGAGCGGCTTTTTTGCAGGTCATTTGCGCCAGTTCGACCACTCCACGTCCACCACTTCCTTCCCGGATTTTCCCCAGAACCATGGCCTCTATTCCATCTACGTCGGGCTCCACAAATGGCCACCCAATTCATTCCAATGGCTCCACGTCCCACACCGAAACCTCGACTGAAGCATCCTTCAGCAGCAACGCAAATTCACCCTCATCGTCGAGTTACCCAACAAACGGCTTTTCCCAGTGAGTTACAAAGGCAGCACATTGTTACATCTCCTATGATTCGCGTAAACTGCGTTTGGAGAATACCGTTCACCTTGTTGTGTGGCGCTGACTCCCGCTCCCAGGCTACCATACCAAAACTCACATAACGAAGAAATCGTGAGCCATCTATACCATGCAGGTTTCCAAACGGGTGTAAGAGGCATATTGTTTGTCAATTTAACGCACGTTGAGCCTCTTTCTTTACAGAATTATGCAGACACCATTCTTGTACGTCCTAAAGTTGACTTAAGGCGTGGGTGGCGCTTAACTCCTCTTCAGCATGTGCACCAAAATGTATATCGCCTTCATGCTATTATACTATCTCGTTCCCCATTTCTTGCGCACCTCATGTCCACGTCCCCCCAAACGAGTGGGCAACGCATTATTTATGTTCATCTAGATCAGGAGCCAGAAGTAACTCAAGAGGCAAGTTGCCCGATTATTTGAAATTTACGATAAAAGTTATTCATCATCCTTCTGTCAAGCAGGGTTTTGCGATAGGTAATATTTCCATCGATCCGAACCGACTTGCTCTAAAACCGGAGTTCCTTTATAGCTCTGGGGTATCTATACTCTGCCATATCCTTAAACCTCATTCGACATGAAAATGCACGCGGTGTGCTTGCTGCCGGTTGCTTACTGGGAGGCATGGATGAGTTGTGTCGATACTCCTATAACGCATGTCGGCAATCCTTGTCTGTAGAGACAATTGGAGGATGGGTTGAGTTTATCGATTCCATTCCTTCGAACAACGACGGCACAAGCACGCCCGACCTTCCTTCGACGTCGATTTTTGGCCAGTATGCCCAAAACTTGCGCGATGACGTCTTCCATTTCCTCGTGGTCACACTTCCCGAAGTCCTGGAGGTTCAACGAACCCAAGCGGAACCATCCTCGGGGCCAAGCGGACGTGATGTTCTCTTACAAATATTTTCGCGGGTACCCTTCGAAATGTTCAAAAGTGCCGTTGAATCACCTCTATTCGCAATCGGTCGGTGCTCTCTACAACTTTTCGTTTCACGTTTCGGCAGAAACACTTACTTGCCTTGTACAATAGGATCTGACCAGGCTCGATTCAAGTTTGCGAAGGAAGCCATAGAATTGCGTAAACGAGGTATTGCCCGCGGTCTCGGTGCAGAGGAAACAGTTGTCTTGGCCTTTGGGCAGAGCAACTTTGGTAATAGCGCCGTGCATGTGACACGAAAGATGCGCAAGCGACCGTTGTGGAAGGTGAACTCGTAGGCGAGGATGTGTAATCGTTTGTTCTCAAAAATGTTGATTTACGTTGCGAGGTTCTGATAGAGAAACAAGGTTGTGTGTGAGTGAGAACTCCTTACGGGCCAAGAACTTCATGCGCAGTCGGTTTTGACCGCCCGCGGAGAAGTGAAAAACGTGGCGAAAACGTGGGATACCGATGGATGGCGAGCCTGAACTCGTTACCCGGTCCCCGAAAAGGGAAAGCTTCCGGGGGAACGCCACTTTCGTCGGCAGTGGCAGATATTTGACATGTCCTTCCGAATAACGGTGGAGGAGGCGACAGGAGAAGTATAAAAGCCAGTTAGGATATCTTGCTTCGTGTCTCCAAAGTATACACTTGTCCCCCCATGCCGCTTCTCTTCCTGCGCCACTATCGATGAAAATGTTCCCATGGACCCGAGACGCGCTAATCACGGGAGCCAGGGCTCGATTCCATGTTATAAGAACACGAGCATGACTTCGTGTCTGGGCGCAAGTTTACACCGGGCGTTCTAATGGCGTCTAATACCTACGATCTCTTTTTTACAGGTAGAGACGACCCCCGCAGCTGTGTTATCATTGGCGAAGACACAAAGCCCGTTTACTTCTGCTTTGAAACTGCAGAGCGAAATCTAATGCCCAATGTACGGACCATGGTCAGTCAAGAACGTGCTGACGAAATGTTGATTGTGATAAGCTCACTTGTGCATTGAAACAGGTATACAGGAATAACAAGGAGGTTTGCGCCAAGCTTGAGTGGAGTCCGGGGGACCATCTGGGCGGGGCCACCATTGGGAGCCGTCAGCTACCCATGTCGCAGCTCGTGTTGTCCGGCTCATCGAACAGGTGAATCTCGTCCCCAATACCGGAAGAAGCCCATTTGACAATTGTTGCACATATCCCAAACTCACTCCAGTGCGCGCGCTTTCACTTCCGCCGACGGTAAACGGTTCGAGTGGAGACGGTGTCGAGATAGCCCCAATTCATATGATGTTCGTGTTCGTTGCCGCTCGTTGTGTGAACGTCCAGAAATCTTAGTCTCTCACAGCTTTACGCCGCCCAAAATATGCGCATAGCGGTCTTCCGCCGCTACACACAACCCACTGCTATCGGCCCTTCTCATGCTCTCCTCCAATATACCTTCACACAAGACTGCTTGCTTGTCGAGGCACTTGTCGCATTATGTTTGAATCGATGGATTGACCTTCACGGAGTATAGCATTTCTCGAAGTTATTGTGCTTTTTATCTTGCTTTCAGGACTATTTCGCTGTGATTACCAACAACTATAATTATCAACTATTGCATAGGGTGGAAAAAGAGGGAAGATGGAAGCAGGACATTCAACACACAGTCGAGGAGAGGTTAGATCCAAGTATTAGCATGCAAGAAAGTGCGCAAAAAAGATCAGGAAAATTACAAAATATTCAATTTATGTGGAGGGATTCAGAGCGCCTAACATACGCTCGAGACGCTCTTCGACTGTCCAGTTGATATCGTTGGTTGACAGTGATGAAGATGCAGAGTGACCAGGACCATGGCTAGGAAGGTTGGGCATGAAATTGAACGATCCGGAATCCGCGCCTTGTGACAGGTTTTCAATTAGCTGGCCTATCTGCGCTGATGAGCTATAGAAAACCTGGGAAAGCGTTGTCACATCTCCTTGTGTTTGATGCCCGGCACAAAGCTCACCTTGGTTTCTGGGCGTAGTTTTCCTTGCTGGGGTTTCTTCTTGGATACGAACGAAGATAAGCTGCCTTTTGACCCTGAACGCACATGCTCTTTCATGAAAACTTGGACACCACCCTCGTTTGCGGTCTCACGAGTTGAATACTCTGATGTAAAGCTGGTGCGACCGGAGTATATAGACTCATCATCAGCATCACGCAGCCCATTGACGATGTTCCTATGAATGTGTGAGAATTGAGGTTGGATTTAAGGGGAAGGAAATGCTCACCAGATCGTCTCGCCGTTGGCCAAGGTGATGAACTCTAGAGCAGGGCCAGGCTCCAAGTTAGGCTGCTGGTCAGCAGGAGCAGTAGGGTCACTCGCTACAACGCTGGTTACCCTGCTTTCCCCAGCATACATGTCATATCTGGGAAAGCTTCTCAGGAATGTTCTTTTTGAGTTTTCATCATACACATAACGATTACTCACAGAGAATCGTAAGTTGAGCTTGACTTCTCGATAGGACCGCCTGCTGACGTGGGTGGCGGATTCATGAGTTTGTCTGTCTGGCCGCGGATATTTGGCATCTGGGGCATAGGTGGCAAACCATCAGCAGAGAAGCGTTTGACTGTCGGCGTTTTCGGTGGTGGGGGTGTTGGAGCGCGATCGTGCACCGAGCGAGCAGACGTAGATGTCACACTACCCCTGCGGCGTCGAGCAGAATTCTTGCGTTGGACGAGGGCAGCAAAATCCGCTGATGAGATGTCGTTTGCGTAAACGAGAGTCCTGCGAACAATGGTCGTGGCAGCGTTCTCAGTTTGGCCCTCCTTCGGTCGTCGCAGATGATCGGGCTTGCGGACAGAAGATTTCCTTGTCACCGGACTTTCTGGGGTGGCAGGACGTGGTTCGAAGGCGGCGTTGCTCTTGCTCTGCTCGGACTGCTGCTCAGTAGACAAACTTTCGTAATTCGTGGGTGTCGCAGTTTGCTGCGAGCTGTTGCTTGGGACATAGCTAACCTGCTGAACATTCTCGGAGGTCCAAGCAGCTGGCCTTGGGCTAGGAGCCGCAGTCGAATTATTTCTAAGTAAAGGTTGAGGAGAAGACGTCGGTCCTGAACGCGCCAAGAGATCGTTCAAAGCGTTCCCATCAAGTCCCAGATCCTTTGCAGCCTTAAACAGTTGTGCCAGTGCCGTAGCGTTTTGCACATCCTTCGATTCCTCCTTAGATTCCTCAGTAGAAACAGGAGTAGCATCAACCGGCGGTGCCTGAGCAGGTGGATTTGCTGGCGGGAACCTTGAATACATCGGCCGTGGCAAAGGCGGTCGTGGTGTTAAGTTGTGGCTTCTATCCAAGGGAAACGTAGCCTGCTTGGGAATCGTCGGCGTTAAAGGCGAGGCGGGGCTCAGAGGGGACGCAGCACGGGGCATCGACTGGTCACCTCCCACTGGCGTTTCCGACATACGCTGCTTGCTCCTGAAACGAGCCATGAAGCCCCTCAGACCAGGACCTGCAGAAGCAGGTGGGCTGGGGACTGGGACTTTGAACCTCCCTGTCTCGGTCGCACTCGACAGCTTTGGCGCGCCTGGTGGGTTCAATTTCGCGGGATCATAATGCGCGGTCTGACTTTCAGGTGGCGATGCCTTGACATCTTCAGGCGTTACGGTCTCTTCACCTGACGACACAAGATTTTTTGCCCGTAAAGATCCACGCAGTTTCTTGAACCGGGATCCCAGCCTGGAGGCGCCGGCACTATTGTTCGAGGCCACAGATGGAGAACGAACTGGGATCGTCTCGACACTGGTTGTCGTTGACACCAGTTTAGGCGTCGATATCTGGCTAGGGTCAACGCGCCTTCGAATCGATGGTGTATATTTCAGAAGATCGCCAACATTTGTTCTTGAAGGATTTTTGTTAAGCGCCACCATGGCAGCTTCGGTCTTCTGCTGAACCTCTCGAGTCAATTCCGCGTGTTCTTGCGGCGTTTGGGGTATCCTTGCCGTCGATGGGTTTCGGGTGAGTAGGTATGGCGAAGTGGATGGAAGTGATGGGGTAGGTTCAACTCGAGGTATGGGTATAGGTACTGGGGCCTGCGATGAAACCACAGGAGTTGTGGGCAGAGGAGGATTCGAGCCATCGAGCTCTGCGGCGGGTTTAATTTTAATTGTTTCATCTTCTGCGGGTTCATCCTTGACTTCGTCTTCGGTGCCAAATAAGACTCGGGCCAAGTCACGGTTACGACGAGTATTAGGCGAAACCTCTTTCTCTTCAGAAGGTGGAGCTGGAACATTGACGTTGGTGTTAAGAGCCGCTGGCCGGTCTTTGATACTGTCGACGACGGCGTTCAGCAAAGCACTTGCTCTAGAAAAGTGGTCATCGGTAGCGTAGGGTGATGGGGACGCCGGCGGCTGCACCTGTGGTGGAGGGCTTGCAATCTAAAGTGCGCGGGGATTAATTTGTGCCTCCCATGGATCAGATAACACTTACTCTTGGATAGTTCGACTGCGACGTCGAAGGCCTCCGGCGCCTCATGGACGATGGCGCACGATCGCGAGGATCGGTATTAGCAATCTTCGTAAATGCAGCGATGACCAACTTCTCCTGAATGGCCGCAATATCCGCCCTTTTCAAACCCGCATACCGCTGTATAACCTTCTCAGCGTCCCACTCTTCCTCGTCGGGAGATCCATTCCCCGGTGTCCCAGGACTCGACTTGTTAGCGCCGAAATCGTGCCATGCCACGGGCTGCTGCTCTTTCGAGTCTGAGAAGAGGCTGAGTACCTTGTCAGTCTCGTCCCACGAGTGGAAACTCGAACCGACGGAATCGAGGGATGATCGCGAAGAATTGGCGCGTGCAGCGAAGCCGAGAGAAGGGAAGCTGCTGATATTGAAAGGTGAGGAAGGGGGGTTTTGTCTGGATGATCGCCTGCTGCCTCCGTTCCTTGGACTCAGATCGATGTTTGAGAAGGTGGGCGAAATGGGTGAACGCTGGGAAGTGTTCTGCGTCGGTGTACCAGATCGAGGGGAGTGCGTGGATGCCAGACCAGGAGAGCCGAGGCTAGTATCAGGGAGGAATGCGTGTGGTCGTTCGGATGAATCAATTGAAGAGCTTGCGGCAGAAGAGAAAGAAAGTGGAGCAGATTGGTTGAAATCGAATATAGGGGAATCCGGGAGAGCGGAAGAGCGTAATGAACGTGGTCCTGGTTTGGTCTGCCCGTTAGAATTATGAAAATCAGAGCTCGGTGTGCCTCCATCAGTTGTCCAGCTGCTATTCCGGCTATGACCGCTAGGGTTATTTTTGTGGCTACTGTTAGGATTAGGTGTCCAGATAACGTTAGATGGGGTAGTAGGTCTAGATAGAGGTCGGTTCGTGACTGCCATGGGTTGAAACGGGGGACTGGAGAGCGGAGACGCCGGCCTGCGTTTCGTAGCGATTGAATTTAAGTCATTGTCCAAATCAGCCGCATCCCCACTTCCAAGGCGTTGCTGGCTATCATCTGGCGTGTACCGTCCATTCGTACTTCGTTGCAGGAATAGAGGTGCAGCAGACATTGGTGTTACTGGCGAAGGTCTCGCCGTTGATGTCATGGAGGCACGCCTGAGCTTAGTTGTTGAAATGTTAGCGAGAGTAGGAGATGCAGGCGGGTCAGGGAAAGGTGATTGAGCACGAGGTGTGGTTGAGTGTGAACGTTGTTCGTCGAAGTCGAAGTCTCGAGGGGTCATTGGCCTGGGCATGCCTGGCACATAACCTGGGACCGTCCTAGTTGGGATTGGGGACGTTCTACGTTCGCTAAACTCGTCGTGGATGGTTTTGTCAATGGATATGGCCATTCCAGCTTCGTAGACAGAAGAATCGTTTGAGGCATGGCTATTCCTCTGCAAGGTCAGAGATGAGATGAATTCAAAAGGCCAAGAAAACGAGAAAGACGGACCACTTCTGGCGCAGGGTGATCCAAACTACCCCGAGGAACGGGCACAGAGCGGGGTAGTAGAATTTCATCTTCCACTTCATCTTCTATCTCCTTGATAGCCTCCTCTAATGCTATTGACGCACGTTTGAGAGCAGATGGACCGAGCGTCTTCTGGAGACGGTATTCAGCAACAGAGATGGCTTGTATTGACGATTCGCCGTATGGTGCGGGGGGGAGCAGAGGCGCAGAATGTATTTCAGGCTTTTCTGGGCTTGACAAAGTTGATGAGGGAGCATCGCTACCGTCAGGCGTGACAGGCCGCAAATCCGCTTTGGACAAGTCCTTCGTAGAGCCTTCGGTGGGTGTTAGAGACACAGTACGGGTGCTGCTACCAGAGCCCTTGGATGACGCGACACTCTTCAGATAGGAGTAGTCCCTTAGACGTCCAGAGCCGAATAGATTGTTACTGTAGCGCTTCGTCGATCGACGAGGCGACGACGTGACACTTGATGTCGATCCACCTGTCGACCCCGCCGAGTCCATGACCCCGTCCCCGCCTTCAACGACATGTTCCTGCGATGCACCTGGTGAAGCTGTGCCACGCGACCGGAGGCGACCGAGGGTTTCTAAAAGCATATCCTCTTCCTCTTCACTGATTTGATTCGGAGCGCCTCGCGCTCGCTGGTTCGCTAATCTTGTCTTAAGGATTGGAACCGGGTCTCCAGTCGCGGAACGTAGGAGTGAGAAACGACGAGAGAGGCTGATACAGCGGAAGCGAAATTTGTCAGTGATGGGTGCGTAAACTTATGCAGGGCCAAAATCCAACTTCTCACTCACTCGGGCAAGATAAGAGACGTGCGAAAGTCGTTGGTCGGGGGTAGCTCTGGAAGGAGGTCCACTGAGAGAAATTCTTGCGAGTTTGGGACTTGGCTGCGTTTCGCGTCGGACTTTTTGCTGTTAAAAAAGGAACGGCGATGTGAGTTGCGAAGTTCTTGGAATCAAACGGCGTCATCTAATGAACTTACCGAAAACGATGCATACTGGGCGATATTTCCCTCGTTTTATACACGTTTAGAAATGGTCAATTACAGTAACTATTCAGAAAGAGACAGGACAACGTGGTGAACACGAGTTTTTGGACTCTTTGGTGGAGAAGATCAAAAAGGAAGGGCCTTCGCAGGGTTGGACAGGTGGGCTATTCATACAGCAAATTTGAGCATAGGTGGTAGTAGAACGGCCAAGCAAGAATAAGGGGAAATGGAGGAAAGAATGGAAAGGGCTTGGAGCACTTGTAGCCTTGTACTAATTGAGAGCCGTAGAGATCATGGAATTCAACAGACACAAACAAGGAGTTGATTAGAATACAATTCATACAACAATTCACTAGAATCACTACGCATACCTCCATTCCAAATCATCAGCTGATTTATCGCCACGAATTGACAAATGCTTACTTCTTCGTCCATTCCTTTGCTGTCGTGAGGAATTTGCTCTTCTCGTTCTTAAGTTGCTTTTGTACACGCGCGTCAGGACCAGCTACGAAAGGAGGTAAGAATAACGTACAGCGGCAATGTCAGGTTCAAAGGGGTCATCTGGGCTTGGGTTATTGAGTTTATCTTGGATCACAATCAAGACTGTCGATTATAGTCAACCTCCCATAAACTAAGCAAAAGAATGAGAAGGACTCGCCTGTGGACAGAGTAATTGCCGGCTTCCACTAACAATTGCGAATGAGAAAGACCCAACACATCCGCAACGCCAAAATGAAGGGCACACCTCATCTCTAAGGATAGGAACGCAAATAGCACCCTCCTCGTTTATTCCGGGGTGGTAAATCTTGGTTGTGAAAGTGACCTGACAGCGCCAACAGGCTCATTAGTTGGTTGGCACGCGACTAGGGCATTGTTAATTATTACTCACAGTAGGCGCTTTGAAGGGGTAATTGGTGGGCAGGGACAGATTGAAATTAAAGCTTCCACCCTTGTAAGGCGAATCTGACTTTCTTGGGGGTTAGGAAAAAGGGATGGATTGAAAAGGAGAGATGAAGCTGACATCGGCCTTGATGGAACATTTCCACTCGAACACGTTATCTTCTTTGGCTTCAACCGTGACGCCCTGCACATAGAAGGGATCAATAGGAAGTAAGATGGTGGAGGATGGACCATACAGGAATTGGCTTGTTCGCGATGTCCGCGAGTTCCTTGTAACAGATAATGATTAGCGCTCAAAGATGGAAGATCAAGACCAGGATCACTCGTTGAATTCGTCTGAGTCAAAAGATCAGAGGTAAAAGTATCAAATGAGCTATAGAGCACGCACCTGAGAGATGTCATTGTGGCAGTATGTGGTTGAACGTTGAGACTTGATCGAAGCCAATTAGACCCAATTCGGACAACCCTCCATCCTTTCATCCAGTATGCACACAGAAGGCTCCTCGCCTCCACCAACAGAACCACCCTCAAAGTCCTCAACTCCTCACCCAACTCCCTTACATGGCACCACCTTACCCCACACAGCGACGAGCGCCCCCTCACGCAAGCGGAAGCGAGCACCGGCAGCTGCTTCGTCTCCAGCACCCTCAGATATTGGAAGCAATGCCGGCAATGGAAACACAACTGAGTCTGTCTTTATGCCCATTTATCTCTCTAAAGAGCTCTAATCCGTCCACAAAATTCACAGCTTACTCGCCACGTCGCGTGCAGACTTGTCCTCCAGACCAATATTAACCATTTCGCGCGGCCCCGTCTTTGTGCCCACCTCCGATGGCTCAGAATGGTTCAAGACTGAAATGATAGGCGTCAACCGTGTCGGCTACCGCTACATACCTGCGGGAATTAATCCACCAGGACATGCAACACCCTGTCGCACAATCGAGAGCAACCCTACATCATTCCGTGTCAGTTGGGAGGACCGTAGTCCGTTCCTCAAGGTCACAAAAGACGGTCTCGGAGTTGCGGGTAGCAAGGGCTTTCGAAGTGCACGGTGCAATGCACCGTTTCGAGAAGGCAAATGGTACATGGAAGTGAAGATTCTACATGGCGGAGGGGAACACACAGGTGACGAATCGAGGCGGGAAGGAAGCCACGTTCGACTGGGGTTCGGTCGGAGGGAGGCGCCTTTGAATGGGCCCGTTGGCCTTGACGGATATAGCTATGGGTATCGCGACAAAACTGGCGAAAAAGTTACCCTCTCTCGACCGCGTCCCTACGGAAAACCTTTCGGCACAGGAGACGTCATCGGAATGTATATTTCCCTTCC
>Ga0307513_10011946_pt1 | contig 10753 bp, 11 predicted proteins | sample 15_EM_MG_FD_202174 | JGI IMG/M metagenome (GOLD analysis project Ga0307513, IMG submission 202174) | Populus trichocarpa ectomycorrhiza microbial communities from riparian zone in the Pacific Northwest, United States - 15_EM | ecosystem: Host-associated > Plants > Roots > Unclassified | place...
AGCGACAGTTATGAGCAAGAAGTATGAATCAGCAGTGAGGGCGGCAGAAAGCTGATCTTGAGCCAAGCCAATAATTACCTAATCCACTGCCCAACATCTTTGCGCTCATCCTCCTCCAATCTCATTTATCCATCCGAGTCCATGAACATTCTCACGGACCTGTTTATCAAGTTCCAAGATCAGACGCTGTAGGATGTCCTCAGACAAGATTGGACGGTCTACCCTCCAGAACAGATTTTACGATAAAAGTGTCTGCATCACTCATCGAGGTGCCTCTCGAGAATTGGAAAGGCTTCTTTCAGTTCCGCGTTCCTAAACTCTCTCTAACTCGGGCTCTAGGTCGAAAGACATATCTTGGATGGAGATCAAACCTTGCAGTTGTGGCCACGGCCTTCTCACTCGTAAAAGATCGTTCTTTTCTTTTCTAGTTTGACAGAATACTGCTACTCAGCATTGTATCTGTACTTAGAGAGAGACCTGAAGCATTTGCAAAGATTAGGAACGATGCAGGGGCAGATCGTACATAAGGCTATTAGATCTAATACGATCGGCTTTGGGATGCGCCAAGCGCGTTAAGAAGTACTTGTTCATCTGACAACTCTATGCCAACAATGGGTTTCGAGGAAGATGCACCTCAGCCCACATCAAGAAATGGCCAATTGTCTTGGATATTTCTTGCTCTCGTTAATGGTAAAAGTCGACCGAGTAATTCTGCAGTATAATGATGACTGCAGCAAGCGGCAGGTATGGGTTTGTGTCGTTGAACCAAGGGAGTAAGATTCTGGAGGATTTTGCTTCGTATCAGGGGGCTACCACACCAAAACCCAAACAAGGATTCCAAGTCGTGGTTGAGTCATAGCGATATCGTCACTCGACTTTGCCAGCCTGAACCTCCGCAGTCAAAAAATCCTGCGCCCGGAATGGGCTGTGCGTGTCGATCGGTGCTTAGCGAGTACGGATTGTAACCAAGTCAATGTCATTAAATGCACTAGTCCCATTGCAATGCAAATACTCGAAACGATGATGTTACCATGATGGACACCCCCTCGCCAGAGAATGAATGACCTAAGGACGAACTCATAAATCTCCGCGCGAGAGACTGTCAAGAAATTAAATAAACGCACACTCGATAACTTCCTAGAAGGCCTTCCAAAGCACGGTTGGCCTCTGATGGATCATAGAATTATTCAAGGACCCATTCGGCTTGTCGGTCGTCCAGATGCGTATAGAATTTCAACCCGCATATTTTGACGTCGCAGCACACTGGAATACTTTCATTAGGTCAAAAGTGGTGGGAAGCTGGAACAGATACCCATTGTCGTGGGTATGTATTCATATCAAAATCCACAAAAAAGATTCCAAACATGACGATATAAGAATGATACATGGCCTCGACTAGAGCGCGAGGTGAGATATCATAAAGGTTGGTCTTCGGTTGGAATTGAAGCAACAAAGCGAAGACAAAGAGACGAGATTCAAGTCCAGAGGCAATGTTTGGGCAATGTCCAAAGCTGATTCATGGTCATGAAGGATAAAGAGAGAGCAGTATATATACAAGGGGGCAAGGGAAATGAGGCACGATGCCATTGTCAGGTGGAGGTGTTTCTCGCAGCAGCCCAGACAGTGAAACATAAACGATGTCGACAGTGAACGTTTGAAAAGGGGATCGGAGATCGAAAATGTGTCAACAAGCTCTTGATGTCGACATCCACCTTCATTCAAACTTTCACTAGCGCCTCTGCTCCACGCTTCAAAGTTCACATTAATTATCATTATTATTGCATTCTGTCCGTAACCCCTTTCCACTATCGAACGACAGAGCTGAGAGTCGGAGACAGCCCCTTGACCACGGCATCTCACCCCTTTACTGGAATTGAACTCAATGTCAAGACTACCTCAGGACTCATTCTCTGCTGCTAGCGAACGCTTAAAGAGGACTGATAGAAACGTTTCAACAAATCATCTCTCTAAAAAATTTCAATAGTGACCATGTCCATCATATCTTGGGAGCTTTCTAAGGCCAGTATTCTGACATCGTCAAATGGAAAGCTTAGGCAGACAGTACTGGACTGCATCAATGATGCAAACATCTCTGTTGATATGCGCACTAGACAAGCTGAAGCAAAACTCTGCTGGCCCAATTTGGCTTTCCAAGAGATACCCAATGCTCAAAAAATCGGCGACTCGGATTCGTACAAGGTTCTTAAAGCAATGGTAGACCACGCGCCTACAGAACGTGGTAAATGATACGCGGCTTGTTGCATTATAGGCTCAGGCTGCTGTGGGGAGGATGTGTCCAACAGTCTCAGCCTTGCTGGAACACATCAGAACCACTTACCTACCAATATTCATGTCTGCTGATATATATGTTTTAAAAAGACCACATATCCAAATTGTATAGTATCAACAGCAAATATATCAAGCATTGACGGAGGTTTCCAACGTTTGGGCGCTCAAAAGGGAAATTGTTGGGTCACCTGATTAGTATCTCGATCGGGATATTATATAAAACACGCGTTTGCCACTCAGTTATCCATTGTCCTCGTTCTTTCCCTGCACATCTGTACGTACCCGCCCCGCCAGAATATCAAAGAATTCTATAGAAAGCACCGCCCAGCCTATTTCTTTCCCCAACAATCCCCCAATTACTTCCCTTCTTTTCTCTGCGGCTGCCACTCCTCCCAGATCTTGACGCACATCTAAGTACTATCTCTATCCAACCCCGCCATGGTCAAACGCCCGAAATCCCCCGAAGTTGTTGAAGACTCGAGATTCTTCACCATATTCCTCCCATACCCACTCAATGGTGACTGGCAAGATGAAGCAGAGACAAAGAAGCTAGCGTGGTGGATCGCCGAATGCATTGGTGAGGAAAACCTCTGGGCGATTCTCTGGAAACCCAGCGTATGTCCACCATCGATCTTTTCTGATCGCCCTTTTCTGATTGCGCGTCCATCGCCGGTCATAGTCCGCCGGTATGGTCTTGATCGAAGTATCCAAGTCCTTCACAGACCATGGGCGCTTGTTGGGCGAACATCACTGGGTCGATGTGTTGAAGAACCCAACCGATGAGGAGAAGCAGGGAAGTTCGCGTATCTTCCATTGTTTCTATAACGCGTATCGCGAAGCGCAGAAAGATGGTTCGTGGTCTTGATCCATCCCATCCTTTTCGATCCATCGAACTTACATTTCTTCCAACAAGGCTGGAAAATCGCCGCTGTTACCAAGGACTGGTTCGAGGACTGGAAACCCGGCAATGGGTAAGGGGTGTCGTTAGTCATCTGTTTGCGATATGTATTGAATTTCTTTGCATCCTAGGAACTTTAAGCAACCATATCCGGAAACACATTGGTGTGCAGTTCCAGTAGAGGACCGGACTGGCAAGCCACTTTGCCGTCCACTTCCACTAGAAACGAAGGCCCCTCCACCTCAAGTTCAGCCGCCTGGTACATCACCTAAATAATTCAACCCTTTTCACGCGTCGATTAACCTGATCTTTCAGTCGTTGGTTCCTCCAAATGGGTGAAACAGCAAGCTGAAGCACCACCGAAAGGAAACTCTTGGCCGAAGAAGCAGCACCAACCACTCAATCCAAGCAAGAACCCGTATGCTGCCGCCCCATCGCCCGTTTCCGAAGAATTTTGTAAGTTCTGAGAAACCACTTCTTGTGTAGTAGCATGCCTGACTGTTTCACCCTGAAGCCTGGGGACTTCCGGCAGACCGGTCCCCTTCACCCAGTGGAACACCTTCCCCAGCTTCGGCTACCCCCATGCCAGCAGAGAGTCAGCTCCCAGCAGAGTCGGCTCCGAACAAGGCACTTAATAAGCCTGCTTGTCAGTACCTTATTATACTTCCTTCATCGTTCGTTCACCTCCTTTTCCTTTTAATAGGGGGAAGGCCTGTCCCATTGAAGAACTTTAACAACGAAGGTAATAACCAGAATAAAGGCCCATCGGGCTGGTCCAAACTCGCGCAGCCGCCTGCACCCGCTGGCGGGATATCGCCGCTGGCCGAACCCAAACCTACTGGTCCTGTTAACGCATGTGGGTGACCCTTTAATCAAGTCGCGTGTTGTTCAGAGTGTTTATGATCTCAATCCGTAGGGGCTAAACCCCTCAAAGTGACGCTTGCGCAACGGATTGGGGCCAGAGTGGAGCCGACGGTGGCGACGATGGAGGCAGATGTTACGACCAACCCCGCCAACCGCAGCAAGCTCACCCCTTTGGGGCAGTCCGCTGCTGCTGCTGCCTCTCCTGTTGGTGAGTTACCAGCCACGTCCGCTGGTTCGGGCCTCCCAGCTCGCCCTACCACTCGTTCCAAGCCAATACGTACTGGTTCTTCTTCCCGTAACAGTACACGAAAACATTAATTGTTCTAAAATACTACAAACTATCTTTTTTCTTACCTTTAGGGACCCGGAAGGAAGTTACTGAAGATTTGTCCAAGATGGGTTGGTCAGTGGGTTTGGCAATGCCAGTGTCGAAGGTGGATTTGGCTAGGAGCGCGAGTAAGAGAAAGGAGAGAGGAGAAAATGAAACGCTGTCTGAGCATGTTGTGGTGTCTTCATTAGGTGGTGATAAGGAAGGTCCGTGGAACGTTAATCCCTCGCCTCTGCGGAGAGCTAGGACAGATCCTCCGGAGGGGTACGAGGATGCGATCCATGAGAGAGAGAAAGTGAGAGGCAAGGAGAGACAGAAGGAGGCGGAGAAGATGGGTATCGATCCGCCTGTCGATGTTTGCACCAAGCAGGGAGATGACGTAAAGATGGAAGATGAAGATGAAAAGAAGTTGAGGAACGAGCTTCTTGCCGATCCCGTGGATGTAAAGATGGAAACCACGGAAGCGGTCGATAGCGCCGCCAAGGAAAGTGGCCACAAGCGACACTTGTCTAGTGGTGGTGGGGGTGTGGCCGATGGTATGTGGAGTTCACGCCGAGATGAAGACATCGACAACTCGGGGTCCAGAAGAAGGAATCGGGCACCAAGAAGCAAACCTCCCGACTGGGGGCGTTCGTCAACCAACAGAGACGAGGATCGTCCAGAGAGTGGCCGGCGTCGGGATGATAGAGGCCACTGGAGTCCCCCGCCCAGGAGCGAAAGGGATGATCGATCTCATCGTCCCGACATCGGGGATAGAGACTCGAAATATTCCTCGGGTTCGCGAAGAGACGACCGCGACAAGGACTCGAGGTACTGCGATTCCGAACGGTCATATCGTCCGAGGGATGATAAATATTCCTCGAAGGCGGACCGCACGAGAGAAAGTGGTGGCACCGATGCTTCCCGAAGCAAGATAGAGGAAAGGTCTCCAGATCGGGACAGGAGGAGGGCCAGAGATGATAGTCGGTCTACGCGTGGAGGAGACGATCGCCAGTCATCTCGCAGAAGAGACGATGATCTAAAGTCAAGATCGCGGAGGAACAGGGATGGAACCAGGAGCGAAAGAGACAGAAGTAGTGGGAGGAGGAACGACCGAGACTGGGAGAAGGATCGAGAGGTGACATGGGATGGGAAAGAAAGAGAGAAAAAGATGCGATCGCGCGACAATGGAGAGAAAGAGAGAAGCAAGAGTGGGAAACCAGGAACCGAGAAAGGGACTCGGGATAGCGAATTCGATGACAGAGACAGGGATCGACGAAGGACGAAACACAGATCTGTGCTTTCCGTTGACGGCGAATCCGAAGGTGGTTGGCAGACTGGATCCCAGAGGGAGGCTTCGCCATTTCTCTCTAAATTAACGGACAACCTGGGTATGACTGCTCTCAGCCCTCCGTCAACGGAAGCCCAGGGCGACATTCAGAAAGGCGAAGAAGCGTCAACCAGCTGGGGGCCAGATACTAGAGATACTACTAGTGGATGGCCTGATCCTGGTGGTGAAGATCATACTGCTGGTGCTGGCAACCGGGGTATCGCTGCGATCGATCCGGACTACGGGAAATGGACCGTGTCGAACCCCAAACCTGGAGATGAAGATAATACTGCTCATTCGAGTGGATGGCCAATACCTGGAGACAATGAAAATACCGCTAATTCTGGCAAGTTGGGACTCACTGTGACTGATCCGGACTATGGAAAATGGACCGTGTCGAAACCCGCAGCTGAATCCGATGCATCGCATGGATATATACCTACTTACAGTGGTTATTCCTCTCGCAAGAATGACAAAGACCGGACGCCCAATTGGTCAGAGCGAAGCAGAGATAGCGGTCGCGGTCGGCCGTCTCGAGGAAGGCCTAGGGACGATTGGGTTCCACCGAAAACCAGAGACAGCGGTTGGTCTTCCCGCAAAAAAGAGAATGACAAGTGGAAATCCAAGGAGAAATCAAGCTACGCGGAATCGGGGACTGCCTGGAAATCCGAAAGTTCTCAAGTTCAATGGACAGGGCCAGTAGAATGTCTCGATCCGGCAGGTGACTGGGCTGGGGCATTCACAGCGACGGGCTCGCAGCCTCAATGGACCGGGCCCGTGGAATGTGTGGATCCAGCCGGTGATTGGGCTTCGGCGGAACTTCAATTTGAAGAAGATGGTGGACCTCAAGAGATTGCGGGATCGGTGAATCCAAATGGCGATATGGCTGAATTGAACACGGCGACAGATTCGCAGCTCCAATGGACTGGGCCCGTGGACTGTGTAGATCCGGCCGGTGATTGGGCTTCAGCGGAACTTCAAATTCAAGAAGGTGAACCCGAGCCATATGAACACATTCCATGGGTGCCTGGTGTACGAGGAGGGGGCCGAGGTCGAAATGGGAGAGGGAGAGTCCGAGGGCCAAGGGTGAGAAAGAAGAAAGTGCGTACCATTGGGCTTATGAGAGGGTTCCAGGATGATCCAAAAGAGGAGGAAGACGAAGATGAAAAGCCCGAGGGTGCAGTGACCGAGGCTACTAATTCTGAAGGACCAAATCCATTTTGGTACCTCGCCGAGACACCAGAGGATGAGGCCGCAAAGTCGGGTATTCCATCATAACTGTTCGATATATATAACCTGTAATTTTGATTTCCTGCTGTATTTATATGCCTGTGCATATTTTGACTTTAAGCGCTGGGTGGAAGTCGCAGCACGTGCAGAATTACGCGACCACGTGATGGACACGGTGTTGAATCAAGTTGATGTTCACACATAGCTGTAGCGGACAGCCATGGAGACACCGAAAAAGCTGGTGCACTGGAACCTCGAATCCCCCTCGCTTTCCAATCTCAATTCTCCCTTCTTCAATGCAACCTACGATTCGTCCATGGACTCGACATCTAGTCTCGAGTTCATCAATTCGCAGCTAGTGGCGCATGGCTTTGTGCCTCCACCAGGTCTATCACTTAGTGGGATATCGAACGACGACTCTGCACGTATCGTGAAATGTTTGCTTGGGATGCTTAGTCAAAGAATGGTATGTCAATCACCCTCATCCTTACCTATATGGTGTGTTTGACATGCAATGTGTAGGAAGACATGTCACGAACGGAAGAGCTTACTACAAAACTCCGCACCCTTTCTTACGATCATGAAAGGATGGTATCAATGTACCGTACAGCGACGGACAAAGGTGCCAATGCAGAACGCGAGATGAACCTCCACAAATCACGGCTGGCGTATGTTCATTCGTTATTCAAAGTCCAAACAGGGCTCATTTATTGCCTAGAGCGGCTCTCAAAACTCTCCAGACGTCTGAAAATGCACATAAACAAACTGCAGCCGAACTCCAGCGCACACGTATTTCTCTCCAAGGTGTCCGAGCTACACACCAAGCAGAAGTTAAAAAGAAGGAAAAAGAAGTCGATCGTGTAATGGAGAAATGGCAGAAGTTGGCGGACATGCAAGCTAAGCTATCAGGTGTGCCGAGTGGGATGCGCTGTGCAAATGTTGCTGTCGTAGAGGGCACAGAAGTGTTGGGAAAGGGCCAAGGTTTCCTTGAAATCGCTCTCGATCAAGCAGAGAAAGCCCGAGCTCAGCTTGGGGATGAAAACTTGCTCCTTCGGAAACTGGTTCTAAAAGCTGTCAATGAAATTCAATCCATTCTGCATCAAGCACGATCTCTACTTCCCAGCGAGTCGACAACGGAGCTAGTGAGCCCACCTTTATTTCCTTATCCATTGAGATGCCTAATCATAATTTAAAGCCTGTCGCATTCACAATGTCGACGTTGTTCCCTCTATCCCCTCCTAACGCAGCCAGCGAGAAACTTGCCAGTATTTTTGCAGACTTCCGTACCACCTTGGAAACTCTTTCTCAACCTGCCGCCCAATCTACCGCAACTCCGCCTCCAGCTGTACCCACTGTTGAAATTGAGCGTCTTCAGGGAATCATCACAAATCTCAAAGAAGAACTTGGTACGCAGGTGTATCCTCTCGTTCAATACCAACATGCTGACTTCGAATTATTAGCTCGGTCACAGAAACAATCGATGGCTCATATGACTGAAACACAAGCTATGTTCGACAAATTTGCAGAGGACCATCGAATTACTACAGGCGAAATTGGGGAGATGAGCATCGAATTAATGTCAGCACCTCTGAAGGACGAAGAGAGGGAGAGGCTGGATATCTTGCGGAAGGAACTTGACTTGGAACGCCAAAGATTTACCGATGCTGCTATCAAATTTGGTAAAGAAAAGGCAGCGCTGGAGGTATAATTTAAATATCCACATGATTGATATCATTGCTGATTTGTTTCCTACAGGCGGAGCGCATTAAATTCTTGGACGAAAAGCGCTCATGGGAGGTTGAGCTGATGCTCGCTGATCTCCCACCAACCCCAGCGCGGCTAGTCTCTCCTAAAAAGCCACCTCCAGCATTCGCACTCTCACCTAAGTCACCTCATAAATCTCCTCACAATTCGCCTCGAAAATCTCCAGCAAAGAACATCACTGTCGGAAAAGTTGGAAGTGGCCGAAAAGCCCACCGTGTATCTCGAAAGTCCCTCGCCTCTCCAGTTAAGATGACGATTTCCTATGAAACGGAGTATATGCCTCCGATTCCAGCACCATCGTTCCCATCTATGAAATCATTAGCGCCTCCAAGTTCACTCCTCTCAACCTCATTTGTCCTGCCCCCTCCATCTCCTCGCGCTTCACTCCCAACAAAACCTGCTCTTCCTCCCTCAATACCTATCTCGCCCCCAAATAACAGCAGTACCACCCCACCTTCAGTGTCTTCAGAGTCACCACCACCCTCTGAACATAATCCATCTAGTCCTGCCATCCGTCGACCTTTCCCAGTCGCCAAACCCTTTGCACAGCGCATGATCCACGCCTACTCACCCGCAAAGCCTAGTCCGCTCAGCCGGATCCTCATGCTGGGTGATTCGCCCCTCACGCCATCCTTACACATGGCCAACCTCGATAACTCGTTTTCACCTACACCTGGAGCGCTTGAAACAGTCACCGAGGAACTCTCCGAGGATGATTTGGGGGGTTACAAGTATGGACATCAAGAGCCGCAGATGTCGCTCGCTGCTGAGCTTGGGGTGGAGTCGCCCCCTGATACACCGCTGCAAGAGAAGAGAGTGGAACCGAACGTCGTCGCGCCTGTGCCAGTGGTGGTAGCTCCGGCGAATTTGTTTAATCGTCAGAGGGTATTCCACCACCCGGATTCCGTTGCTGGCCAGAAGACCAGCACATTTTCGGCCGCGGAGAAAGGCAAGGCTAAAGCTGTAGATGTCGCTCCTGCCACTCGTGCTCCACGAACGTCGGCGCTGGGGGAGAAAGAGAATAACAACTCAAAGGAGAAAAAGAAGCCTTTGGGTTTGACTGCAAATGCTGCTGGTCCTGCGAGAAAAGTGCCGGCAGGCAAGCCCATTAGTTCTAGCAAGACGGCAGGGAAGTCAGCAGTAGCACCAACTCCATCTGCAGCAAGTGCCAAGGCTCGAGGTCCCATTAAACCTCCTGCCTCTTCCTTACCTGGTGGGGGTGGCCCAAGACGGGTTCTTATTAACAGTGCCGATGCACCTCCGATTGGAAAGGGATGGAAGGGTTAGATTTGGGAGGCGTACTGCATTTTTTTCTTTTTTCTTTGATGTCTCAATTCTACGCTATTCTATGCTGTTTACTATTACAATCATTCAGTTGTACAATACTCATTTGGTTCTCTTTTTCTCTTTTCGAATTCATGTCGATACATGAAACCACAGCTACTCTTTCGGCCTGAGGAACGACTCAAAATAGGCGCCGATGTGCGCCGGAGTGTCCAGTGCCGTGACCATCCCAACATATCCATCCGGGCGGACGACAACCATACCTTCTGTACCAACTCCGTAATTCTTGTATCCATCACCTCCTCGGGTGCCGCTAGCATCGATATCATCGATGAGAACCCTAGATCATATCGTGGGTGAGATATTTATTCTTGAGAGGTTGAAGATACGCACTTTGACCAATGGGATCTCAGCAAAGCTGGAAGGTCATTGTATCGGACCTTGGTCTTCGTAGTAGCACTGATGGACAGAATGTCGAAGAACTCAAAAATGCGGCCAGCCGTCAACTCCGTCAGAACGGAGTCCAACTCCTCCGCAGTTTCCCAGACCTTCTCCAGTTGCGAGGGCGAGCAACTATCTCCCGTGAAAACCAACAATTTGAAGCGAGCGTCAGAGGGAAGGAGGTCTTGGATCTCAACAGGACGAGAATCTGCTGCCCGCAAAAATATCTGGGGAAGAACGCGCTGGCCAATTATCAGGTTTGCCGCAAGCTTTTGGTGCGTTACGTTAGTGAGTAAAGATTCAGCATAGTGGATGCCGATTCCGCTGGTGAATCCGCCGAAGGTTT
>Ga0307513_10011947_pt1 | contig 10753 bp, 15 predicted proteins | sample 15_EM_MG_FD_202174 | JGI IMG/M metagenome (GOLD analysis project Ga0307513, IMG submission 202174) | Populus trichocarpa ectomycorrhiza microbial communities from riparian zone in the Pacific Northwest, United States - 15_EM | ecosystem: Host-associated > Plants > Roots > Unclassified | place...
TTGACCGAGAGTCCGACACCGTAACGCCGACCGTGAGCGAAGCGAGAAGCTTTCCGACCGTGCAAAATCCTAAGCGAGGTGCGAAGGAAGTGCGGGGTAAGGGGGAGAACCGAACATCATGAGCGGGTGTCAACGACGAGCGGGAACAAGAACCCCAAGGAGGGGAGGCCGAGGCCACAGAGGAGGAGGGTAGATGGCTTAACGTCAACTCCTAGGCAGTAGCCATCGTGGGAGAAGAGAGGTGGGTGGGGGAGGGTGACGATGATTTCCCTTGGTGTTGAGATTTCAATCGCCGGAGGTGGAGGAGAGATGGTTCGTGGAGGAGAGATGGTTCGTGGAGGAGAGATGGTTCGTGCCTATCTCTTGGTCGGAACCCAGCTCCTTTTATAGGCATCTTCCCACACCCCTAACCCTGGTAACACTTCCCCATCGCGTAGCATAGCCCCCATGACTCATAATTAGTCATGGTGCGAAATCCATCAGCTGATTCTTACGAATCAACTGCACACATCCTCTTTACTCTATCCAAACCAATAAACCCCATCATGCGCTCGAATGAGTCGCATGCGTGAAACCCATGACTTGTAATCTGAGTCCTGTGCGAAATCATTACATCGTATGACGTCACAATCGTGACGTCATGAAACCATTAACCAATCATAATCAACAAATGACTCGCAAGTGCGCAGTCATGTGAAAGCTATGAGTCCAATGACGTCATAGTGCAAAAACCCAACATACCTTAGATCTAATAAGTATTAGTCATGTGAAATCTGCCTTGCTTAGTCACGATTTGTGACAATCCGGCCCGCCGACCATGAGTCGTGTATGGCGTTCAGGTCTCCAATAACTATGTTTTGGGTTCCTTTATGCCAGTCATTATCTGTGTCCCAGGTTTTTGATGTAGGTCTCTGGTAGCCTATCGTGATTTCTGTGCCGTAGGTGTGCAAAGTAATGTAAGAGGTAGATATACGTTCCATTACAAACATGTTTACGTATTCGTTTTTGATGTATGTGGTGCAGCCTAGTTTTTCTGCCATTGTGTTGGCTTAACATGTGTATCCTTTTATTTCCATCCAATCTCCATTCTCCAGAGGGCATTCAGCCAGGGAAATAATTTTTGGTTTAAGTTTCACGGAGGACTTAAGTAACTCGGTGACCACGTTCATCGACCCGCCGACGTTGTGGTAAATAATATCTGTGGTCGCCATAATTATTTATAGGGGTTAGGGTTGGCCGGCTCTGCCGGTGCTTTCCCTTTCTCAGCGGTTGTGGGGCTGCGGGCCCTAGTCCTTGTAGGGCAGTGTCTATCTCGTGTGAAATAAGACTTTTTGTCGCAGTTTACGCATCTCCTGATGGTGTGTGAACACGGCTTTCCTTTGCCGGCCGTGCAGTATAGGGAGCCACACATGTGGTCCCTGGTGTGGTGTTGATTGCCACAGTACTTGCAGATTGAGGGCATTCTGCAGTGAGCTCGGTGATGACTGTACTGCAGGCACCTTTCACAGTGGGTCGAGGCGTCTTTGCGGATGTATTTTCGCAAGGTACATCTTAGTCCGTAGACCGCCATCGCTGGGTGGAGTTTTTTGAGTTCACTTAGGAGCCACTCGTTTGATTCTACTGCCACCATAATGGAGGATTTTTCTTTGTTTTCCGCTGCCAGAGCTGATACGGACTTGATCCACTTGGGTCTATCCATGAGTCTGAGTTCCGGGTTGAAGGTTGTAATTTCATTTTCTCACTCAACCCATGCAGGGGAATCAATGTTCTATTCTTCGGGATTCCAATGCCTGCCCCCCGATATTGTTTGGGGAATCCCGTTTATGACTATATTCACGGTACGGGTGTCGAGGCCGAGGTTGAATCCGAAGATGCCGATGTCGTTAAGGGCTTTGGTCATGCCCCTGACGTTAGTCAGGGCCGGCTCTGCTGGCATGTGACCTACTGTGGTGAGCACCAGGTCGTCGTTTCTGTTGTATTCTGCGTACGCGAATTTGGTAGAGTTTGATGGACCATTGATCACATCTCTAATCTTGGCCGGGGTGCAGTCACTGGCTCGGACTCTTCTGCCTTTTTCCACCAACTTGACAAGTAGCCTGCGTTGCCTAGCCTGTGGAGTTGAGGGGGCGGAGGGGGCACTCTTTCTTCCCACGCCGGGTGCTGGGGATGGGTTTCTTCTCCTGGTCTGTACCAGTTTGAAACCATCTGTGTTAATGCTGGCCGCGGCGATGGCGGACCAAGCTTCCTTCTTCTTCTCATTGACCACCTCTTTATCTCTCCTTGGGACAGGGGCAATGGTAGGGTTCCGGACTGGAACTGGGGGTGGCTTTGGGGCTGGGGCTTTGGGGTACGCGGCGGGGGAGTTTTGGAGTGGGGGTTTGTTTTTTCTGGGGGGCGGGGTCAGTGGGTTTCGGGCCTTGGTGACAGAGGCGATAATGCATGATGTCTCCATTTCCAACAGCTTTTTCTCCATGCTGTCTTCAAGGACCGTCATGTAGTTGATGAGGTCCTTGCGGGTGGCCGCACCCTTGAGGAAGTCTTCCAATAGTCCTGTGTTTTCCGGAGTCGCTCCTTCTTTATCCAGGAGTTGGCACAGGTCAATTGTCACGGGTTCCTCCTCTTGGTTTGTTTGGATACTTCTACTGACTTTCGAGAAGGTGTCGGGAATTTCTTTCGGTGACCAGATTCTGGCCAAGAGAGAGGAAAACCGAGCGCTTCGGGTCTTTTTCCCTCCGCCTATCTGGGAGTCTGTTTTTGACAAAGAGGATGCGAACCTGGTGGGGGATGGGCGGCGTTCTGATGACGTCGGGTATGGCAGTGAGGGGTCTGAGAATGGGATGAGGATGGATGAAGAGGGTTCCGAGTGGGCGTATTGGCTGTCCCCAAGTCGTGTTTTTTCAGTGTTCTGACCGTTTCCCATGTCCATGGGGAGTTCTGGTATGGAGGATTCCGGTACGAAAGGAATCAGTTCCTGCGAGGTGGAGTGGAAGGAGGAGGTATGTAGATTCTCGACTCCCATGGATGTGTTTTTAGTCGGTTGTGAGTCGGTGATTTGGACGGTATTTGGGTCTTCGGGGGAGGGTTGGTAGGAGGAGGCCATTGCGGCTAGCTCTGCCAGGGCCTGGGCGTCGACCGTGTTAACTCTCTCGTCTCCGAAAATGGAGGCCAGGGCTGTTTGGAAGCCCATAGGGCGAGGTGCTTGTGCCATAACGGGAATGTCTGGACCGGTTTTTGAACCGAGGTGTACAAAGCATATGGTTGTACAACCCAGTTCCAGCCGGACGTCAGGGAAGGTAGTCTCGGGTAGAACGGTGCAGGCGAGGATGTTGATGCTTTTGTTCGGGCACTCTGATGCGTGGAGAATGGAGGATCCAGCAGGGAGGCAGCCTCTGAGAATCATGCCAAAGGGCAATCCTGGGTTGAGAACGCGAGGTGAGGCTGGGCTAGGGGCAGGGGAAGGTGATTTCTGAGCCCTGGGTTGCCCCTGGACTCTCTTGACAGGAGAGGTAGACATCGCAGGGAGGAAACAGTCAGTTACTAGGTTTGCAATTGTTTCCTGGTGTGTTTGGAAGCCTTAGGATAAGCGAGCCTGATTGGCTGCCCCACCTAAGGGAGGAAGGTGGTGAGAAAAGCGAGGAGTAGCAAAGTTCAGGAAATTCCTGGCTTTACCGGAGGAAATGGTGTGTTGGCAGTGCCAAAATGTGATATGTGAGGAAAAAGTATGCAGTGTGTGTCCGGTGGAAAATTTTCACATTGGTTGTAACGGATAATTTCGAGAGGTTCGTATTTTTGAATACTTCTTGCCTGGGAGAGTAGGTGCGGTGGTATTCTTGCCTCAGTTCGCTATAGCGTTTGCTAGCTAAAGGCCACTCAAGTATTAAAAACTCTACATGCATAACCCCACACATCTTATTTATGTCCTAAACCCTTCAAACATTCACACTTCACTGTTCTTCTACTCCCAAGGTTGTGGCATTTTAAAACGGACTGCTCGGCATACCACCAAAATTCTGAGGCTTGGCCAATTTTTAGCTGAATGAGATACCGGTATCAGTCTGTTTGACAGGGGTCACGGCATTGCGAGTACGAGTACCGATACCATGTGGGGTTTCCTGTGGCCTGAGCTCCTCTCTGCTCCCAATACAACACTCGGTTACTGGGATTATTATCATCCCCTGAGACAGTGTGGAAATTGGTCTCATGCATTAACGCAGATTCTGATTACTAACAATCCAATTGGGATTAAAGGAGGCTGGGAGTATTAAAGGGCGTTGTCGGTAAGCCTTCCAAGAAGTTCAACAGACTTACCCACAACCTCCTGTACTCGAGTACGGTACAAGTATGATACAAGTCTATTCCATGGCCGACCCTAGGGTACAAAAGTTAACCTTCAGAAGCTGGGGTTAACTATATATGGCTGGCTCGGTCAAATTAATCCATTAAATTAATTTTTACACCGTCTTACCCGACTGTGAGATGATATTACTCCCGGTGCTGATATGTGTTCTCTATAGACCCCTGTCTATAAACCCCCTCATTAAAGAGAACACCCTGCAAATGCTTCTGGTCCCCTGATAATTCGATTGCCTGCGCATCGCTAAAGTCCGTATCGGAAAGTGTGATCGGTCTTACCCCCCGGCCATATCCGATGAGTTGCTTGACGCTCGCCTCGAGTACCGCGGGGGACAAAATACCGGTAACGCAAACACCTATTTGTACTCGAGTACCTCGCAAACTAGTACCCAGGAGTAATAGGTTAGGCAACCTCAACAACCAAAATAAAATACACTTAACTTTACTTTCAGAGTAAAAGTATGCTGCTGTGGGAGTGGTAAAAATTGGCTGTATCATCTGGGTCTGGTGGTTATTGCAGGAAATCCCCTCACCGATTTTCAGCTATGGTACCTGGCTGCGAGGTACAGGTGTTACCGTTATTTTGAACCCCCGCGATCTCAGACAATCATGGGAAGAAGTAGAGTTTGCACTGGCCGTTCGGCAACGACAACCACCGACTAACCTTTGCTTTCCAACAGAGAATGACAGCACCTATACCGATGAAACTTATCACAATGCAGGTTTATATACTGTACTCTCCGGAGTGGTTGACTCTCGTCTTCTGCCATTTTCAGAGAAAGGCATCTTGTTGCTGAGGAGCAATACGGAGATACAGCCCATAAGTATTGTATATTTTACTAGCAGGGGTGTTCGGCTAGCGTTGGGTAAGAGTAATGAATTGGGTATAAGCGGAGCGAATGGAGTATGGTAGCTACCTAATTCACCCCGTCACCTTTGCTAGCACAAACACCCCCTGCTAGTAAAATATACAATACTTATGGGCTGTACCTCCGTACGGTAGGTTGGGTAGGCGAGGGTGTTACAATATGGCAAAATTTGGGAATAACCCCCCGGGGCGTGTTGCTATTCAAAAGGATCAGGCGGTAAACTCACACTGACAATCCTCAATTTGTGTTTAGCTCACGGCAAAAAGGGGGGCGCTATCATTGCGGGGCCCCCATTTGAGGGGGGCGCTATTCCCAAATTTTGCGCTACCCCTGTGTGCTACTCCATGAGCATGAACTCCACTTTTTCCCACCACTGCAGATTAACATGGGTTTGGAACGGTATTGTGTGTGGACAAAATTAACCAAACATCAACGAAGAGGAAAAACTTCAGTTATTACAACACCACTTCCCACTGACGCTATCATACTGATAGCTAAAATGAAAATAGAAAAGACTACTCGAGTATTGGGCTTAACTGCAGACGAGGAAGCTTAGAATCCCAAACAAGATGGGGTTAACTAACTGGTTTAGTTTTAGTCGAGCTTAAGCAATTTCTTAAGGTGGGGGTGAAGTGCAGGGTGCTGGGGAGTATTTGGTTGCCGTGCAGCTTTTGTGTTCGGTTAATTTTGTCCACGCACAATACTACCAGTGACCAGCGTTGGTTACCCAAACTTCTGTATCTTGGAAATGTATTATGATAAAAGAAAAAAAAGGCATGGAGGAGCTCTGCTCGAAATAAGACCAAGTACTAGTGTACACGTACGAGTACACGTGGATCCCCTTAGTACTCGAGTATTTCTCACTAAATTAGTTCTTGGCCGTTTGTGTAACGAGTTTCGAGTGTTCTGAGTGAAAGTAGTGCTGTCAGCGAGGGGCGAAGCTTTACTTGTATGTAACCCCCTGTCCCCTAATCTTCGAGCAACTGGGTCCGACAAACTCCAAGTCAATCAACTCCTCACCTTACTCACAGCATTTGCACAGGCCAAATTTGCAAAATGTTGCGAGCTTTCAACCATAACGATAACTCTTTCAACACAACAAATTCTTTCAACACCACGACTACCGTCCACTACGCTACCTCCGAAGATAAATCTGAAATACTGGAATGGCTATCTCCATTAGAGCCACGGGTACGTCATCGAGACATTGGATCGCGGCGGGTAGACAGTATAGGAGCATGGCTACTGGAAACTGAAGAATTCAAACGGTGGCACGGTGGCAGCAGCGGGGATGGGTTTTATCATCCGACTTTGTTTTGCGACGGCAATCCAGGAGTGGGAAAGAGCTATATCGTGTAAGAGAGCTGCAACTTATTGTTCCCGGGGACCGAAGGGTACGATTGCTAATGTGGTGCGATGATAGTTCACTAGTTATAGATAAACTGTGCGACGAGACCAGCCAGGGAGGGCCTGCCGTTACCTGTTTCTACTTCGACTTTGCTGCCCGCAATGAGCAATCACCAGTGAACATGCTTGGCTCCCTACTAAGGCAACTTGTCAGCGGACAAGAGAAAATTCCTGAGGCTGTAACAGAGGGTTTTCGAAAGGAGAAAAGGTCTATTGGGGGTAGGGGACTACAAGTTTCAGGAATTTTAACGATGTTCCAGAAAAACGAAGCTACGAAGCGCACATTTATATGTGTTGACGCACTTGATGAATGTGTGCCGGAGAATCGAATGGTAGTCCTTGAATCATTAGGCCAGATCCTGCAGGGGTCCCCCAATACTCGCTTATTCATAGCCGGAAGACCACATGTGAGGAGTGAGGTGGAGAGGGAGTTGGGTAGAGGGGCTGCATTTATATCTATACGGGCTACGGAAGATGGAGTCCTTGGATTTCTGCGCGAGAAACTTAGGAAGGACACAGCCCCAAATATGATGAGCAGCACATTGGAGGGGGATATTATGAAGAGCATTCCCGCAATAAGTTCCGAAACGTAAGTAGGAACAAGGCTAAGAACAAATCTACCTCAAATCAATGACTGACATTCAAACCTAGATTCCTGCTGGCCTCTCTCCACATCGAGGCAATCCTGCGAGGTACTACGGTTGCTCGGCGGAGGAAAATACTCAAGGCAATAAAAGCTGGGTCAGGGTTAGAGGATGCATACGGTGCGACGCTGGAGCGTATTAAGGCTCAGGACGAGGAAAAGGCGGAACTTGCGATAGCCGTTCTCACATGGGTCTGTCATTCGGAACGGCCACTACAAGTGGATGAGCTGTGCCATGCGCTGGCGGTGGAGATAGGGGAAACGGATTTCGATCTGGAGAATGTTCCTTCGATGCGCACATTGCTAGACTGCTGCCAAGGTTTGATCATAGTCGACGCAGAGGCTTCGACCGTGCGGTTAGTCCACTACACAGTCCAAGAGTACCTCTGCAATCATCCCGGTCTCTTCAGTAAACCCCACCCACTACTTGCAGAAACCTGCTTAACTTATCTAAACTCACCTCAAGTCAAGACCCTCACACCCCATTCCCTTGCACTCCCTCAAACCATGCCGTTCCTTAAATATTCCGCGAGGTATTGGGGAACACATGCGAACAAGGATCTCTCAGACAATGTGAGGGCACTTGCGCTGAAGCTCTTGGATCGGTACGAGGGTAACATATCCGCTCAATCACTTCTGGAGCAGGTACTGGATCTCAAAAATCCCGGAGGCGTTCATATTTCGGCGCTCTTTTCTGGACTACATTGCGCATCATTCTTCGGGATTGCTGAACTTGTGCAAGTATTGATAAATGCAGGAGATTACAACGTCAACCAACAAGATCGTACAGGTAGCACACCACTCGCATGGGCGGCGAGAAATGACCACGGAGGGGTAGTCAAATTGTTGCTGGAACGGGAAAATGTCGACCCCAATTGCACAGATATGAATGATCGAACACCACTCGGATGTGCTGCTGTTGAGGGACACGAAGGAGTGGTCAAGCTATTGCTGGGGCGGAGAGATGTCGACCCCAGTCGCCCGGATCAGGATGGTCGAACACCACTCGGATGTGCTGCCTTCAACGGACGCGTAGAAGTGATCAAGCTGTTGCTGGAACGGGAGGATGTCGACCTCAATCACCCAGATAAGAGTGATAAAACACCACTCGCATGTGCTGCCGCAAAAGGACAAGAAGGAGTGGTCAAGTTATTGCTGGGGCAGGAAAATGTTGACGCCAATCGCCCAGAAAAGGATGGTCGAACACCACTCGGATGTGCTGCCGTTGAGGGACACGAAGGAGTGGTCAAGCTACTGCTGCAGAAGGAGGGCCTCGACCCCAATCGCCCAGATAAGCATGGGGAGGGACCACTCGCATGGGCTGCTATCTATAGACAAGAGGGAGTGGTGAAGGTGTTGCTCGAACACAAAGATGTCGACCCCAATCGCCCCAATAACAATGGCCAAACACCACTCGGATGTGCTGCCATGGAGGGATACGAGGGAGTAGTCAAGTTATTGTTGACTCGGGAAAATGTCGACCCTAATCACCAAAATAACATTGACCGAACACCACTCGGATGTGCTGCTATTAAGGGGCACGAAGGGGTGGTCAAGCTATTGCTAGAGCAAGAGAAGGTCGACCCCAATCGACCAGATCAGCATAACCAAACACCACTCGGGTGTGCTGCCATCAAGGGACACGGAGGGGTAGTCAAGTTATTGCTGGAACGGGAAAGTGTCGACCCTAATCGGCCGGATAAGGACGGTGATGGACCGCTCGCGTGCGCTGCTCTCTTCGGACAAGAGGAAATGGTGAAGATACTGCTCGAACGGCCGGATATTGACCTCAATCGCCCTAATAAGAGTGGACAAACACCACTCGGATGTGCTGCTATCATGGGATACGAAGGAGTGGTTAAGTTATTGTTGGCACAGGAAGGTGTCGACCCCAATCACCCAAATAACAATGACCGAACACCACTCGGGTGTGCTGCAATCAATGGACACGACGCAGTAGTCAAGCTATTGTTGGAGCGGGAAAATGTTGACCCCAACCATCCAGATGAGAATGACCGAACACCACTCGGATGTGCTGCTATTGAGGGACACGGAGGTGTGGTCAAGCTATTGCTAGAGCGGTCAAATGTTAATCCCAATCGCCCTGATAAGTATAATCGAACACCACTCGAGAATGCTGCTGCCCGTGGATATAAAGGAGTGGTCAAACTTTTGGAGGAACGGGGGGGTATCAACCCCAATCTTCCTGACAAATATAATGGCACGCCGCTCTCTGATGCGGCTAGAGAGGGACATCGAGTCGCGTAGCCACTATAAGCCCTAAATTCTGTTGAAACCTTAGATGCCCGTGGCTGCCGAGAAGGGAGGTGGGATGTGTGGATGAGTCGTCTGTCTTCGCTTGCAAACAAGCCAAGCTAGTTCGTTGGTTAATACATGTTGAAATACTCTCAGCTGTGTACGGGAAGAGCGGAAGTATTTTTCGTAGCCTTAGCTTGAAGGACATCAATTACATAGAATGGACCAAAATAAAGGTTGACAGCCGAGTCTGTACGCAATGTCCGTGACCTCATTCTTCAGATGCAGCATGTTTCCCGCCCACAGCTCATAACTAACCATCACTTCCGCGCCGATATACTCCTTCAAACCTAAAGTGTAAATGGATATCCGACTTATACAAGATAGCCAACGAATAAAATAGGCCCAACCTAAACGGCCCCATAAGCTCAAGCAATGTGACTTGATATAAAGAACTGAGATGGGAAAGCAACATACGGGACGGGGCCCTCTTTATGAACAACGGAAGACAATGTATCCAATGGCGCGTGCGTTATTCCCAGTGGAGTCAGAATATCAAGTTCAAAGTTTGAATTAGAATGGTTGAAAGAAGCATTTAGCCCGTTTTGAGGGGGACATTTTGGAGAATGGGGTGTAGGGAAGTTGATGAGTATGGGCTCTCGGGGTGTGGTAAGGGAGTCCCATCTGTCCCGGACTGTCTTCACCGCTGTGCTCGATTGGCATTCTAACTGATAATAACATTGTACTCTTCCAGTCAAAACTAGAAATGTGAATGTGTGGGACAGAGCTTGGAGCTTGAAGGGGATGCAGGGAACCAGGGTTCCGAATAGTCCGACCGGTCAAGTCTTGGAGGCGGGACCGGGCTGGCCAGTCCTGGTGATAGCGATGACTGGACCCGACTAACTTGGGTGGTCCGGTCCGGGTTGAACTGGTCCCAGACCAGTCTTTATAAAAGATCGCATGAATCTGAGTGGCACCAAGCCCTTGCAATAATATTTATTTAACTATAATAGTAAAGGATGACACCCGTCCGGGCTTACCTATCCTTGACGGCAGTATAATCCCAACACTCGCTAAGAATAGAAGTATAGCTATACTAGGATCTCAAAGTCGCTTGTCACGCTATGAATCAACAGCCCCTCAATACAAGTTGATAGAATATCCTGGAGAGGATAATATGCGGTGGAAATACGATTACCTGATGGATAAGTCGCATCCAATACAG
>Ga0307513_10011948_pt1 | contig 10753 bp, 3 predicted proteins | sample 15_EM_MG_FD_202174 | JGI IMG/M metagenome (GOLD analysis project Ga0307513, IMG submission 202174) | Populus trichocarpa ectomycorrhiza microbial communities from riparian zone in the Pacific Northwest, United States - 15_EM | ecosystem: Host-associated > Plants > Roots > Unclassified | place...
AAATTTAACCCTCCAAACAAAAATTTAAATCCTTTTTTTCTTTTAATTTATTTTTTTGTCCTTTGTTCTTTTGTATAAGTGTTATTTCTTTTTTATTTAATCATTCAATTTTAATTTTTTATATATTATTTTTTTTTAATTTTGTCCTTAGTATTTGAATTTTTTATTTTTTTTTCTTAACTTTTTTATAAAAATTTTATTGGTTTTCAATCTCACCATTCAATCCAAGTTTATGGTGTGTTATTTTTTATATATATAATTTTATCCTCATTCTTTTATTTTATTTTTGTTTGATTTTTTTTCTTTTCAATTTAACCTTCCAATTGAAAAAATTTAGTTGCCCTCCAATTTATTTTTTATTTTGATTTTCACCCTCATTCTTTTAATTTTTTTTTTATTTTAGATCCTTTTATGTAGTTAATTTTTTTTTTCTGGTTATGTTCTTTAGTGTTTATTGACTCTGTCCAATTTTTTTTTTTTTTTTTATCAAATCTCGTGCTCCCATAATGTTTTTCAAGGTATCATGATCATTGTTCTTAAAAACAATATATGATTAATATCATTTCCTTTTCTTTGATCATCTAATTAAAAAAAATTAACTTATTTATTATAACTTGAATTGTTAATATCTCTTATTTCTTTAAAACATGTTTGCATCACCTAGACATCATTTTTTTTCCATAAAAATATACGGACGTGCAGTATAGTGCGGGCCTTTGCCTAGTATTATACTATACATTACAAAACTTGGGTGGAAACTTGTTCATATAAGTAGTGAACCACCTCAAGTTTTTTTTCTTTTATTTTCATTATTTTTTTATAAGGTTCTCAAACTTTTTTTACCACCTCAATTTGTTTTTTCATTTGCATCCTTCTTTTTTTTATTTTTTATTCTCATCCTTTTTTTTATTAGATCCTCTTGCTTTGCATTTAATAATTATAGTTTGGTTTTGCAAAGTTGATCCTCGATAAACTATGAAACGATGTTTAAAATAATGAAGACATGAGGCAATGCAATATGGAAGAAATTAAAAAAGAAGAAGATGGAAACACAATATAGGAGAACACAATCCATTGTGAGTTACAATAGTTACCCACAATGTTTTTAGTTTCTTTTTAAATTTTTTATCACTTCACTTTTTTTTTTATTCCCAAGTTAATCATTATACATTAAATTGACTTTATATGGGGCTCTCGCGATGCTAATAATATATTTTGACATTGAATTAATGCTTGATTTGGAAAAATAAAATAAAATTTTATTGATTTAAACTAATTAAAACTTTAGAGAACCGATTTTAAATTGAAAGAAATATTCAATCTTTTTTTTTCTCAAAACAATTAACATTTTTATCTCAGCTTCCTGACTTAATATTCGGTTAAAATCAACAAATTTATTATCATTTATTAGTATATATAATTCTCGATTTATTTTATCAAATGCAAGTATAAAATTTTGGTTTGTAGTTAAAATTTCTCTTAATGATAAAAAATCATTAATAACACCCGTATTTTTTTTGGCAATGAGAAAAAAAAATGTTTCATCCCGTAGCGTAGTATGGGGAATCAAACTAGTACACACACACATTAAAAAAGCATGGTAGTCTTTTTTTTAACCTTTTTGATTTCATCCTCATATGTCATATATTTTCGATTTTATCCTTCCATGTTGTATTATCATCAAGTTTTTTTAATATTTTTTTATCTTATATTATCTCGCATGTACATAATTTTAAATAGCACTCCAAGATTGATCAAACATCAATTTGCAAAGATAAACTATAGTAATGGTTACAAATAGAAAAAAAGGAGAAGCAACTTTGACAGCAGATTATTATGCATTGTTGACATTGTTTAGTTTGAACTGTGCAATATCTTTTTTTTTTTTTTTAGTTTTTGTAGTTTTAACCTTTTCGATTTCAGCCTTATTTGTTGCACCTTTTCGATTTCATCCTCTTATGTTACATTACCATGGTTTTTTTAAACATATTTCTTTCATTTTATAATATCTCACAAGTACATAATTTTAAACACCATTCCATGATTGAATAAACATCAATTTAATGAAATGAAACAATAATTATGGTTAAAAATAGAAACTAAAGGAAAGAGGATCAACTTTGAAAAAAAATGTCTTGTTGCTATTTCGTCATGGAAAACTTCAGTTTAGTCTTTGAAGTTGTAGTTTTTCTATCATTTAGTCCTTTATATTTTAGCGATTAATGTTTTGGTATAAAAAATTATTTTCTTCCCATTTCATTTTCTAGATGTTGAGAGAGGAGAGGAAATGTTGTTATAAAACTTCATTGAGAGAGAGAGCTCTTGGATGGCCACATTCAAGATTTTTAAACTATGTTTTAAGGTGTAAATGAGTAAGAAAATGGGTTATTAGGTCAAAAATTAAAACCCTAATTTTTCAATGTTCAAAAACAATCAAGCAGACAATAAGTTGGTTTGCTACAATAGACTACCTATCACCTGTAAAAAAAATTAAAGTGCTCGCTATTTTAATGGCATACTTGTAAAAACAAAACTTATTTGTTATAAGCAATAAAAATTGGCCTTAGCATAAAATAAAATAAATAGCTAGTATCAAGAATTTACATTTGTATCTTTTTTTATTATTATAATATTAACTTTCCATTTTATTATTTAATTAGAGTTACTATCTCTTATTTATTTATTTTTATGAAACATAAATAATATTATTTTATTTTTTAATTAAAAAATTCCTGATATCCAAAAATGCATCCATCGTTTTGTGCTATTGCGTTAAAAATTAACATGAAACTTTACCCACAGCATAGCTTGGGAATGAGGCTAGTCAGTCACTAATTTACTCCATTTGCCATTGGGCCCACTTGTAAGTAATAAAAAAAATTACAATAAAAAAAGGAAAGCGTTTTTATTTTTAGTTGAAATTGAAGACAAATATTTCATGGGGTTCCAAAGGGATACTTGAATACTCGTCCCTTTTTATTTATCAACTTGGATTTTAATAGTGTAAAATTTACCCTTATGGTTTTTGGATGAAAGGCTATTTTTGGTTTTTTCTTTCCTTGCTTTTGATGCTCAGATGCGTGATTTCTCTTCCACCATGTTTGTTCTCTTGTCTTTGCTGGGATAAGGAGAGGGAGGATTGTAAGGAGGGACTTTTTTAGGAAGGAGTAGAGAGGGTGATTCAAATTTTCCGATGTTGGGTTTCTAAGGTTCTGCCTTTCAAAACCACTGGTCGGGATTGTGTGGCCGGTGAGGTTCACCGGTGAATGGAGCACAACCAACCCGGAGAGATCTTTCCTGCCAGTGTTGTTCTGCAACTTTTTTTTCCTATCTATTTATTTTCTCTTCAGTCTCTCCAGCTCATGAATTTGTTAGTCCCAAACCTTAATTAGACTCATAAATCCATGTTTTTTCAATTAGGTGGATTGGATTGCTTAAACTGTAACCTAAATTTGATGTCAAGCGTACACTGCAACCTCGATTTCAAGAATGAAATTTCTCTAGGAGAGGTAAATATAAACCCCACGTAAATATAGGATTGAAGCAATGAGATATCAACAAGTAATAAAGATTATAAATAAATTTTAAGGTATTGTCGAGTCAAAATAAGAATTATAAATTATAAATTTAAATTCATAACGTGGATAAAATCAATGACGAGTTACCATGGATAAAAAATCATAAAAAAAAAGATATGTAAACCCCGACCAAACTTGGTCTTGACAAATCAATGATAAGTGGGGTAATATTGTATTTAATGAGTATATATTAAGGGAAAATTTCATGATGATCTAAGTAAATAAATTAATGTATGAAATTCAAATTTTGGCATAAAAGACACCGACTATCTAGTTTTACGATATCGATCATATCTTTCAATCTGATTGTTGAATCGGGATGATATTTTTTAGGGAATCTCCATGCTTATTGTTTTATCCTATGTTAAATTTTCATGTCAATCGGCTTCGCGAGAGTACTTACATTCGGGTAAATTAAAGATGACACATGAGTCATTAATAAGGGCATCTTGGTAATTTTATTAAAATAATAGGGTTAGTGCCCGGTAATAGACAATGAAACTAGTTACTCGCTAATGAGGCTAGCGATTGGTAATATATAAAGGAACTAGTTACTCCATAATGGAGCTAGTACATGGTAATGAGCAGTGGAACTAGTTACGTGGTAATGGGTGATGGAACTAGTGCCTGGTATTGGGCGGTGGAACTAGTTACCTGGTAATGGGGCTAATGCTCGATAATAGACAGAAGAAATAATTAGCTGGTAATGGGGCTAGCGCCCGGTAATGGGCTAGTGGCATCAATTTTTTCTAACGATCGAGATATGTAATTTGAGTTAAATTGACTTGTGTGGAGTTAATATTGTCGGGATGATCAACTTGTCAGACTATAAATGGAATGTTGAATGAAACCTAACTGTTAAATAAAAATTGTAAATTGTGTTTATGTTATAAATTATTGAATAAATAAAAAATTAAATTGATAAAAATCTAATCCTTGTGAAGGATTGATATTGAATAAAAAATAGAGAGAAAGATGACATAATAGATATTATAACAAATTAAATGCGCTTGTAAAGTGAAACGAAATGCAGAATGAATATGAGGTGTAAAGAAACACAATATGAAAATGTAAAAATAAATCCGATAAATTAATAAGATGAAACAAATAAATCATATTGAGCGCAGCTAAGCTAGATCGTAATTGTATAAGTCACTATAAGGTGACTAAGATAGTTTGATACTTATAATGATGAACAGAGAACACAACAGTAATTATAAAGAATATACTAAGTCTAAGAATTGATATAACTTTGAGGAGTTCACGGAAAAACTAAAGAAATAGGTCTTGCTTGTATAGTTAGCAATTACGATGATGCAAATGCTTATTATGATTTTTGTAGTAGTGTGAGTGTTTCAAATATTTTTTCTATTGAAGGCCTCAATGCCTCCTAACTGTCATTGAGCTATTTAATCTTCCATTGGGAAGAGATTTTTGTATTTCAAATAAATACTTCCAGAATAATTTATATATATGTAATTTAGAAAAGTATAAATTGTGTATTATTGTATCCATTTACAGAATTATTGGATGGTGAATAGAGATTGACATGATGTTATATAGAAAACAAATTCACCTATTTTCTTAAGTTTAAGGCTTAGAGTTCCTTTACGAATGAAGTAAATTATGGGGTGTTACAAAGAAACTAGTCACTAAAAAGTTAATTCAAATTACTTATGACTTTTCTAATATTCGGGGATCATAATAATAAGTTGTTAAATAATGTACTTGATCTTCAATCAATTATTGAATTGATAATAAATTAAATTATTTAATTTATTTAATCTTATTATATTTAAGATTATGATTTATATTTATGTCAATTTATTACTTGATTTTCCAATATAAACCAATGAAGAAAGAATGTCATCTAAAATATTGAAAACTTATATAAAACAATTGAAGTATATAGATAATAAATGAATCTTAAATTTATATTGATCACACAGAGAGCAAGATTAAGATAAGAATCACTCCCTTCATTTCAAAAAAACAAAAAAAAAACAAAAACCCTCTTCTTATTTAGATATCTCAAAATACATTTCTCTTATATATATAAAAAATAAAAATTAAGAATTAAGCACCTAATTAAAAATGGAATTCACATATTTAATGTTCAACCATATTTAATTTTAAAGGATAATTTAGTAAAGACAATAAAAAGTGTTTGTGTTGACTTAATATCCCATTATGTTAAAAATCCAATTGAACTCTCTTTGGACGAGGGAGTATATGATAACTTTTTATTTCTTTTAATAAATTATGTATGATAGAATGAAGATTAAGAAGAATATTAGGATTTGAACTGAAAATAAAGACATGTATAGGGGCATAATGTAAAAAATAAATAAAGATTATATATGTTGGTGTTTTAAATCTCAATGCCTAAGTAAATTCAAATAATTTTTATTTATAGAAATCCATCAAGGATGAAGACATAGAAAACGACAATCACAGTATGATAAAAATAGATAATTCTTTATTGAAATTCTTTTGTCATCATTTTTTATATAGTACACAATTTAGAATTTTGTTTTGCAATCAAGTCTCTACATGTAAAAATTAAAATTATAGACTAGGTCAAAATTAGAAAAACAATTTAAGTAGATTGATGAGCAAAATAAGAGTAAAATGAATTCAAATAAATATATTCATTTAGAAAATAAACCTTTTTTTTTATCTATAAATATAATTTTAAATAGAAACCTATTGGTGACATCTACTATGAAGTAATTTGAACATATTAAGCAGAAAGATGATTATAAGTAAATGATAAAATAATATTAACTGATGGATAGGTACTTCATCACATCGGAACCCATAGAACTTTATTAATATAATTTGTGGGGGAGAGATTTAATTTCTTTTACAATAATTGATAACATTTATACTTCAATTCTTTTTGTTCATAAACCTATAATATGATATTTTTTAATAAATAAATGTGAAAAAATTGATTCAATTACATTATGAGAAAATTGGCAAATAACAACAAAAACACTAACATATAATATTAAGTCTGATCTTTATTCTTTTAATTGTAATGTATTTGGTTTTGAATCATTTATTAAGTTAATTATTTTTTCAATTGCATCCCTTTACACTTTGTTTTTATATTAGATGTGGTTCTTATTCTTTTAACTATAATGTTTTTGGTCTTCAATCCTTTATTGTATTAATTTGTCTTTGAATTTCACACCTTGACATTTTATTTTTATATCAAATATGGTCCTCATTCTTTTGATTGTTATTTTTAGTTGTTCTTATATTTTTTTTAATTGAAATTGTTTTCCAATTTCATCCCTAATTATTTTGGTTTGTTTAGAATTTTACATTATTATTTTTTCTTGTTTTCCTTTTACATTGTGATCTAGTCTCACGGTCTGTCACAAATTGGAAGGTTGGACTGGGTTCATTTCAGTCATTTTTAATTATTTTTTAAAATTTCATCTATTAATATTGAGTTCGTTGAAAATTAATTTTCTTTGTTTTTTATGTTTTGGATTCTTTTATGAATTTGATTTTACCCTTGAATTCAATATTTTTTAATATTTGAGGTTTGACATGATACTACTCGTGGGTTTTGATGACCTCACTTAATTTTACTGATATTTTGTTTTTTAGTCCTTTTTTTATAGATTTGTTTTCTTGATTTTATCATTTTACAGTTTGATTCATGGACTTTGACGATAATTATTTTTTTAGTTCTCTTTCTATTATGTTGAGTCATTAATTTTTTTTCCACTCTTTAGAATACAATGGTAATGGTTTAATATCATTTTTATCAACTACAAAGAAATTAATCCAACCCGTGATGAAGCGTGGTCAATCAATCTAGTTTATACTAAAGAGGAGGTCATCCTTCTCCCCTTACCCTGCTATTCTCAAAGTTTTTTCTCTCTCCATCATCAACGCCAAGATGTAAACATAACAAAATGTGAACTATTAAGACCAGATTATATATATATATAATCAACTCTTGAATGCCCGGTAGAACCAAAATAAAATTACCAACACCTGGTTTAGAAACAAAAAAACTTATTGTATCAAATTGGATAAAGCTTTAGTTTCATGTTAAGTTTTCTTTGGTTTTATAACTTAATTTATCCTTTGAACAAGTCTATAATTGTATCCTTGTACAATATCTAATCATGCAATATGTTATTCTATAAAAAAATTACATTCTTTTTAATAAAATTACTTTTGTATTTAAAAAATTCTCGTGAACTATACAAGAACACAATTTTAATTTTTCAAGAAAAATGAGATTTTAATGGATGAGCAATTTCAAGACTCTTATTTCTTATAATATCTTGAGAAATTAAATATGGAGTAGGTTCCTGGGATCCACAGAGATGACTATGATGTTAGCTAGCTTGCTCTAAGACACGAGAGAGAGAGAGAGATTCTCACTTGTCAACCATGAATGAGACGCCAAAAATTCTGCAAATGAGACTCTCTGCTAGATTGACCTTCTCTTCCTGAGAAGAGAGCAATAATGATATCCAGCTAGCATAACTTTTCTTGTAAACAATAATGATATCCAGCTTAGGCTCAAACCAACACACCAAGACAAACTCATATATATATATAGCAAGGTGAGCTCCTGAGAAGACATTCTCATGACTCGAATCTCTAATTAATACTTGATTAAGAAGCTGTCTCTTGCTAAACAATTACTTGGCCACCAAACTCTTTGCATTATTATTGTACGTCTCCCTAAACAATAATGATATATAATAAGATATGCAAAGTTTGATACACTTGATATATTCTAATTATCGTCATATCCAATATATTTTCCCAAGTAAAATAAAATAGGGAGAGAATAATGGGCAGGTCCTAGCTGCTTGATTAGGAACCCCACTGTCTGAACACACTTCACACACACACATTCAAGCGGACAGCGGACAGCGTACACCAGTAAATAATGCAATCAGAATCAGCCAGAGAGAGAGCAATGGATTTGCAGGAACACTAAAAAACATACTCAGGTAGAAGGAAGAGAAAGGCTAACTACGCTATTCGTCCATCCTGGCGAGTTTGGCTTTTGAAGTGAAACCACAAACTTTATTTCACGTCATTTTCTCAATATTGTTCCAAGGAAAAAAAAAAAAGTGATCTTGTGCAATCCAAGAATGTGCAGGTTTTGTGCTTGTAGATGTGCATTATGGGTTTCATTCTAAGGAAGTACTATTATTCGCTCTTTTCTGGTAGGTAGAAGTGTACATAAATTTTGTGGAGTATAGAATGAACGGGAAAAAAATAGAACTGACTCATAAAAACAAGAGACAAATAAAGTACCCTGTAGAACTTTCAACCATTCTTTCCTCATTGCATTAATTGTCATGTATCTTAACTTAAACATTAATAACTTCCAGACTGAGATGAGAGATCTCAATCTCATAGTTCCCGATTAAAAGAGGACTAGAAAATTAGCCATGCTTATTTCAGGGGATCTGTATGCCAGCATTTAAGAGATGAATCAATGAAACAGCCTCGTAAATGTGCACATAATTGAGACATCCTAACCAGAAGAATCATTACTGGTTTCGCCCACAACGGTCACATGTGGTGGAAGCAATTGGCATCTTTTCTGGTTTGGCCGCCTTCATCTTTGGTAGATCAAGTTCCAGAACTTCATGCAGAGTCTTTGATCCTTCTTGGAGCTCATCCGAACTGAAAAAGAAAAAATTATTCCAGGTTATACAATTTTCCCATAAGAAAATTTCGTGACAAAATTGTTTCCTGATTAAACGTGCATTCCAACTTTTACTGCCAGGTAAATAGCATCTCAGTATCTTGTTCACGAGTCAACAATAATGCAATAGCAGGATGATGATTTACAGCATACCACATAAATCTTGTTCAACTATGTAAGGTGGGTCTTTGAATACATAATTGCATGTGGTGCAGATTTTATTTGTTTCATTTTTGCAACAAAAACAAATGCCATCCTTAATTGGCATGACTAGTCTTGTGACAGAATCTTTTCAGATACATTTCTGAAAATGTTCCAGTATAACTAAAAGATTTTTGAGGCATCATTCACTACATTGAATCCGAAGAAAGAAACAAAGTTTCCACTACGAATCAAAGGGCCAAGCAAATGTGAATGGATAGTATCAGGTTTCAATAAGGTCCTAGTTTTTTGTGAAAAGCATAAAGGCCTAGTACAGGATAATAATCTTGGATAGTGACTGTTCATCCAGGCACCTTCTCTCTTTAACCCATATCAGATCAATCTTGTTTATTACTTGGATTGTATGGAAAGAGATAGCATCACACCAGATCATTCTCAAGATATTTATACTTTCGGTGACATTATAACATTTAGCACTCATCAAACATCTTCCTTACCTAATGGAAAGTGGAGGAGTTAACCGGACAATAGTGTCATGTGTAGGCTTAGCAAGAACTCCTCTTTCCTTCAACTTCAGACAAATATCATATGCAGAAACAGGGGACAAAGTCTTGCTGTTGAACTCCACAGCATTGAACAAACCTCTACCTCGAACTTCCTTAATGATGTCTGGAAACTGTTGCTGAACCTTAAGTAGCTGATGCCTGAGTTCTTTCCCCAAATGGTAGGATCTATTGAATAGGAAAACATCCGGTAATTCACAAATTAATCAGCTTTTTGAAAAGGGAAAAAACAAAAGCAAAGAAGGAAGGTAAATGGGTTAGAGAGATTTCAAAATATAAAATGTGGCAAAACAAGTTTAGCTGTAAATAAAACATGAATTTTTCGTAGAATTTTGTTTCTAAATGAGGTTCTAAGAGATTTTATTCAAAACACTGACAAATTGTTTGCATATATTTCCAAAATAACTCATGTTCAAAAAGTTCCAAAATAAGCTTCCTCATGTTTAAGCACACAATTTTGTCATAGAATGCTGTTACGGGAAGATGTTCTAATGGAATTCAGTTAAAAAGAACCGACTATTGTTTGGAAATGTTTTCAAAGTAGTTCACTCATATACCCACACCTAAAAACTCTCCAACTTCTCAGACAACTGAGATTGCAATCAAAATTTAGTCACAGAAGTTTAATTTAATGTGGATAACACATGATACCTCTCAGCAAGCCCTTCTTCTTTGATCACATCTAGTGAAGCAATGGCAACTGCACTGGCTAAAGGATTTCCCCCAAATGTGCTGGGAATAATCACAAA
>Ga0307513_10011949_pt1 | contig 10752 bp, 8 predicted proteins | sample 15_EM_MG_FD_202174 | JGI IMG/M metagenome (GOLD analysis project Ga0307513, IMG submission 202174) | Populus trichocarpa ectomycorrhiza microbial communities from riparian zone in the Pacific Northwest, United States - 15_EM | ecosystem: Host-associated > Plants > Roots > Unclassified | place...
CCTATTTATACTATTCCTAGTTGTTTGTATCTACAAACATGGATCACAAATCATTGTACAGCATTACATCATAAAGTGGAGCTAATGATGCGCAAAGTGGGGCTAAAGAGGGGCTAATGATGCGATGTGGGGCTCTTACATCACAACTGATGTCAAAAGGAGATATTACATCATAGTGATGTCAAAGGGGTCAGATAGAAGCCCTCCCTCTTGAGAAGCACAAAGGAACTGTCAGTCTCATGATCTAGTCACCTGATAGGGGTTCTTCCTGTTGGTGGCTGATATGGACCGTCCTGGTCTGTTCCCCTCCTCCATGTCACCCCGAGGCTGGCTAATATGTGCTTGTCCTCTCCTGAGGCTGGAACTCTCCTCCCTCCTCCAGGAATTTGTAGAAATTCGTAATAAATCTGGAAAAATAAGGGAAAATAGGCATAAATCATTACAATTGAAGCAGTTGGTGAAGGTTGCCATCGAGTGTGGTTGGGATGGCATTGGCAGCTGCAGCCATGGTGTTGTACTGAGTACAGTGTGAGAACATTCGAACATCATATAGGTGGTGCTGTAGGATCTCCTCTTGTTCTGGCAAAGGGCTCAGTAGGATTCCAAATATGGGGTTGTGGCGTACTGTCATTGATCCATTTCTGTTCGCTTGAAGCACTGTAGATGTCATCGCTTGAAGCATCACTGTCATTACCACTCTCAACCAAGTGTTGGGCCAAAGGCGTGGGGGCTTGTGGGAGTGGCAAATCGCTGCCTTCAGGCAACGGACAATCGGACTTGAAAGAATGATTGATAAACGGTACATATTGGCCATCTTGGTTGTCTGACAATTGACTGAGCTCAAGCTCGGCTTCCTCTGGTGATCTGGTGGGTGATTTATACTAGGGAAATGATATTAGTGTGCCACCTAATCCAATACATTGAATGGCGAAGAATGGACCTCTTTCTCTGTTGTGTACCAGCTGGTAATGGAATCAGATTGCCGATCGTAGCCTTCCATGTTGAATCCTTCATCAAATACAGCTTCATGGGGAGCAGGAGACACAGGAAAGTTTAAAGGTGGTGTTTGCGAAGCAGTAGGATGCTGTCGAGAAGGATTATTGTTTGACTCCTCACTGCTAGAACCCCCCTCATCGAAAAGCTCAACAGCGGACTCCTTGCTGCTGGACAGCTCATCAGAAAGGTCAGCAGCAGCCTTCTTACTGCTAGGACCCTCAGCATAAAGGTCAACAGCAGGCTCTTCAGCCTGGCTGCTGGAATCCTTAATAGCAGGCTCCTCAGCCTCACTGCTAGACTCCTTAATAGCAGGCGCCTCGGTCTCACTGCTGTAATCCTTAATAGCAGAGGCCTCAGCCTCACTGCTGGAATCCTTAATAGCAGCCTCCTTGGCCTCACTGCTGGAACCCTCATCATCGGTGTCACTAGAATCCACAACTGACCAAAAAAAAAGAACCACGAATGAGCTGTAGAAACCCTCCTCACACATCTCATGCACTTGCCTTGAGCCTCATTGAGTTGCACTAGCAATGTCTGCCAGTGACTATTTCGGTTGCAGCGAGTCATCCACTTTGTACACGAAAGTCTATGATGGCAATGAACTTCCCCATTTTCATTCTCTGAGCTTGTATCTGGGCGCTTTTGCTGATGGCTGGGCATCGTCTGGTGTGGATTTTTTCTAAGTCCAAATCACCACAAGTCACGATAGATTGGTGTTATTCCCCAGCCCAAAACTTCAACCTCTTCCACGACTATTACTTCCCTGTCAAGTGACCCTCCTGGTATTAATCAACCCATGATACTTGTGAGTGTGATGGGGCTCTCCTGCAGCTGTGTGATTCCCTACCTCTGGGGCCATGAGCCTGCACGGTTTTTTTTTTGTCATGCGCAATTTGGGATTGTGGACCAGGGGGCCGTATCTGGGGATGGCTAACATTCTCTGTGGGTTTAAATAGGTACAGGACACATCATGTCACTCTCTAACTCCAGAGGGAGTGTAAACGCCATCGAGAGGGCATTTTCTCCAGAGATTCCGACTCAGGGGCAGGGGGTGGCATGGCACTGGTGGTGAGTATTCAATTCCAATTCATTTGTATACACAAATAATCACACTTCCTATGCCAATAGCTGAACCCAAACGCAAAGCTGGACTCAAACGCAAAGCTGAGGACTTGGACTGCATGGGCGACAACGATCATCAGGCCAAGCAGCAAAAGTCACTTGCTCCTGTGGCATTGGCAAAAGGAAACATTTGTCTCAAAAACACATGGCACTTGACAGAGCTAACATATCGCCGCAAGCTACTTCCCAAGTTTCAAGTAAGTCCTCTGTCTTGCTGTCTAATGCCTATACTCACATTGAAAGGCACTCATTCGTTCTGCTATGGAAAAACATCTGGGGCCATTGGTCAACTGGGAAGACCAATCGTGGAAGTCCAAAGACAAGGCCAAAAGGATGGTGAGTTGGACTTGATGTACATTTGCTTTTCTCATCATTTCCAGGTCCAAAACTTCCTGAAAGAAAAGCCATACAAGATTGATCTGTCGGATCACTTTCTAGATGTGGACGCTGTGCTGGCAATTGCCTTCCAGATTGCGATCCACAACCGGAGGAAGCACTCGAAGGCCATCGGAGAGGATCTTCCTCCGTCTAAGTGCCGCGGGGCAGCAAAGCAGTCCTTGCTTCATCAAGGGGACGACGCGCAAGGCGTGAGCGCAGCGGAAATTCTCGAGAAGAAGCAAGGGGAGCTTGAAGCAAGGAGGAAGAGGAGGAGGGATGAAACGGTGAATGCCTTCCTCTTATTCTGTTGCTTGTGCTGACACCAAGTATAGAGCGATGAAAGCGAGATAGATGAGGAGGTCACAGGAGGCGACTCTAATGACCCGATTGTCCGCACTCCCCCTCCAATGCGAATCAAAAAGGTTGCTCCTCCACCCAAGGTAAGATACATATTCACAACGAACTACAACCACTAATCAACCAACTCTAGGCTAAAGGAGATGTCACCAGACATCTCTGAAAGGTGCAAACTCCCCTGAACATGGCACCCACGGCACCCAAAGCACCCACAGTACCCACGGCACCCAAGGCACCCAAGGCACCCAAGGCACCCAAGTCCCCAAATCCAGCTCCGGAACTAGCCCAGACAATTGCGGCCTCAAGAGCTTGTCGTCATGCCAAGTAGAAATGTGGTAAAAATCGTTCTATATTTGAGATGTTTTGTATGGTAGAATGCAGTATGAATATCGCTACCTAAATCGCTACAAATTGTTGAAGAATCACCACAATTACCGGCCCAAGAAAACACCACAAGTCGGAAAAAGCTCTTAGTGAAATTCACCACAACTTCCTAGTAAATAACACCACAACTTCCTAGTAGATAACACCACAACTTGTGGTGAAAATCACCACAAAAATCACCACAACTTCTTAGTAAAAAACACCACAACTTATGGTGATTTTCACCACATCAATAACACCACAACATGTGGTGTTATTTGTGGTGTTTTCACTTGTGGTGATTTTCACCACATATGCTTTTCTCAGTGAGATTCTGGACAGAGGACATGGGTGATGCGCTCATTGGGTAGGTCAATCACCGCATTTGGACTACCTTGGTGCCCAACAAGTAGCTTAATGGAGACTAAGCTGTGAAAGAGCGAGCCATGACTTCGGAGCTTGCAAGCAGAGGTGCATCGAAATCCAACTAGAATATCAGAGCAATGGACGGCGCTCAGTTACTATTTACGATGGATTGAGGTCTGCAGGTGCAAGAAACGAAGGCGAAAGGACCCGGTAGTCGAATCAGTGAATCGTCCGAGGGAGGCGGGGGTCGAGCAAGAATCACGCTTCGGCCGTACCTGTGTGAACACGAAAGTGTAACTCTGGAAAAAGTCTGGTTGCTTCACACCTACCCATTGCGGGTCTGCCGGCGCTGGTGAGGAAGCTCACACCTTATTCTTGGAAGACTTGACTACTGTTTGCAAAGGTTAATTTTGAAAATGTCAAGGAAAGGCATGAATACAAATCTGGTTTTCCCGCGTACGTAGCTTTATGATCTTCATTTAAAAACCAGAATAACATATCATAGTATATTGATGTTTGGACAATAAGGGAACATTATCCTCACCATTGGATCCATCGAGATGGGGACATATGGTAGTCGACGACCTAGGGTGTGCATAATTAGGAATGAACGGTGAGCTGTTTTTTGGCTGAGCGGAGTAGATACAGGTGGGACTTGCTTGGGGGTTATCTTGTCTTCGTTTGACTTTGGTAGTGCGAGAGGACGATGAGTGACGGCGGGCAATAGTCTTTGCCTCAGAAGTAGCGGACAGCTCCTCCGTCAGCCTCTCGTTTTCTATTCTTAGAACACTATCAGCACGTGCATCGTCTTGCGCTTACCCTCTGATTTCAGCGACCAATTCGGCGGTTTGTTCTGTGCTGAGACTGGGAACACCGCAAAGACTAGACTACGTGCCGTCTTCTGGTTTCTGCAACGGCGAACCCATTGAGTCATGTGCAGGGTTACCGGGGTGGGATAAAATACAGTTGGTTTCCGGCTACTAACCCTGAGACTGTCATCATCCACTCCACTGACCATGATGTTTCTGGATTCTCCGCTAGAAGGTGAATGCACAGGGTAGGGCGAATGCTCCTGCTTCGTCGTGTCAAATTCGTCGCTGTGGACAGGGTCGGGCTCAGGGTTGCCTCGAGTGAAAGTGACAGCCTCCAGACTTGATTTTATCTTGTGGTGGCTTTGAGAGCAGAGGGAGAGTGGTTGTGTATTTTTGTCCGCCGCAGCACGCGGCTCGTCATTCAAATTCCCGGCCAAGGCGACGAAAGGTGCTGAACAACGGCCGAGTAATGCGACGGTGAGCCTATTTGCCTTACTTGACCAATGGTCGAGGCGTGCTTACTAGTCGATCCGTCGTCGAACCCTGGCTTCTGGTGGTTTTACGCCTACGACCCGGGAGAAAGAGCCGTTTGCTTGAGGTAGGCGCCCCACAATCGGTCCAAAATGACCTGACCATACGGGAACGGTAACTGTATCTAGAGGTCGAGGGGATATGATCAGCCTGTAGAGGCGAGTTGTTAGCTGACAGCTCACCTAGATTCCTTGTGAGAAGGACTCCTGTGATCGATGAAGAGGAAAACGGAAAGGGATTATCGCTTCTCAACGTTCAATTCCAGTTTTGATAGCAATCACCCTGCCACGAAGGGAGCCTGGAGAGATATCAGTTGGGGTCACCCGACACATCGGTGTGGCACTCACAATTGCAACGTTGTTCCACCACCAGCATAGATAGATTCATACTTTGAATTGATATGTAGGGCGTTGGTCCAGTCGAACAAGCCCGTGAACCGAGTTCTCCGAAGGGCGATACACCAGTGTGAGTAGTTCTCAATAGGTCTACCATTATTTGAGAAGATTGATGTATGAGGTCGCACATAACATTGGCACGAGCAAAGTCGGTTCGAGTCAGGAACTGCTGCATCGGTTATTAAAATCACATTGGAAGGAGTTGGTGTCTCCAATTAGACTCTATGTATCAAAGTGATTGTACGTCCGTTGAGAAGAAAGGCTTAGTTATTGTCAAGGATGCGCCTCGAGTGAACGACGGCGCATTCATCGTCGTTGTTGAGCGAGAATGCAGTAGGTTTGGTTTTCTATTCGCTCCGGAGATGTGCGAGTCCTAGAGTACGAGAATAGCGACGCTGGGGTACACACCCGCCAGAAAGCGCGCAGATATTTCGGGTCCAACGTATTAACCAGTTGGCTCTTGACTTCCGCCACGCCGCGCGGTTAGCGGCACAACGTTATAAACACACTTTTGGACTCTTGAAACCTCAAGCTGGGTTTGGAACCGCGACCGCATGCGTCAAATGGCCCAAAAGAGCTTGCTAGGGAGCGGGAGAGGTGTCGAAAATATGAATGGGTATTTACTCAAGACGAACCAACTGTGTAGATCTCCAGTGTGACTCAATGAGGGTAAAACCGTCATGGAATGGCATTTGCGACTCCACCTATATTCTCGTCGTTGTGGGTAACCCGAGCCACAAAACGGCGTCATCTGGAGCCTTTAATGATTACTGTGGCTAACGCCGAAGTCGTTCTACTACTCTGGAGGTGAACAAGCTCGCAGTTCGTCACCCTCCTCACGTCCTTCCTATCTAGTGTAGCTGCAACGCGGGTCATCTGTTCGTACAAAAGAATCGATTTATCTACCCCCCCCCCAAGGTGCAGCGAGGTCGGAGGTGACGTATATCATGTCGGCTAGTGTACTGCTTTCTCTCAGTTTCATATCTGGCTTCGCAACGACACCGGGCTATCAGGACGGTGTCTGTGCGCAACTGGCAAGGTAAAGAACTGTGACAACACAGCAAATCAAGCTCTGATGAAAGGTTTTTCTGATCGAGTTTTATCCGAGAACGGAGGCAGACTATGTGTAAGCGCCGCTGATATAGCAGGGAAACCTGACCTTGCTGACCCTCCGGAAAGGTCGAAAGTGTATCCACCCCCCTCTCGATCTCCGCCACCATGTTTCGAGCAGTTGCGGCAACTGGCCTTGCATCCACAACGGCGCGTTGGTCGCGTCGGCTGGAGACGACATGAACCGCAACTCAGCCGCGCTACAGAACCCCTTTAAAGTTGCACCACAGGAGGATGGCGTACTATAAGTGGTGCGTTTCCATTGCTGTTCGGGTATGTCTACCGATCCACAACCAGCGGGCATTTGGTTGCTAGCAACGTAGCAGGCGTGCTCTTGTAAGTATTTTAACCATAGACTGTACGACACAGATGGACTCTGGGGAATGCAAAGGCCTCTACCAAGGGTACAGCAGAGGTGTGGAGAGTCATCGGAAGGCAATGTACTGGGTAAAATCATAGGTAAACAACGTATCGACCAAGAGGTGTAGGAGGAGGAATATAAGGAGGATAGGTAGCTGGCGATGCTTCTGTGTAGTTGGTCGGTCTAAGGAGAGACGTGAGTCTACAGTCCCACTGATTCCCCGGTGTTATCTGATAAACTGACATTGACCTAACGAATTGCAGAGGACGCGCTCTGCGCGGATATCCTAGACCGTGGTCATCGCTTGTCCCTTGGCGCGGCGAGAGCCTATACGTGCGAGATTCGTCAGCCTCAAACCGGGGTCACGTCACGTCGAAGACGGGTGAGTTGAGGAGTGAAGACGTACCTTGCCTGCGGCTTGCACGGTTCGCACGGAAACGATGGAAGGCTCGGTTGATGGTGTCGACGATCTCACGAAACATATCCGGGAGGTTGAACATGTTTGGAGGGCCGCGCTGAATGCGTCTGGGAGGTTTCGTGTAGGGGGGCATCTCGTAAGGGGTGCTCGGAGTTGGGTAGATAGACTGGGCGAGAGACGAGCAAATCTGGGGGACGGATAGATCTGCACTGTTTTATACCGTATGAGGGTTCTCTCATCTGGCGTCTTTTGGTTGCGTCCTTTGAGGAGCACATCGCCGGAATACTGTATTGGGACTCAGGGACACACAGTGACGAACCCGATCAGCCTCAACTGATGATGATCGAAGAGTGTGACATGATGACAGGCGCCGCGTGTTGCATTCGATCGAGTCCCCCACAGCTTGGACCCTCGGAGATCCTAGCTATGCTCTCTCCTGTTTTAGTCCTCTTCCAGGTACCACGCGACCCTTCCCAGTCTCGCCGCCCGCTCCGAAGGCCGTCCTTTCCAGTCAGGTAGCACCCACACTCCTGCCAAAACTCCTCCCAAAACCCTTGCCACCGACTCTATTCCCCCTCCAATTTCTTTTTCGCCTCAGCCAGGATCGGTTCCCCAATCCCCCGCCTCCAACGTGAAAGCAATTTGACTGACAAGCATGTATACGATGATACAGGTATCCATTACTTTTTTCCTTTCTACTGGGCCTAATATTTCGAATAGAACACAGTCCACCGTCTAGCCACAAAGCACCTCGATATCCGCGCCACCTGGAGAGAGAACCAAGGGGTCGCCATAATCATGGTCTGCGTTGAGGTGTGACCGTCCCCTCTCACTCGTTGTCTACGTTGACCTCAATCAGCCTGCGAGGCTGCATTCTTGCCTTTATGATTTTGACGCGTTCTGGTCAGTACACGACCACCTGAAGCAACATCTCAAGTCAACGAGCGACAAGTACAGCTACATAGATCTTGACCTCAACGCTCTCTACCAGGCAGAGGAAGCACCCAAGGAGGTGGACGAACCACCGCCGCGCAAGAAGCAGCGTACTACCAGCAAAGGAAGGCAACATATCGCTCATCATTCACTATCTTCGTCACTTCCACCTTTCACCCTCGCTGTTGACGTGAGCCAACCGTTGCCTCTACCTCAACAATTGGATCGCAGGATCGCACCCACCCTACTTCCCAGAACCTCACAGAACTGCAGCGATTCCGGCGGATTCTCCCCTCGTAATCTCCCCTGCGCGTTCAACAAACCCACACACGGGCACAGCGCCACCCGTAGGCGCTCGATGCCCGATAAGGCCGAGGCGTTCTACCGTCATGAGAGGTTGTGGGGCGATGCTTAGTTTATGCTGGGCTGGACCTATGATCATGCGATAATACGGCAGTGCATTAATCTTCCTCCTGTGGTGCTATGAAGGTTTAAGGAAGCCTCGTTGTTGACATGGCGATTGTACACGTCAGGATCAACCGTATTCTAGAAGGACCCTCTATAATTACGGACGTAGTGGGATGTCCCAGAAATAGGGTGGTTGATGTTAGCGTTCCCAAATTCATAGACGACTCACTCGACGTAATCCATGACCCCGCTTGACAAATTTATCGTGTGGCGTCATCAGGAACTCACTGTTATCCGCCTTCAGGTTACCCATTTCGATCGCGAAGCGACCATGTGGCTTTTGTCGCTGCTGGAGGTGTTAAACAAAAACGGGCTCAATTTGTAGGGATTGCCGGAGAGCCGCCTGGTGGACTGGCGAATCTATATGATGACCCAAACCATGCTGCTTCGTAAGCTGACTGGGACCATCTGGTAGTAGCTCTGGTTCAGATATCGGTCCACATTAATGATGAGGCCATTAGGGGCAGATGTTGACGGTGACAGTAGTGATGGAGAACGAGGAGCGCTGCATTGGTCGATCTTGCTGACAGTCCCTGGCTTCCTTCGCGGTGGTGGCCGGACCTCTCCTTTTGCCGCTGCTTCCGCGTCGTAGAGGGCGACGAAGTCTGGGTCGAGATAGCTGTATTTGTCTCGAGTGGAGACAAGATGCCGCTTGATATGGTCATGCACTGGCAAGAACCTATCATAATCGTAGAGACGTGGATGTAGTTTCGCGGCCTGGCCAAGGTTCGGAGTCTAAAGGGAGTGAGTAGGGATGAATGCACCTCGACGCACAGTGTAACCAACTCATCTCCATGGCTCTCCCTCCACATCCATCGGACATCGAGGTGTCTTGCGGCTAGCCGATGCACAGTGTCCTATTGAGTTGCCGCCGATGGAATGGAGAAGGGCGCGAAACCTGGATCATTGCACAATGTTCTGCATCTGCGTTTCTTTCGTGCTTGAGGATAGCCTTGAGGGTAAATCCATTGCGATGACCGCCATTGCTGTTTACACTCGTGCGGCCAGCCTCCTCTTGGGCGCGGGATGGAGCGGGTCGGACGAAATTTGAGTCTGTATGCCTCGGTCCTATTATTAAGGTGCTAGCGTCCCGATGGTCTTTTGTCCTTCAAGTCTACACAAGCGGAGTTTAGCAGCAGAGCAATGGCGGCCAATAAGATGAGCGCACCGGTTATGTAATATGTTGAGTTAGATTGAAGGGAAATCCGGCTCTTGAAGAAGCACACGCCAAGTGAGACGCGACGCCAAGTGACGCCAAATGGTGACTGTGTCAGTTGGCCATTCTCCAAACAAAGCCTGTTGATTGTTCACCAAAGTTAAAATAGACTGTGCCTGTTATCCACTGTACCTGTTATCTAGTCCGCTTTGTGCGCGCTCCGGACGCCGCAAACCCCGCATGGTCAGCCAAGATCGGCAGATTATTCGTCTTGTATCGTTCTTCAGCATTCGCTCCCAGAACTCTTGGGGGACGCGTATTCAAGAAGTATGGTATAAAAGGCTTCTCCTCAGTATCATCCCTCACCCACAACTCACACCAACCTACTTCGGACATCACGCTTTCCAACAAACCCGCGATGAACACCGATTCAGATCTCCACAAGCGCATCCAACGCGGCCCTCCCAACATGTTCAACCTCCCAGACATGTTCCGCGAAATTGCTCATAGTCTCCGCCGATCTTTTCGCCGTGCTCGTGCAAGGCGCAGGCAGCGTACGTCTTCAGTCCTCGATGTGCTCGTTCATACCACGCCGCAGTATTGAGCCGTTGCTGATCCCTCTTGCAGGTAAGCGATCCCAAGGTCCCGCCGAGCAAGGAGGGCCTGCTTCGCTTTACCATATTCATCCCGGGGTACCTCACCTGCCGTCATCGTAGTCAGTAGAATCTCATCGTATGGCCTGGTCGCAGGGGGCTTATGTCACCACAGGCTTACTTCAAGCATTCATGCCCACCAAGCACCCCAGCTACCACCGTACTCTGTGGTTAGCCAGACCTAACGAGAGGTTCGGTCACCAAGCGTCCCAGGCCAGGGACTTGGTGGGACCTACTGGGTGAGATGCGGGAACACCGCATCCAGGAATACATTCCCACCAGTCTCAGTGATAGGTGATTTAGTGACTCCTAAATTCATGTAACCGCAATAGA
>Ga0307513_10011951_pt1 | contig 10751 bp, 8 predicted proteins | sample 15_EM_MG_FD_202174 | JGI IMG/M metagenome (GOLD analysis project Ga0307513, IMG submission 202174) | Populus trichocarpa ectomycorrhiza microbial communities from riparian zone in the Pacific Northwest, United States - 15_EM | ecosystem: Host-associated > Plants > Roots > Unclassified | place...
ATCCAACAGCCATACACCTTCGGCAATTTATTAACAACATTCGCTGACAACCGTTTCAAACGACTCGCTGCATCCTTAAACTGAATGGCCGCCACGCCAGCTTCGCCATTTTTATATATAATAAATTAATGTATTATAAAAAAATATTATTCCATAAATTAATGTATTATTATAAAGTAACGACTTGTCCCAGCCTCTTTCGCCATTTTTATATATAATAAATTAATGTATTATAAAAAAATATTATTCCATAAATTTATGTATTATTATAAAGTAACGACTGGCCGACGCGAGGACCGTCACACCGTCACACACTCCAACACTGGTCACCTGCCGATCGGTGCCTGTCAACCTGCCACGGATCTGTCAAACGTCGCAGATTTTGGTGGGTCATTAGGCTTAAGTGCCCAAGGTATGACTCCAAGTGGAACGCTTGAGGCTGGTCTTCGGGCGAAATCCCTGAAAAGTGAATTATGGGATATGACAATACTAGGGGGGTTGGCATGCCGAAATTTGGATCTAGCCACTCGACGGAACCTGGTACCACGAATTGCAGAGTCAAGTCAGATGCGGAGAACACGCGAATGCCATTCCATATTACTATTATTATCATTAGTTGAAATTATTCATGGGGACAAATGGAGGCACCCTCATCTTCCAATGCGCTGCACTGACGATAGAGGCTGGGTGGCACACCGCTTCTTGATCAGGAAAAGAAGTTTTAACAAAGCAGTGAACCAACATTACTTGTCTGTGCGCCCAATTTATCCGTTCTTACTCTTAACGGCGCGCGAAGGACGACCTCATTGGTCGAGTTATGTATTCCTGGTCACATTTTTGGTCGGGTCCCGCACCAGTTTAGGGCCGTGAATGGAAGACAACGAACCTGGAGGCCGATTTGAAATTATGACAAAAACACATCCCACCACCTGGACCTGCCTTCGGTCGCCATGGGTTGTACCATTCTCATACTTTCCGACCTGACCTAAACAAAGCGAGAGATCCCGCCCTCCACTGCAAAATGCATCCATCAATGTCGTCCGCTCGTCCAGATCGAAGACCCTGCATTCTTCCATTATAATTTTCCCTCTCTAGCTGTATAGAGGAACATGCTCCCTCAGTTTTGTTCCATATTGACTCGTCTCGCGAATGCAAGCCAGGTTCGTCACGTTGACTCAAGGGCGAATCTCTTACTCACGTCCGTTTCTTCACTTGGAGCTCAATTGACACTGTATTCATCCATCTTGTGCTCTATACAACCCCCAGTTGCCTTCGTTCTGGCTTCCCTACACTGCAAGAGCGCTCCAAAGAGCACACCGATGAAGAGACCTTTATATCTCGCACCGCACCATGAACACTGTGTCATTGTCAAACGGAACTTACCACGGCGCTGCTCCGGAGTCGTCGTCCTTCCCATTGCAATCTCACAGTTGCTGGGCGGCTGTCTGCGCGTCAGCCCTGCTCCCCGGATCCGTCTGCGCGTTCATGTCCACCTTGCATCGAGGTGTACCCGCACTAGGACTCGTGCGGTTCCTCGCCGTATCTCTGGTTATACACATTATTGCTCTACCACGTGCGAAGGGTTCCTCAACGCCAGTCGCCGCAGACAACTTGCGAGTGTATAGCGGTCCCAAATATACTCCATATTGCGCTTCTGGATGCGTCTCCTCCTTGTGATGGAGTGATCGTCGCCCACTTCCGTTCCTTTGGTGAAAACCCTCAATAATCAGGATCTCATCATTATCATCGGATGGGTACTCCTCCATCGAACACACTCCATGAGCAAAACGCCACCCACGTTGTTGGATTGCAAGACAGACGAGTGCACAGGCAGGCGAATGGGTGAGCGAGACGGCATCCCATCAGGAGCGTGGCTGACGGAATTGGAACAGTAAAATTCTCGGTTATTATTACCGAGATACTTACATCACTCCGGCGAACCCAAGCCTCTTGACTCCTGGCGCGCGGAAGTGGCCCACCGCTTTGTGGAAATCATAGCTCGACGTCGACTGGACCATCTCTGTTCACGGCGTGCCGTTGCGAAGGATACGAACGGGGAGAAGTTGAGTGGTAGCGTTCTCCGTGTAGTGTTAGAGTGTATTTGAGATAGGATTTTCTCTGAATGAGGCTTGGGCACTCGCTTCCCTCCGATGAAACTCTGCTGTGTTAACGCAGGGCACTTCGATCCACGCCTTGTAATCGGACTGAGCTAGAACGAAGTGATCCGACTAGGGCAACCGTATTGAGGCATGTGAGGCATGATGCTGACCGGTTTCAGTTTGCGGTGCAGGTGTATCGATGTTCGTACCACAAACGGATATACCAGCCGATCCGCTCACAAGATACTTACCGCTTCTCGTTCAATCACAAATAGCCCGCATCTTTCGTCTCGCAGGGAACCCACGCCACACTGTACGTCTGCACCACGTATAATGCGAGGCATCTTCGTTTCACTGCCGCTTGGCTCCGAGCGACAGTGCATCGGTCTGCTCACCATCGCGAGTCGGGCGGGACATTCAAGGCGCTTCTCTGGAGCCTGTCAGGAAGATATACACGTCACTGCGACATTCTCTAGCTTTTGAGAAGCCCGGTGGAATGAGAGTGGCGTGGCGGGCCACGCACGTTCGTTGTGGACTAGGCGCGCAAATGTATTCTTTGACTCTTGCTATCACCTCAGAGCTCTCGAACTAGGCTTGGTCAATTCATGGAAGCCCATCAAGACTCGGATTTCCTGTCAGATTCAATTTGGAACAAGCTTTTGCACCTGCCAACGAGCAAGGCGCACCTCGTTCCTGTCGAAATACTCTCTGAAATCTTTCTGTGCGTCGTACAGGTTCGGCCAGGGGATCAAAGGCGCTTGATGCTTGTATGCCGGCGCTGGCGAGCTATTATCCTTTCAACTCCGGGTATACCTTCTCAACTGAGGATACGAAGGGGAACTCGGAAGGAAGTCGTTCAGGCACTTATACAAGGCAGAAGATCACGCTTGGATGTGACTGTTGAGATGATGACGAAGGAGATGGGAATGATTTCAACGCTGATACCTTTCATGCATGCTTCATAGCTGCAGCCGAAGCCACATCTACATGGTATACTCTTAGGCTCATTTCCTCTCCACCTCATGGAGAATACAAGAGTCTGCAGATTTTACAACCTTTGGCCCACCTTGAGTCTTTCCAATTGACCCAGGGTTTTGGCAAGTTCCTTGAACCACTGATGATTTCAATCGGCGAAACTGTCACTCCCCGTCTCACTACAATGATACTTGCTGACCCTGCCGCTGTTCCCTACCTTGTACAACCCCCATGCTTGCCTATCTCCCACTCCCTCAGGACTCTCAAAATCCAGCTGTCCAAGAGGATGGAGAGTCCTGTAGATATTCTCCCACATCTCCACAGGCTGGAAACTCTTGAAGCTCGTCACCTTCGTCTCCCAGTCCATCCACCGGATGTCTCTGTCCTTCTTATTAAGACCCTCCACACCTTGTATTTAAAGTCGGTCTCTGTCCAGTGGATGGCCGGCAAGGTTTTTTCTGCCCTCCAGAGGTGCTCTATTATATTCCCACACCGTGCTGGTACTATCAATGCTCTCCAGCCGGTTATCATGCCCTCTTGCTCCCATCTTATGTATGACTCCAATGATCTTGGTACCCTTGGGTGCTTTCACCTCCCTCCACTGGCTGGGTTTGAGGTAAGAAGTGGGCAGTGGAGCGCCTGGAGGGGGAATCCTCAGCTCGCAGCTTTGTACCCCTTACTTGCTGCCAGTTCAGAGAGCCTCACGACGCTGCAATTGCATGTCCAGTGCAGTGAGCGGCTGCTAGTTGAGATGTTGAGATGTTTACCAGCCTTGGAAAAACTGTGGCTGGGACTGGCCAGCCCCAATGCCTTGAGTGAGGCTTTCTTCCATGCAATGATTCTCAGAGAGCCTAATGTAGATGGCACATCTATATTGGTTGGGCTACAAAGCCAGACAATTGCTCCACTCTGCATATCATTAAGGTCACTTCACCTCCACTACAAGAGGTGGCTAAGGGGCCCAGACAGAAAAGCCCTCATTGTAGCCTTCAGTGATATTGTGGCATCTCACCAGTTACAGAAAGAATCTTCATTCTCACTCAGCCTGAGCTTTGATGGTGGTCCTGATAATGAAACCTGGAAAATTGGAAATCTGGCTAGGGAAGGCTGGGTGTGCCCTAATCTTGCGTTAGGAATTTCAGGCCCACAAGACATAATTCACATATCAACAGAGTGGTCTAATGGTGGTTTGGTGGCTTTACCTTTTAAGGAGGTAGAATGCCTACATTTGAAAAGTTTGACTCCCAATTCCATTGACATTCTCTCGACTCTTGGTCACATGGAACTAAGGGCAGATGGCTCTCACCAACCAACACTGCCAACTGCACTACCATGTTATTTGCCTCTTTGTGACACACTCAGAGTATTGACCGTTGAAGTCAGTTATCCTTCATTCTTGGCTGGTCACACCTTTCACAAGCTCGAGAGATGCAGGGTGGTGACACAGAATAAGGAAACTCACAATCCGAGCCTCGGTCTATTCATAGAGATGCCTGTCTGCACCAGGTTATACACAAATGACCCCTCCCTGCTTGCCACCTTCAAGATTCCCCAGATTCATGAGCTGGGTGTAGACCTGGGATATTCAGTACACAATGTGAACATATTTTGGGAGAAATGGGTTGCAGGCAATGCAAGCCTGTCTGGATTAAAGCTCCTGTATATGAAGGGTTCGCTCTTCCAAGAAGACATCCTCAAGTCATTACCATGCCTTGAAACCTTGGTTATTAGTGCTTTGGTCGGTTGGGACCATTTCAGGTCGTTTCTTCCCAAGGGTGTGAATCAGACGTCCGGTCTGAAACAGTCAACTGGGGACGACCGGACATTAGTAACACTCTGTCCCATGTTGCAGAATTTACATGTTGAGGGTACAGATCCCTCAAAGACACCGCACTTGATACCTATTCTCAACGAGGTTGTCGTTCTGCGCGCAGCGTGTGGGTCTCCCTTGAAGAGATTTACTTTTTCTCAATTCTGGCCCAAGCCTGGAAGCCAGTTTGAGTTGATTGGGAGGGATGGAAGCTTTAATATGGAACAGACTGTTCTGGCTGATGGCACCGAACCATTTGAATTTGTCATTTAGCATCAGCGGTACTGGCTTTATTATTGAAAGGGTTGTTTGAATACATGTAGATACTGCCCTTCTATGCTTGTGCAAGTGTCCAGAGTTTGAACATGAAGAGAAGATGAAGAGAAGACATGGTTCAAGAAGCTGCATGCACCGTAAGCCACATGCATCCGAATGGTACCGTTCCACGTCTAGAGGTTTCATTCTGATATGGGAAAGAGTTCGCTGATTGGTATCAGAATGCCGCGCAGGAGAGAGTTTTAAAGATGCAAATACATGACTCGTGGCCTTCCCCTTTCCGGGCTCACTCACAATACTCCTTCGATCGCCGCCTCTCAATCTGCAGCGAACCAAACACACAGGTTGCCAACAAAATCAGCCCGCCCTTTCTAGCTACCCAGTGTGATCTTCTCCCCCGCGATGTCGTCCATATCGGCTCGTCTTGCGAATTACGCAACCGCATATTCCACCCCCAGCCGTCACGCAGATGCTATGGGATCGAGGATGAGTCTTGTGCTCATTATACGTTTCTTTACTGACAGCTCAAGTCACTCTCTCTTCTCCATCTCGCACTCTACACGACTCCTAGTTGCCTTGGTTCCGACGCACAACCGCCCAATAAGTCGCGGCACTCTACAATCAGGTTTGATACAGAACTAGATACGGAATTGCGGAATCGGGGAGAAGGCAATCTAACCACCTGGACCCTACGTCAATACCAGTTGCCGTGGGATGTACCATCAAACGACCGAAAGAATCCCAGATGTCCGTCCTGCCGGTTACATTGCTAATTGGATCCACCAGAGTCGTAGAAAACCCAGCAAAAATTTCGCCCTGTCTAACCGCCTAGAACAAAGCTCCTCTACTCCGTGATATGTTTCATACTGACTGGTCTTGCGAACACAAGTATATATTCTGCCCATAGGTCCCTCCGCCCTGACTGCGAAATTGAAACTCGTGCTCACCGCCTGTTTCTTCACCTAAAGCTTAGGTTACTCAGTGGACCCCGTCTTGTACTCCTCCATACAACTCCTGGTTGCCTTCGGCTTATGACTACGAAATCGTACGCTCTGCTCCGACGAGCACTCCGATTCAACAGAGTCCTCTGTATTCCGTAGCGCGCGGCGAATACTGTATCCTTAGTAAATGATATTTGCCAAAATCCAGCCGATCATGGCCTTTGGGTTTGTCGTCCATATCTCATCGTGGCTCGCGCGTCGGTCTTGCATCAGTCCACATATTCGTGTCCACCTTGTGTCTCCATGCGTCTGCCTTTGGACTCGTCACGTTGTCCTCGCCCTAGCTTTGCAGGATGCTTACCTCTACACGTCTACTGAGCGCGCGCAAACGAAGGGTTCATTGACACCAGTTTCCGGAGTTGGTCCGCTGGTGTGTAGTAAATCCAAATGTGTCTCGCACTGCGCTTCTGAGTGCGGCATCATGACTCTGACCGTGTTTCACCTCCAGCTCCGCCGTCGTTCGTCGAGACCTCAACCTTATCTTCTGTATTCCTCCACCAAACCTCTACACGAACAAACCTCTCCCTCGATGTTGGATCGCAGGACGGACAGGTCTACAAGCAGAGCGAACGCCAACCTCACCCCAAGCGGAGACCAAAAACTCGCACCCTCCAAGCCATCCAACCGCTCATCCATGCACCCGCTTCTTCGCATGCTTTTCTCCGTCCATGTCCAGATCCTTGGCCACCCGGACTCCACGCATCACTGCCACCCCCACCGCAGCCCGACACTCTTGCAAATCTCAGCGTCGTCTTTGACTGGAACCGTTCGTGTTCACGTTGTACATGTCATGAAGGGTACATACAGTGAGTAAAAGTCGACTTGCAGCGCCTGCACTGTTTTATTGTGTAGCAAATTCGACACAGGTCCTCCTTTGAATTAGGTTTGGACGGAAAGAGGCTCCCGTCTGATAGAGATGTCAGGAAGGGAGATCTCAATAACTTTGTGCGTTAGCGAAAGGCGATTTCGTCTCACTCCACGCCGTGCCTTTCAATCCGTCCTGAGCCACAATGAGGTGATCTGGCGACGACAAGGTTCATTGAGAAATGATACTCACTACGTTCAGTTAGATTGTCCAAGGCGTATTGAAATTCATTCTACGAACGGATGCCCTAGGTCCACTCGGCGTTCGAGGATTATATGATTTCGCCTGCACCGTTCAATCACTATTCGCCCTCATCTTGATCTCGCATCGGTAATTCCACTCGAACGAACCAATTGGACTCGCAGACGATCCACATTGTACGGCTGCAATATACATAATGCAAATTATTGACATACTCTTCGTTTCCCGTCAGACCGAGTTGGGATGTTCATCATGATGTGCCGTGTGAGTCGGACATAAGACCCAATTCACTTCGCTAGAACCTGTCGAGCAAAAATATCTTCTTTTAGGGGAGCTGACACAGAGACTGGCACAGCGATAAGGAAGCCACGAATGCGTGTACATGTGGACTCACCGCCGTGTGAAGCCGGTCGACTCGGCTAATCAGTGCGTGCCAGCTGTGGCTAGGCATGCTCTGACTCCTACCACCTCCCTATTGCTCGCGAACTAGTCTTCGTCAAATTACGAAAATCTCTAGAGACCTCGCTATCAGTCTTACCATGCCCCCACCTACAACTCATCTGTTACTGCCCCCATGCAGAGTCCATCTTATTCCAATGGAAATACTCTCTGAAATCTTTCTGCTCATAGTGAAAGAACAGCCATTGAATCGAGAGCACCTGATGCTTGTGTGCCAGCGCTGGCACGCTGTTATGCTCTCAATTCCGGGCATCCACTCTCAACTAAGGATCCGAAGGGCGACTCAGAAGGAAGTCGTCCAGGCATTTATTCAAGGGAGAAGGTCGCGCTTGGATGTGACTATTGATATGAAAGATGAACGAGATGGGAATGCTTTTGATGTTGATAACTTTCATGCGTGTTTCATTGCTGCGGCCGAAGCAGCACCTAGATGGCGTTCTCTTAAACTCATTTCACCTCCACCACATGGACAATCCAAGGATCTGCAAATCTTGCGGCCTTTGGAACACCTCGAGTCCTTCAAATTGGCCGAGGGTTTTGGCAAGTTCCTTAAGCCAGTTATGATGTGGATCAGCAGAACCGCCACTCCTCATCTTACTACGATGGAGCTTGCTGATCCTGTTGCTGTACTCTGCCTCGCACAACCCGCATGTTTACATGTCTACCACTTCCTCACGACTCTCCACATCCAGCTGTCAAAGAGGATGAACCGCCCTGCAGATATCCTTCCACACCTTCAGAGGCTGGAGATCTTCGAAGCCCACTACCTGTGCCTCCCATTTTATCCACCTAATACCTCTCTTCCTCTTATCCAGACCCTCCAAGCCTTGTCTCTGAAGTCTGTTTCTGTTCAGTGGATGGCCGGCCGGGTCTTCCCTGCCCTTGGAGAATGCCATATCACATTCCCACACCATGGCCACACTATACAGGCTGGAAAGCCTGTTACTATGCCTTCATGCTCTTGTTTCGTATATGACTCCAATGACCTTAGCCCCCTAGGGCATTTTTACCTCCCTAGACTGGATGAATTGGAGGTAAAAAGTGGCCAGTGGAGCGTCTGGAGGGGGAATCTCCAGCTTGTAGCTCTGCAGCCCATGGTTGCTGCCAGAGCACAGAGCCTGACCAACCTGCATTTAGACCTACCATGCAGTGAGCAACTGCTGACCTATATGTTGAGCTTCCTACCAGCTCTGAAACACTTGTGGCTAGGACTGCCCAGCCCCTATGCCCTGAGTGCGGGTTTCTTCCAGGAATTTATTCTCAGCGGGCCCTGTGCAGGTGGTGCACCCAAAATGGTTAGACTACCAAGGCAGGCCACTAGTCCATTCTGCACATCCTTGCAGTCACTTCATCTCCACTACAAGAGATGGCTGAGGGGTCCGGTGAAAAAGGAGCTCATGCTAGCCTTTGGTGATATTGTGGCATCACATCAGCTACAGAATTATTCCTGGTTCTCACTCAGCTTGAGCTTTGATGAAGGGGCCGAGGGGCAAGTCTGGGAAGTTGGAAAGCCGGTTGAGAAATTTCAGAACATTCATGGTGACCTTAGTGTTGGCACATTAGGCCCACGTGCCGTAATTCCCATATCCACCAAGTGGCCATACAGTGGTTTTATTCCCTTACCCTTTAAGGAGGTAGAATACCTGTATTTGGAAAAGTATGAATCCTTCACCACATCCATTGACTTTATCTTTGCTCTTGATCACATAGAACTGAGGGTTAGTCACCCTTACCAACCACCGCTGCCAACTGCACTCCCTTGCAGTAATTTGCCGCTTTGTCACACACTCCGGGTCCTAATAGTGAGGTGGATCCACCCTTCGTTTTTGGCTGGTCAGACCTTCCACAAGCTTGAGAGATGTGAGATAGTGCAAAAGTATGATGCCCCCCACAAACCAAACAAAGGGATATTCACAGAGATGCCTGTCTGCACCAGATTCCATATAAATGATCTTGCCTTGCTTGCCACCATCAAGCTGCCACAGATCCATGAGCTGGGTGTGGAATTTAAGGATTCAAATTGCAAGACTATTTGGAAGAATCACATTGCAGTCAATTCAAACTTGTCAAAATTGAAGCTCCTGCATGTGAAGAAGTGCTGTCAATATGGAAATCTGGTCCAGATCCTTGGGTCATTGCCATTGCTTGAAACTTTGATTATCAGCTCATGGCTAGATGTGGATTCCTTCAGAGCCTTTGTTCCCATGGGCGCAAATCTGGCATCTGGGCTGAATCAATCAAGTGAAGAGGGTCAGACTGCAATGATCCTCTGTCCTATGTTGGAGACTTTACACATTGAGCACACAGACCCATTGGAAAAGCCAGAGCTGATATCTGTTCTAAATGACGTTGTCACTCTGCGTGCAATCTGTGGGTCTCCCTTGAAGAATTTCACCTTTTCCAAATTCTGGCCCAAGCCTGGAAGCAAGTTCGAGCTCATTGGGAGAGATGGGTGCTTTACTATGGACGTGTTTGTTCTGGCTGAGGATGCTCCAATATTTAGATTAGACATTTAGCTTGTGCGGTATAGACTGTAGTACTGAAAGGAAGACCTATAGATGCTGGGTCTCATAGGAGCTTCCATTGTTCAAGATGTGAATAGAAGACATAGCTCAAGAAGCTGAGTACACCACTAGCCATAATAGTGGCATTCCAATATCTGAAAGAGTTGGTGAGCATCAGCGTGTTGAGTGGGAGAGAATACCAAGGTTTGAAGGTGTAATTATGTTGTCTGAATCAGGTGAGCATGATGGACACAGCATCAAGACGCAATCCAGCAATAGAACCATGACCAACGTTTATTACCGCGTCATCAACCACTGAGCAAATCACAACCTTAGAAGTTCTCCGCTGCAAGAAACGGATACTTCACCACTCCCTGATCATTTATACCCCTTCACACCTCAAGATACACCACACCGGCGCAATTAAAGCCAACCAACTCTCATTAATGGCAATTCTAGTCATGGCCGTGCTCGCACTGAAAGAGATCCACTCCTTTGATTCAGATCTAGAAGGAGAGGCGGTGTTAAATATACAGAGCAGTATAAGAGAAGAGGTGGAAT
>Ga0307513_10011953_pt1 | contig 10750 bp, 7 predicted proteins | sample 15_EM_MG_FD_202174 | JGI IMG/M metagenome (GOLD analysis project Ga0307513, IMG submission 202174) | Populus trichocarpa ectomycorrhiza microbial communities from riparian zone in the Pacific Northwest, United States - 15_EM | ecosystem: Host-associated > Plants > Roots > Unclassified | place...
ATGTCTATGCAGCAACGCCGAAGGAACTCGTACAGACCCTGTCCGAGGTGTCGTCCAACCGCAAGTCGGTGGAGACCATCCTCAACCTGAGTGCGACCGGCGGGTCCGGTGCGCTGGCGGCTGGACTGAGCAACCTCAGGGCAAACGACGCGTTCTACCAGGCGCTGAGACGCCAGCCAATCCTCGTTGGATTCACTGAGAGCGGCCGGGTGGACTGGACTTGCAAGGCGCCGAGCGCGGCCAAGCCTTGCGCTTCGGAGATGCGATTCGGGTGGGTGCTCGGGCCATCGTTCCAGCTATCGGACGACGGCAAGGAGTCACGGTACCGCCATCGGTTGGTACAGCGATCCGTGACTGCGGAGATCTCGTTGCCCGCATGGCTGAGCAAACTCGACGTCAGCTTCAAGACCGAGTGGATGCGGGAGGATGGTTCCGCGCGGACGGACTTTTCCCCGCCCACAGCGAGCGAAGGCACGTTCACCATCGAACTGCCTGCCCAACCAAGGGCCGCGTTGGCGGCGATCGATGACAGGTACCTGCGCGAGCCTCGGGTCGACAGCTACCAGTTCCTCGATGTCGAGGAAGGCCAGGCCGCCGCAGTCCTCATCACGGGCCAGAACGTATGGAGGTCCACGGAGGTCTACATCGGGGCCCAGCCGGCCCGGCTCCTCTCGATCCTTCCCGACAACCGAGGCGTAGTGGCCGAGTTCGAGCCTATCAAAGCACCCCACGGGGCCGATACCCGGAAGGCAGGCCCAAACTCACCGTCGGACAACCATGTTCAACTGTTGCTCGTCACACTTGCCGGTGGCAGTAGTTGCCGGAGTCGTCACGCTTGAACGGGCAGCCAACGACATCGAACGGTCGTGCCGAGCGCTTCATGCTCGTGAGATGACTTCCAATGGGGCGGGGTTCAGACAGTGGTTTCCGCGCCGCGCTCAGCGCCACGGATCGCGTGGATGTCCGCCGCGTCGAGCTTGAATCGGGCCACCGGCGGTGTATAGACGCCCGGCGTGGTTTGCTGCGCACTTGCGTCGGTGTAGCTTTGCGGGCTGCGTTGATGGGCAGCGAACAAGACCAGCTTGCACAGCGCGGCCTTGTGATCCGCGAATACATAGCGCAGCTTCTTCTCCTCCACGCCGCTCGCGAGGAATGTGAAGTCTTCGTCGCTGTTCGAGCACATGGCCTGACAGAGCAACCACCCGTCGTCGGTCGGCTTGAGGATCTTGACGTCGAGGACGTCGACCGGCGGCAGGTACGCTTCGAGTTCCTTGCCATCCGACTGCCCGAGCGCGTGCTGGATGATGATTCGAGCAAGTCTCACATCCTTGTCGTTCTTCAGATCGAGCTTGACCCCTTCGTAGATCGAGAAGGCGTCCACAATTCGATCCTCGTCGTAGCCCTGCTCCGCCAGTCCGCGAATCCACGGATACAACCACTCGAAGCGGTTGGCACGAAACGAGCTGATGTCAGCCAGTTGCACGTTCGCGTTCGTGATGCCGATGCTCTTGAGGTCATTCAGGGCAGCCTGGACCCCCTTGAAGATTTTCGGCCCGCCCCGAGCGACCTCTAGGAGATTCGACATGTGCGTCGGCAGCGGCCGGTTCGTCTCGAACTTGACGACCCAGACGCTCGGGCCGTTTGGCTTCGGTCGTTCGATGACCGTACTGCCTGCGATGGTGCCGACCGATTTCAGGGTGAAAGCGATTCCGATATCCACGGGTGAACTCCGATCTTTGTCGGAGCAAAGTGTAGCATATGAATCAACAATACATAGTTTTTGTAGGTTCGATAACGCCACTTTGCAAACATGTTCGGGCGGGCGTGTTGGCACCCCGTCGGTCCAGATTCAGTGGAAATCCCGTGACGCTGTCCGCAACTGCCCCAGCAAGGGCGTCAGGTCTTCCAGCCGCCCGGCGATCAGGTTCCGCACCTCACCCTCGCGCTGCCACTTTCCATAGACCGCCAGCAGCTCCGAGTTCAGCAGAGCGGCCCGCTGCAGATCCCTGATCGATTTCCAGCAGATGACCTGCACCACGCCCGTCTCGTCCTCCAGCGACACGAAGATCGTCCCGTTCGCTGTCTCGGGCTGCTGTCGCAGCGTGACGATGCCGCAGTAGCGCACGAACCGGCCATCCGGCAGGTCGCGCAGTTCCGCCGCCGACATCAGCCGCCGCTTTGCCAGCTGCGGACGCAGCAACTTGAGCGGATGGCTGCGCAGACTCAATCCGATGGTCCCGTAGTCAACGACGACCTCCTGGCCTTCGGTCGCCGCCGGCAGCTCCAGCAGGCCCTCGTTGATTGGGGCGTCCCGCAGCAGCTTCGGTGGCGCCCTCAACGCCGATGCATCCCAAACCTGCTGCCGCCTGTGGCCCGACAGGCTCATCAACGCATCGGCGCCGGCCAGCAGCCGCATCTCGTGCTGTTCCAGTTCCGCTCTGCGGGCCAGGTCATCGGCGCTGTCAAAGGGCGCCTCGCGACGCGCAGCTTCGATGCGCAGCGCCGACTCCTTCTTGAGCCCACGGACCAGGCGCAGACCGAGCCTGACCGCAGGCGGGTGCGGCAAGCCCTCCAGCGTGCAGTCGTAGTCGCTGTGCATCACGTCCGGCGGCCGCACCTGGACGTCGTGGTCCTTCGCGTCGCGCACGAGTTGCCCCGGGCTGTAGAAGCCCAGCGGCTGGCTGTTCAACATCGCGGTCAGGAACTCAGCGGGGTGGTGGCACTTGATCCAGCAGCTGGCATAGACCAGCAGCGCGAAGCTGGCTGCATGCGACTCCGGAAACCCGTACTCCGAGAAGCCCTTGATCTGCTCGAAGATCGCCTTGGCGAATGACTCGTCGTACCCGCGCTCGACCATGCCGTTGACGATCATCGGGTAGTACTTCTCCAACCCGCCCTTGCGCTTCCACGCCGCCATCGAGCGCCGCAGCCCATCCGCCTGGCCGGCTGTGAAACCCGCCGCCAGCATGCTGATCTGCATCACCTGTTCCTGGAACACCGGCACACCCAGCGTGCGTCCCAGGGCTTGCTTGAGGGCCTCGCTGGGATAGCTGACCGGCTCCTTGCCCTGCCTTCGGTTCAGATACGGGTGGACCATGCCGCCCTGGATAGGTCCGGGCCGAACGATTGCGACCTCGATCACGAGGTCATAGAACTCGCGCGGCTGCAGGCGCGGCAGCATGCCCATCTGGGCCCGGCTCTCGATCTGGAACACGCCGACGGTGTCTGCCTTGCAGATCATGTCGTAGGTCACCGGGTCCTCGGGCGGGATGTCCTGCATCTCGAAAATATGCCCCTTGCGGTTGCCGATCAGGTCGAGCGACTTGCGGATCGCGGTCAGCATGCCCAGCGCCAGCACGTCCACCTTCAAGAGGCCGACAGCGTCCAGATCGTCCTTGTCCCATTGCAGCACCGTGCGGTCATCCATCGCGGCGGGCTCGATGGGCACCATGCGGCACAGCGGAACCTTGGTCAGCACAAAGCCGCCGACGTGCTGGCTCAGGTGGCGCGGCGAGCCCAGCAGTTGGCCGGTGAGCCGCATCAGTTGCTGGACTGCGAGGTCTTTGGGGTCCAGGCCCGCCTCGACCAGGCGTTCCTCCTGGACCTTGCTGCCGTCCCACCAGTAGTGGCCCTTCGCCAGCAGGTCCATCGTCTCCAGGCTGAACCCGAGCGCCTTGCCCACGTCGCGGATCGCCGACTTCGCCCGGTAGCTGATGACGGTCGCGGTCAATGCGGCCCGGTCCCGCCCGTATTTGCCGTACAGGTACTGCATCACCTCCTCGCGCCGCTCGTGCTCGAAGTCGATGTCGATGTCGGGTGGCTCGTTGCGCTCCTTGCTGATGAAGCGCTCGAAGAGCACGCTCATGCGCGCCGGGTCGACCTCGGTCACCCCCAGGCAGTAGCAGACGACGCTGTTGGCCGCCGAGCCGCGCCCCTGGCAGAGGATGTGCTGCGACCGCGCGAACTCGACGATGTCGGCCACGGTGAGAAAGTAGTGTTCGTACTTCAGGTCGGCGATCAGGGCCAGCTCGTGTTCGATCTGGCCCTGTACCTTGGCGGTTAGGCCATCCGGCCAGCGCCGACCTGCGCCCTCGTAGGTCAGCCGCCGCAGGTAGGACTCGGCCGTCTCGCCTTCGGGCACGACCTCGGCCGGGTACTGGTAGCGCAGTTCGTCCAGGCTGAAGTCGCAGCGGTCGGCGATGCGCAGCGTCTCCTGCAGCAGTTCGTCCGGGTACAGCTGCGCCAGCCGCAGCCGTGTCCGAAGGTGCCGCTCGGCGCTGCCCTGCAACTCTAGACCGCACTCGGTCAGCGGCCGGCCAACCCGGGTTGCCGTCATCACGTCCTGTAGCGGCTTGCGCGACTGCGCGTGCATGTGGACGTCGCCGGCCGCGACAAGCGGAATCTCCGTGAGCGCGCTGACCTCGCGCATGCGGTGCAGGTGTACTTCGTCGTCCAGCACCTGCAGCTGGCTGACAGCCAACCAGCACCGGCCGATGAAGTTCGCCAGCAGCCACCTGGCCGTCGTCAGCATCTGTTCTGCCGCCAGGCCACGGTCCGGTGCCGCCAGGACGAGGCAGTCTTCCAGCGCCCCGGCATCGAGCTCGGCAAGCGTCACCGAGTAGGTGCCCTTGGGCGCCGCCCGCCGCAGCCGCGTGATGAACTCGCACAGGTTGCCGTAGCCGTTGAAGTTGCGGGCCAGCACGATCAACGTGAACGGGGCGTCGCAGGCCACCTTGAACTGCGAGCCGAAGATCAGCTTGAGCCCGACCTCCTTGGCGGCGACGTGCGCCCGCACGATGCCGGCCATCGAGCACTCGTCGGTCAGCGCCAGTGCCGAGTAGCCGACCTCCAGCGCGTGCCGGACAAGTTCTTCAGGCCGGCTCGCTCCGCGCAGGAAGGAGAAGTTGGAAAGGCACCAAAGCTCGGCATAGGCAGGGACGGTGGCCATGGCGACTCACGCGAACGTTCCGTGCAGGTACCAGCCGGTCTCTTCCTCGGCCAGCCGTCCCTGAAACACCCACAGGAAGCCCGCGTGCTCGCTCATCGCGACCCAGTAGTCACGCCGCACCAGATGGGTCCTCTCACCTGCCTCATCCTTGACGCGATGCCACCAGCCGCCTTCGACCCGGTGCGGCCCCGCCAGCAGCTGCAGCGGCCCCTGAAACATTGGCCGCGGTCCGCGCATCGCCAGGCGCAGCGGCGTCGCAAGCACAAACGTCGGCTGCGGCATCGAGACAGCTTCCGGCGCCTTGCTCTTGGCCTTGCCTTTGCCTGCACCCTTGCCGTTCGCCCGGTACTCATTGGCCGGTTGCCAGTGCTGCATCCACTCGATGCGGTGGTCCGCGACCAGCACCGGGCGCAACACCCGTTCCGGCCCCAACCGCGCCGCCATTCGCTCCAACAGCAAGTTGAGCGATTCGCCCTTGTTCACGGCGTCGGGTAGCAGGGAGGCCGACGCCACCTCCAACGGCCTCACGTCATCGGCGACGAGTTCGAGGTCGAGCACCGGAGCCTCCAGCTCGACCTTCGCCAGGTTCTCGGCGAGCAACCGGCAGAGGTGCTCGATGTCGCGCGTTCCCTCGGCCGTTCGGATCGTCAGCCCGCCGCCCTCACCGACGCCGCGAGCGCGCATGGTGTCGTGTGCCCATCGCAGCGTGAACGCCGTCGCGCCGGCCTGGCGGGCCGCCAGCCAGCCGCACATCTGCATCAGCAGGCGCCGGGCGCCGAACAACATCGCCGGCGCCATCTCGACCCGGCTCATCAGTTCCAGCCGGGCCTTGAACGTCTCCGGCAACGTGATCCAGGCATGGGCCGGTGGCCGCTGCCCATACGCCTGGTCGAGTGCGGTCAGCAGGTCTGCGTCGAAGCGGCGGCTGATGCCACCGCGCGGCAGCGCGCGGACCTGGCCCAGGGTCTGGCAACCCAGCTGCGACAGTGTCGTGCGGTGCGGCCGTGTCGCAGTCAGCGTCTCCAACGGCAAGCCGTCGAGCAGGTCGGACAACGGTTTCTTGAAGCCGTTCTCGATGCCCGCACGGGCAAGGGCCAGGGCACCCAGGCTGGTGCTGGCCCAGGCCAACGCGCCGGCACCCAGGTCCGTCGACTCCTGTCGCACCCGGTCCCGCAGCGCACGTTTGCCGCCGAAGAGGCGCACGCTGTCCTCCACCTCCAGGACGACAGCTTCATCGACGACCGCAACGCGGGGCGTGAACTGCAGCGCCCAGAGTGCGAGTCCATGCAGCGCGTCAGTGGACGGGGGCGTGCCGTCGAGTCTCGACGAGAGCAACAGGGCTGCCCAGAGCATCGGCAGGCACCTCGCGCGCAGGAGTGAGACGGCTGGGATGAGCCAGCCGCGGCGTAAGAATCGCTTCAAGTCCGCCCGGAACCGAAGCCAGACTCAAGCCGCCCGAATGGGCGGGCCCGCGGCGCTTGAAGACCTGGACCCGCAACTGCCAGTCGACGTCAAGCGCCGTGATCACCCGCAAAGGCGCGGCCGACGACTCATGACGGGCAGCGAGGGGCCGACACAGAAACACAGGCCCATCGCAACCCTGGGCGCACACCTGCAGGCGGCGAATCTGCTCGGGCCGGGCCTGCGGTATCCAGGAGATCAGTGCTCCGAACGCGGCCGACTTGATCAACTGCTCCGTGCACCACAGCCGCTCGGCCGGCGTCTCCGCCTGGACCCAGATCAGGTGCTTCTCATCGACGCCCGCGTGGCGCAGCCCGGGCAGATGGGGGTGTTTCGGGGGGGCCACCAGCACCACCATCTGGTCCGCAGCGACGATCCGGCGCAGGGCAGGACCCAGCAACCGCCACTCCATCGCCCCGGCCTGGGCCTGGAGCACTTCGGTCAGGCTGCAGCAGGGCCAACCGCCGCCGGGCAACTCGGCGTCGAGCGCGGGGAAGCCCGACGAGACGACGTCGGACACCGGCGCTCCAAGCTGGTCACCGCGCCACAGGGCACGTTCGACCGCGGCAGGCAGCTCGGACGAGGCAGTGCGCGCCGCCACGGGCGGCAGAGACACCGGGACCGGCCCGCTGTCGTCGTCGCCGGTCCATTGCAGCGCGGCGGCCATCGCGGCTCCAGATACTGTATGGAAAACCAGTATCGCACCCGTTCGCCAAGGCCGCAAGCGCCAGGCATGACCCGGCGGCTTGCTGCGGCATTCCTACTCGAAGAGGTCGTCGGTCGGCGGCGGGGCAGCGGGCGGCGGCGGCTTCTTGCGGGCTGGGGTTCGGGGCGCCGGTGCGGGCTTGGGGACATTCGTTGCCGGGCCGAACAGGTCGGCCTCCAGGTTGATCACCGGCGGCTCCTTTGGAGGCCGCGGCTTCTTGGCGCGCACCGGCAGTGGCGCAGGTTCGCCGACCAGCTCTCCGTGCCATTGCTGGCAGTACGTGTCCATGGCTTCGCCGACTTCGCACTTCAACCAGCCTTCGAAGTCACGGGGGTCCAGGATCACGACCATCCTCTTCTCGTCGCCCGGCGCATGAAACTGCTTCATGAAGGCGTGGTCATCGGCGTTGACCGTCAACATGCCCAGCGAGTAGACGAGCTCGCCGTCCTTGTTGGCCCAACTCGTGTAGAGACCCGCGATCCCCATCGGCTCGCCGTTGGCCTGCCGGACGCGCCAGCGCACGGCCGCCCCGGACTCGTGGTTCATTTCGTAGATCGCCTCAGCCGGGATGATGCAGCGGTGCCCATCAGCCCAGGCGCGCCTGAAGGTCTTGGCGGTCCGGACGCCTTCGCAGCGGACGTTGTACGTGTTCTTCGCCCATTCCATCGTGCTGATGAAGTCGGGCACGAACCGGAAGATGCCGTCGTGCACGAACCGCACATCGCGCTGACCTCCTTCTTCGCCAGGCCTGGACAGGCGGATGAACGGAACGCCGCCGCCGGGCCAGACATCGTGGTCGGGCTCGTCGTTGGCATAGACGACGCCGAAGTACTGGCTCAGGCGGTCTGCCCGCGTGACGGGGATGTAGTTGGCGCACATGTGCGCGTAGGGTAGCTGGAAGGCTCGCGGGAGGATCGCTTCCGCATCCGCCGCGAGCTGGTCCCGGGTTCGTTTCGCCGAACGTCGGGTCCGACCTGAAGGCCAGGTTGGACGCAGGCACTCGGCACGTGCACGGTCCGATCCCGGCACCTCGCCCTGATGTGGTTTGGAGTCGGGGCAGCAACTTGCGTTGCTACAACGGGCGCTGCTAGCATCCGCGCAGAGCACATCGTCGGTGCTTGCTGCTCACCTCGGCAGACCCTCGCGGGACGATGCATCGTGGATCCCCGTTGGCCGATTCCACCCTGCGTGTGGATCGCGGCAGTGAGCACCGTCGATTCGCACGCGGAAGATTGGAGTCCGCCATGCGATTCATTCCCACGACACCTGACACCGTCGAAGCCCTCAAGAAGAGGGCCAAGAAGCTTCAGCGCAATGGAGGAGGCAAGCATGCCGACCTCCTCAACCGGGTCGCCAAAGACGCCGGTTACGACCACTGGCATCACGTCACGCAGTGCTTGTTGGATGGCACGCACGACAAGACCGTCGATGCGCTTGCCGCCGAGTGCCGGCGCATCGTCAGCGCAGCACACGAAGGCATGGACAAGCTCATCGTGACCGGCCCTGAGCTGCTGGCCGATCCGCTCATCCTCTACGCGTGCGGGGGCGATGCTTGGCTTCTGGAGCCTTCGGAGAACCTCGTTTCATGCCTGCGCTTTCAGAACGAGGAGTACCCACCTTCCATCGGGGCGAGAAATGGCCAGGTCGTGATAGCTTGGGACGGCGAGTACGTCCTTGACGGTCAGGCGTTCCAGGTTGAGACGGGCCACCCCGTTGTCGGCGGTCGAACGATCCTTGGATACGACCTTGAGCCTCTTCGGAAAGCCATCGACCAACACCAAAGTGCCCTTGCACGCATGGGCGAGCTCCTCGCTCAGCCCGGCGCCGAGGCATTGACCGAGGAGGTCGTTGAACGATTGGTACGCGAAGGATGGGACCGCGAGCGCCTGTACGAGTACGCCCGCCAGGGACTGCGGTACTTGCCCAGCCGCAACTCCTTCGTAACCGCGCCGATCTCTAATTTCGCAGACGAAGAGGTGTAGGCGCAGGGGGCGGACTCACGACCGGCGTCATTCGGCCTGTACGACTGGACGGTTGCTAGCCGGCGGCCTCGCTGGCGACGGCAGCGATGCTTGGCTTTCCGGGTGGGTATCGAGCACGCGAGCTCAGGTCGCTAGTGACTTCTGGAGTTAAGGCTTATGCAACACCTGCCCGGACACAGCGATGGCACGCGACCGCCTGCGCGTGAGGGCAGGTGTCGCACAAGCCTTAACTGAACCTGACGTTCGCGGACGTTATAGGACTACCCAAGGCTGCCCGACGGCGTGGACCGCGTCGGCGAGCCGGTAGCGGCTCGCCCGTCCGCCTACGTGACAGCTTCGGCCAGTCGACAAGGGCGGCACGCAGTGGCGGGTTGGTTTTCAAGTCAAGTCCAATCGTGAGGCCGATGAGGATGCCAAGAGGTCAAGCAAGAAGACCAAACCTGATTCCGATCGGGACGCAGATCCGGAGTCCGGCCTGCTCAAGACTTTGAAGCGGCAAGCTCATGAGGCTCGCCTCGAGACCAAGGTCGACGAGTGGTGGGTGCTTCCCTGCTTCAACCTTCAGCAGCACAAGCGTCGCCTTGCTGGCATCAACGCGCACTTCAACCTGCATCCGGATCCCGGTTGGCCAATTCGGGTCGTGGCGCCTGAACAATTGCTCGGCCTTCTCTTGATGAGCACGGCAGACATCGATGCGATCTGCACCCGTCTTCTCTGCCGTGATGATGAAGTGCTGAGAGAAGCAAGGATTGAGTTCGGTGAACTGTCCGGTGCTGCACAAGCCTTTGTCTCCGAAACATTCCACGACGCACTGCGTGGGGATACCTTCGTTGACGATGACGCGTTCCTCGACGCGGCCAGCAGTGCCGAGCGAGTCGTAGACGCGTCGGATTTGCGCGATGAACTTGAGTCGTCGGGTTACATTGATCGCGGTCGCATTGAAGAATCCTACAAGATCGACCCGCATGCCTTCCCGGGCCTCTGCGCGCTGTACTTCGAGGGGCGTGTGCGCCATCGTCTCAGCGAATCTTCAGCTATCGCCTTTGCGTGGCGCCTTCTCGACGACGTCAAACCCAGCGACGCTCCTGAAGAGACGGAGGTTGAAATTGGAGATCCAATGATCGAGCCATGACCCCCTGCAGCTGCCGTCCGGCTCAACGCAGAGTTACATCCACTCCTCGGCACCCAAACGATTGGAGTAGAACCGAGACCGTGAGTTGGGTCGCCCTGAACGACCGACCACATCCGCTGCCATACGGCCGACCGCATGGCGGATGTCAGTTCATGAACTAGTGCACGGCCGCTGAATAGAGCCTCTTGCGAGAGCAGACGGTCGCGTCGGAGCCCGATAGTCGATCCCGTGAGTGCCGCTTGGTCGTCGCGTCTGGCACCATCATTGATTACCATAGCAAGTGAGGCCGGCAGTGGGAGGTTCCGTTCCTGTATACCCGGAGGCGGCGCGAGGCGACGCCCCGAGATGGATGAAAAACCGCTATGACGTGGGGCGAGAGTTCCGCGTAGACCCTCGTATTCACCCGGCCCAGTATCTCTACCGGTACATGGCAACCGACATCGCATACAAGACGCTTGGCAACCGGACCATCTGGCTTGCGGACCCAAAGACGTGGGAAGACCCGCACGAAGAATGGTGGT
>Ga0307513_10011954_pt1 | contig 10749 bp, 8 predicted proteins | sample 15_EM_MG_FD_202174 | JGI IMG/M metagenome (GOLD analysis project Ga0307513, IMG submission 202174) | Populus trichocarpa ectomycorrhiza microbial communities from riparian zone in the Pacific Northwest, United States - 15_EM | ecosystem: Host-associated > Plants > Roots > Unclassified | place...
ATGGCGACGCTGGGCTCGACCCAGATCGCCTCGCGCTACCACCAGCTCACCGTGGGCGGCGACGCGGCCCTGGTGCAGGGGATGATGAAGGCGCTGATCGCCTGGGACGCCGAGGCGCAAGGCCGCGGGGCCGAGCCGATCCTCGACCACGGCTTCATCGCCGAGCACACGGCGGGCTTCGAGGCGCTGGCGGCGCACCTGGGCGCCCTGGCCTGGACCGAGATCGAGACCCAGGCCGGCCTGCCCCGGGCCGAGATCGAGGAGGCCGCGCGGACCTATGCCTCCGCCAAGGCGACCATCCTCTGCTACGGCATGGGCCTGACCCAGCACCGCAATTCGTCCTCCACCGTCCAGCAGCTGATGAACCTGCTGCTGCTGCGCGGGAACATCGGCCGGCCGGGCGCGGGCATCTGCCCCCTGCGCGGCCATTCGAACGTGCAGGGGGACCGCACCGTCGGCGTCTGGGAAAAGCCGTCGGAGGCGTTCCTGGCCTCGATGGACCGGGTCTTCGGCTTCACCTCGCCCCGCAAGCACGGGCATACGGTGGTGGAGGCGATCGGGGCCATGGAACGCGGCGAGGTGCGATTCTTCATGGGCCTGGGCGGCAATTTCGCCGTGGCCGCCCCCGATCCGGCGCGGACCTTCGCGGCCATGGCCCGGGCCGGTATGACGGTGCATGTGGCGACCAAGCTCAACCGCACCCATCTGCTGCCGGGGCGCGCGGCCCTGCTGCTGCCGTGCCTGGGCCGCACCGAGATCGATCAGCAGGCCAGCGGCCGGCAGGCGGTCACGGTCGAGGACTCGATGTCCATGGTCCACGCCTCGCGCGGCCTGAACCCGCCCGCCTCGCCGCAGCTGAAGTCGGAGGTGGCGATCATCGCCGGCGTGGGCCGGGCCCTGTTCGGCGCCGCCGACCCCGTCGACTGGGACGCCCTGGCCGGGGATTACGACCAGATCCGCACGCTGATCGAGGCGGTGCTGCCCGAGCTGTTCGCAGGCTACAACGAGCGCATCCGCACGCCCGGCGGCTTCCGCCTGCCCGTGGCGCCCTCGGAGCGCGTCTGGAAGACGGCGAGCGGCAAGGCCAATTTCCTGCCCTACAGGCCCGACACCGGCGACACCCGCCGCGGCGACCCCGAGGTGATGCTGCTCACCACCCTGCGCAGCCACGACCAGTACAACACCACCATCTACGGCCAGAACGACCGCTATCGCGGGGTGTTCGGCCGCCGCGACGTGATCTTCGCCCACCCCGACGACCTGGCCGCACGCGGCCTGGCCAACGGCGACCTGGTGGACGTGGCCGCCGCCTTCGACGATTCCGGCAAGCGGGTGGTGCGGGGCTTCACCGCCGTGGCCCGCGACCTGCCGCGCGGCTGCGTGGCCGCCTATTATCCGGAGACCAACGGCCTGGTGGCCCTGGACGACCACGACCGCCGCAGCGGCACCCCGGCCTACAAGTCCGCCCCGGTGCGCCTGCGGCCGGCGGCGGGCTGAAAGGGAGCGTCGATGACCCAGCAACAGAACGCCCAGACCTTTCACCGCCTGCACGAGGGGCCCGGCGTCCTGGTCCTGCCCAACGCCTGGGACGCGGCGAGCGCCGCCATGATGGAGGACGCCGGCGCCAGGGCCGTGGCGACCTCCAGCGCCGCGGTGGCCTGGAGCCACGGCTATGCCGACGGCCACGACCTGCCCGTCCCGGTCCTCGCCACGGCCATCGCCGAGATCGTCCGCGTGCTCGGCGCGCCGCTGACCGCCGATATCGAGGGCGGCTATTCCGACGATCCGGCCCAGGTGGGCGAGATCGTGGGCGCGGTGATCGGCGCCGGCGCGGTGGGGATCAACCTGGAGGACGGCGAGGCCTCTCCCGACCTCCACTGCCGCAAGATCGAGGCGGCGCGGGAGACGGCGGTGCGGCGCGGCGTCGCCCTGTTCGTCAACGCCCGCATCGACGTCTATCTGCGCGGCCTGGCCCAGGGCGAGGCGGCGTTCGCCGAGACCCTGGACCGGGCGCGGCGCTACCAGGCCGCCGGCGCGGACGGGATCTTCGTGCCCGGCCCGGCCGACGAGGCGCTGATCGGCCAACTGGCGCAGGGGATCGATCTGCCGCTGAACGTGATGGCCCGTGGGGGGGCGCCGCCGGCGGCGCGGCTGCAGGACCTGGGGGTTCGGCGGCTGAGTTCGGCGACCGGCCTGTTCCGCGCCGCCTTCGCCAGCCTGGCGCGGGCGACCGAGGCCTATCTACGCGACGGCGATCCCGGCCCGCTGGCCATCGCCGGCCAGGGCGCGCCCGACCTCAACGCCCGCTTCGCCCAGCGCTGAACGACAAAAGGGCCGGCGAGGGAGCGCCGGCCCTTCGGTCTTGGCTTGGTCGAGACGCCTAGATCTTGTCGAGGGTGACCTTCACGGTGTCGCGCACGCAGGCGTTGTAGCCCGCGAGGCGGAAGGTTTCGCCGCTGGTGGCGAACCGGCAGACCGAGCGGGCCGCGTCGGCGACGTCCTTCTGGATCTGGGCTTCGGACTTGCCGACGAGCGACACGCGAATTTCGGCGGCCGGTTGGGCGGCGGCGGGTTGGGCGATGGCGACGGCGGCGACGGCCGCGAGGGCAGCGAAACGGATCATGGTTCTAAATCCCCGAAACAAAAAAGAGGTTAGCCGACGCCCGGGCCAGACAGGCCGGGGCGGCGGAGACCCGGGCTTCTCCCGTGTCTGAGCGGCGTGATCGCACGGCCAAGGTTAAAGTTTTGTGCGCTCGCGTACAAAAAAATGCTGCACTGCAAAATGCATGGGCCGCGGCGCGCCCGAGGATGACCCGCGCGCCGCCCGCGCCTATCTTGCCGGCATGACCGACATCCTGGCCGACGCCCCGCAGCCCCTGCCCGACCTGCCCCGCGACCCGACCCAGGATGGGCCGAAGGTGCGCCTCTATCTGGTGGACGGCTCGGGCTACATCTTCCGCGCCTATCACGCCCTGCCGCCACTGACCCGCAAGTCCGACGGCCTGCCGGTGGGCGCGGTGGCGGGCTTCTGCAACATGCTGTGGAAGCTGCTGGTGGACATGAAGGCCGAGGCCGATGCGCCGACCCACCTGGCGGTGATCTTCGACCATTCGGAGAAGACCTTCCGCAACCGGCTCTACGACCAGTACAAGGCCCACCGCCCGCCGGCGCCCGAGGACCTGGTCCCCCAGTTCCCGCTGGTGCGGGACGCCACCCGGGCCTTCGGCGTGCCGTGCCTGGAGCTGGCCGGCTATGAGGCCGACGACCTGATCGCCGCCTATGCCTGCAAGGTCCGCGACGCCGGCGGCGAGGTGGTGATCATCTCGTCCGACAAGGACCTGATGCAGCTGGTGGGCGACAACGTCTCGATGCTCGACACCATGAAGAACCTCCGCATCGGCCGCGAGCAGGTGATCGAGAAGTTCGGGGTGCCGCCGGAAAAGGTGGTCGACGTCCAGGCCCTGTGCGGCGACAGCGTCGACAATGTCCCCGGCGCGCCGGGGATCGGGATCAAGACCGCCGCCCTGCTGATCAACGAGTATGGCGACCTCGACAGCCTGCTGGCCCGGGCCGGCGAGGTGAAGCAGCAGAAGCGCCGCGAGACCCTGATCGAATTCGCCGACCAGATCCGCCTGTCGCGCGAACTGGTCCGGCTGGACTGCGACACCCCCCTGCCCGCCCCCATCGACGACCTGGCCGCCGAAGCCCCCGACCCAGAGGTGCTGGCCAAGTTCCTCGACGAGATGGAGTTCCGCACCCTGGCGCGGCGGGTGGACACCGCGCTGAAGGGCGATGCGGCGTCAGCCGCCGCCAGCCCGTCGCCGGCCGCCGCGCGGCCTGCCGGCCCGACCCACGGGCCGGTGGACGTGAACGCCTATGTCTGCGTCCGCGACCTGGAGACCCTCGACGCCTGGATCGCGCGGGCCCGCGCCGCCGGCGTGGTCGCCTTCGACACCGAGACCGACGCCCTGTCGGCCGCCAGCGCCAACCTGTGCGGCGTCTCGCTGGCCGTGGCGCCGGGCGAGGCCTGCTACATCCCCGTCGGCCACGAGCACGAGCACGAGGGCGGGCTGCAGCTCGAGGCGCCCTCCGACCTGGCCCAGATCCCGCTGGACGAGGCGATCGCCCGCCTGAAGCCGCTGCTGGAGGACCCCTCGGTCCTGAAGGTGGCCCAGAACGCCAAGTACGACCTGGCGGTCCTGGCCCGGCACGGGATCACGGTGGGGCCGATCGACGACACCATGCTGCTCAGCTTCACCCTGGAGGGCGGGCTGCACAAAAGCCACGGCATGGACGAGCTTTCCGCGCGCTGGCTGGGCCACGCGCCCATCGCCTTCAAGACGGTGGCCGGGATCGGCAAGGCGCAGAAGAGCTTCAAGCATGTCGAGCTCACCTCGGCGACCTGCTACGCGGCCGAGGATTCCGACGTCACCCTGCGGCTCTACGAACACCTCAAGCCGCGCCTGGCCGCCGCCGGGCTGGCCACCGTCTACGAGACCGTCGAGCGGCCGATGCCCGCGGTGCTGGTGGAGATGGAGCTGGCCGGGGTGAAGGTCGACCCCGAGCGGCTGCGGGTGCTGTCCAACGACTTCTCGGTGCGGATGGGCGAGCTGGAGATCGAGGCCCACAGGCTGGCCGGCCGGCCGTTCAACCTGGGCAGCCCCAAGCAGATCGGCGAGATCCTGTTCCAGGAGATGGGCCTGGCCTCGGGCAAGACCACGGCGACCGGCGCCATGTCGACCGACGCCTCGATGCTGGAGGACCTGGCCGCCCAGGGGCACGAGCTGCCCCGCACGCTGCTGGACTGGCGCCAGCTCTCCAAGCTGAAGGGCACCTATACCGACAACCTGGTGGCGGCGATCGACCCGAAGACCGGGCGGGTCCACACGTCATACTCGCTGGCGGCGGCCACCACCGGGCGGCTGGCCTCGACCGACCCCAACCTGCAGAACATCCCGATCCGCACCGAGGAAGGCCGCAAGATCCGCAAGGCCTTCATCGCCGAGCCGGGCCATGTGCTGATCAGCGCCGACTACAGCCAGATCGAGCTGCGGCTGCTGGCCCATATCGGCGACATCCCCCAGCTCAAGGCCGCCTTCGCCCAGGGCCTGGACATCCACGCCATGACCGCCTCGGAGATGTTCGGGGTCCCCATCGAGGGCATGCCGTCCGAGACGCGCCGGCGGGCCAAGGCGATCAATTTCGGCATCGTCTACGGCATCAGCGCCTTTGGCCTGGCCAACCAGCTGTCGATCCCGCGCGAGGAGGCCGGGGCCTATATCAAGACCTATTTCGAACGCTTCCCCGGCATCCGCACCTATATGGACCGGATGACCCGGCAGGTGCGCGCCGAGGCCTTCGTCACCACCATCTTCGGGCGCAAGGTCCACATCCCCGCGGCGCGGGGCAAGTCGCAGGCCGAGCGCGCGTTCGCCGACCGCGCGGCGATCAACGCCCCGATCCAGGGGGCGGCGGCCGACGTGATGCGCCGGGCCATGATCCGCATGCCGGCCGCGCTGAGGGCGCAGGGCCTGACCGCCAAGATGCTGCTGCAGGTGCACGACGAACTGGTGTTCGAGGCGCCGGAGGCCGAGGCCGAGGCGGTGATCGCCGTCGCGCGCACGGTGATGGAACGGGCGGCCGAGCCGGCGGTCTCGATCTCGGTGCCCCTGGTGGTGGAGGCCCGCGCCGCCGCCAACTGGGACGACGCGCACTAAGCCTCAGCCGCGCCGGGCGCGCGCCTGCATCAGCCGCGGGCCGATGTCGTCCAGCCGGGCGGCGGTGAGCACGCCGGTGGCGTAGGCGCCGGTGTCGAGGCCCAGGCGGTGCTTGAGGATCTGCGGCTCCTGCATGGGCGTGTGCCCGTGGACGATGACCTTCTCGAAGGGCCCCTTGGCCTGCAGGAACTCGCCGCGAATCCACAGCAGGTCCTTCTCGGCCTGGCGGTCCAGGGGCGCGCCAGGGCGCACGCCGGCATGGACGAAGGCGTAGTCGCCGACGGTCACCATCAGCTCCAGGCTCTGGAAGAAGCCCAGGTGCTCGGGCGGCAGCGCGCCCAGGAACGCGTCGCGGGTCGCCGCCCAGGCCAGCGGGTCGGTGCGGGTGGCCGGCGGCGAGACCCCGTAGGACGACAGGGTCGTGCCGCCGCCATGCTCCATCCAGGTCGGGCCGAAGGCCGTGTCGTCGAGATATTGCAGCAGGGCCTCCTCGTGGTTGCCCTTGAGGGTCCGCACCTCCAGGCCCGGCCGCTCGCAGAGCGCCAGGATGGTCTCGACCACCTGGCGGCTGGCGGGGCCGCGATCGACATAATCTCCCAGGAAGATCAGGATCGGCGGCTCGGCTGGCCCGGTGGCGTCGGCGTCGTGGAGGATGTCGGCCAGCAGGGGCTCGAGCAGGTCGTGGCGGCCGTGGATGTCGCCGATCGCATAGACCAGCCGGCCGGCGGTGTCCGGCTGCAGGTCGGGCGCGGCTTTTCGGAACAGTCGGGAAAACACGGGGGCCAGGCTGCAAGAACGGGGCCTGAGCCTAGAGCCTTTCCGGTCCGGATGAAATCATCTGGACCGGATCAAAGCGGCGGCGCGCGCTCGCCCCCTCGCCGGTTCGGGGGCGCCCCGCCGAAACATGACGGGCGCGACGCCGGGCCGTGCTATCCTGGGCCTACGGTGAACTGGCGTGGGCGAGATGGCGATGATCCGCCCTCCCCGCCGGACATGGCCCTCGTTCCGCGGGCCGGGGTTCGCCGAGGAATTCGTCCATGCCGATCCCCGGCCGTCCGCAGGAGGCCGGGACGCGCCTCGCCCGCGCCCTGGTCCACACGTCCATCCTGCCGCTGCTGCTGTTCGACGGCGACCTGAAGATCGTCACCGCCAGCCGCTCGTTCTGCACCGCGTTCGACGTCGACTTCGAGCAGATCGAAGGCCGCGGCCTGAGCGACCTGAGCAGCGGGGCCTGGAACATCCCCCAGCTGCACAGCCTGCTGGAAAGCGCGCTGCAGGACGAACTGCACCTGGGCCCCTACGAGACCGACCTCCCCCAATCGGAAGGCGACCCCCGGCGGCTGGTGCTGGAGGTGCAGAAGGTCGATTACGGCGACGCCGACCACCCGCGCGTGCTGCTGGCCATCACCGACATCACCGACTTCCACCGCGCCGACCGCCAGGTGATGACCCTGCTGTTCGAGAAGGACGACCTGCTGCGCGAGCGGGCCGTGCTGCTGCAGGAGATGCAGCACCGGGTGGCCAACAGCCTGCAGATCATCGCCAGCATCCTGATGCTGAAGGCGCGCACGGTGAAGTCCGAGGAGACCCGCCTCCATCTGCGTGACGCGCATGACCGGGTGATGTCGGTCGCCGCCGTCCAGCAGCACCTGCAGTCCCACGTGGGCGAGGTGGAGCTGGCGCCGTACCTGTCCAAGCTCTGCGCCAGCCTCGCCTCGTCGATGATCCGGGAGTCGCGTTCCCTGGTGCTGGAGGTGCGCGCCGATGACGCGACGGTCAGCTCGCACGAGGCCGTCAGCCTGGGCCTGATCGTCACCGAACTGGTGATCAACGCCCTCAAGCACGCCTTCCCCGAGGGCCGGGGCGGCCTGGTTCTGGTCGGCTACGACCTCGCGGCGGACGGGTGGACCCTGTCGGTGACCGACGACGGCGTCGGCCGCCCGGTCGCCGCCGCCGAGGTCCGGGTCGGACTGGGCACCAGCGTCGTGGAGGCGCTGGCCCGCCAGCTCGGCGCGCAGGTGACCCTGTCCGACGCCGCGCCCGGCGCGAAGATCGCCATCGTCAACAGCGGAGGGGCGAGGTGACCCCGCCCGGCCGGCCTCAGGGTCGCCAGCCCCGCGCGCGCGCCGCCCGCTCGCCAGCCTGATCCAGCGGCTCGCCAGCGATCAGTCCGTCCACGGCCGCCAGGATCTCCGGCGGGGTGTCGGAGCCGGCGGTGCGATAGGCGGGGCCGGGCGCGGGCGCCCAGGCGGTGAGGGTGCGGGTTTCCCAACGGTCGCCGCGCCGGCAGGCCAGCCCCGCCAGGCCGTCGCCCGAGCTGGTGAAGGTCCGGCAGTAGCCCCCCTCGCGGCTGCGGAAGCTCAGCCCCACCCGGAGCGGCGCGGAGTCGGCCGTCAGGCCGCCGTCCAGGGTCCGGGCCAGCTCGCCACGGGCCAGAATCCGGCCGTCCTCCACCATCACCGGTCCCGGCCCGGGCAGGGCCGCCTGCCCCAGCAGCACGCCGGCCGCGAGGCACGCCGCCATCGCCGCCCACTGCGGCAGGCCAAAGCGGGCCGGTCCGGCGTCGTTGGCGGCGGATGCGGCGGCGGTCAGGCGCGGGGGAACCGGCTCCTCCAGCACCGGGGCGTAGGCGGCGGCAAGACGGGCGCGCAGCCGCGACTGCCGTTCGACGGCCGCCGCCAGGGCCGGGTCGCGGCGCAGCTCGGCCTCGAAGGCGGCGCTCTCGGCGGGCTCGAGCTCGCCGTCGACGAACGCGGCGATGCGGTGTTCGCGGTCCATCAGGCCACCTCTTCCAATTGGGCCAGCAGGGCGGCGCGTCCGCGGACCAGCCGGCTGGTCAGGGTGCCCTCGGGAATCTCCAGCAAGCGGGCGGCCTCCTTGTAGGAGAGCCCCTCCACCAGCACGAGGGCGACGGCCAGCCGCTGGTCCTGCGGCAGCCTGGCCATGGCGCGCTCCACCTCGGCGGCCTCCAGGCGGGCCTGCATGGCGCCGCCGCCGTCGAAGCCGACGGCCTGGCCGGCCTCGTCGCCCACGAAGATCCGCCCCTGGCGGCTGCGGGCGCGGGTCTCGTCGATCCAGGCGTTCTTCATGATCTTGAACATCCAACTGTCCAGCCGCGTCCCGGGACTCCATTGGGCGCCGCGGGCCAGGGCCCGCTCGACCGTCAGCTGCACCAGGTCGTCGGCGTCGGCCGGGTCGCGCGCCAGCGCGCGCGCCAGCCGCCGAAGCCTGGGCAGGAACTCGACGATCTGGCGCCGGATGGAGTCCAAGGTCTGGCCTTCTTTTGGGATGAAACGAACGACAGGGGACGTTTCATCCCTATGGTTGGCAAGATCGCATACGCCCGGAGAGATTCCATGCGCCAGAGCGCGCTCCGCACCGTCGCCGTCGCCCTGACCCTGGCCCTTGCGGGGCCGGCCTGGGCGCAACTGCCGGGCGGGTTGGGATTGCCTGGCGGAATCCTCCCCGGCGGGGGCGCGTCGCCGCTGCCGGGCCCGCTGAGCGACGTCGAGCCGGCCACGCGCCTGAATCGGACCCTGCAGGACGGACTCGACCCGGCGGAAGGGTCGCTCGCCGCCGCCCGCAGCCTCGCCACGGGGGTCGTATCGGAGCTGCGCCGCCGGACCGCGGACCAGTTGCTCCGCCGGCACGGCGACGTGGTGGAGGCCGACGACCAGGGTCAGCCGGTGGTGCGCGGCGAGGTGCTGGCGCTGGCGCCCAGCCCGGCGGCCCTGGCCCGGGCCAAGGCGGCGGGCTTCCAGACGAGACGCCGCACCGACCTGGACGCCCTGGGCCTGCAGGCGGTGGTGCTCGCGCCGCCGCGCGGCATGTCGGCGCCGGAGGCCGTGCGGCGGCTGCGGGACCTCGATCCTCAGGGGACCTACGACTTCAACCACCTCTTCCAGGCGGGCGGCGCGGCGGGCCCAGCCGCGGCCCCGGCCGGCCCCGGCGGGGCGGCGCCCGCGCCGGGCGGGCGGCTGGGGCTGGTGGACGGCTCGCCCGCCACGCGCCATCCGGCCCTGCGCGGCGCGAAGGTGACCGGGCGCGCCTTCGCCCCGGGCGGCGCGCGGGTGACCGCGCACGCCACCGCCGTCGCCTCGCTGATGGTCGGCGACGGCGGCCGGTTCCGGGGCGGCGCGCCCCGGGCCAGCCTGCTGGTGGCCGACGTCTATGGGCCGACGCCGACCGGCGGCTCGGCCGAGGCGATCGTCCGGGGACTGGCCTGGCTGGCCCAGAACCGGGTCTGGGTGGTGAACATCAGCCTGGTCGGGCCGCCGAACCGGCTGCTGCAGGCCGCGGTCGCCGCGATGGTCGCCAAGGGCCACGTGCTGGTCGCCGCCGTGGGCAATGACGGCCCGTCCGCCCCGCCGCTCTATCCGGCCAGCTATCCCGGCGTGGTGGCGGTGACGGCGGTGGACGGCGGCCGGCGCATCCTGCCCGAGGCCGGGCGCGGGACCCATGTGGACTTCGCCGCCCCCGGCGCGGACATGGCCGCCGCCGCCCCCGGAGGCGGCTATGTCGCCGTCCGCGGAACGTCCTTCGCCGCCCCCCTGGTGGCCGGGATGATCGCCCGCCAGACGCCCTGGACGAGCGCCCCGGCGGCGGTGGAGGCGCTGGGCCGCGGCGCCCTGGACCTGGGCGCGCCGGGGAACGACCGGGTCTATGGGCGCGGGCTGGTGGCCGCCGAACTGCGGACCGAGCCTGGCCGGGTGGGCGCCCAGGCCGCCGCGCTGCGCGGGCCCTGAAAAAAAACGTCGCGCGGCGGGATGAAACGCCGGGGCCGGGTCGTTGGACCTCACGAAGGCGATCCTTCCAAAGGAGAACGATCATGCGAAAGACCTCAATCCTGCTCGCGGCGACCCTGGGCGCCGGCCTGATGTTCGGCGGCGCGGCCCAGGCCCAGCTGCTCGGCGGCGCCCTTGGCGGAAGCGGCGGCCTCACCGGCGGCCTGACAGGTGGACTGGGCGGTCTGGGCGGCGTCGACGGCGCGCTCGGCGGGACGGCGACCGGCTCGGGGCGCCTGGGCGTCGAC
>Ga0307513_10011955_pt1 | contig 10749 bp, 7 predicted proteins | sample 15_EM_MG_FD_202174 | JGI IMG/M metagenome (GOLD analysis project Ga0307513, IMG submission 202174) | Populus trichocarpa ectomycorrhiza microbial communities from riparian zone in the Pacific Northwest, United States - 15_EM | ecosystem: Host-associated > Plants > Roots > Unclassified | place...
TCGGTCAGCAGCCGCTCCTCGCCCACCACCTTGTCGCCGGCCAGCACCAGCCGGTCCAGGTGCGCGCCGGCCAGGGCGCCGACGAACAGGCTGCCCTTCCAGGCCGGGAACAGGCCGGCCTCGTAGAAGGCCATGCCCGAGGGCGCGATCACCGGATCCCAGTAATAGACCGGCTGCTCCAGGCCGGCCTTGCGGGTGATCCCCTCGCCGATGGGCTTGCCGGAGTATTCCTGGCCGTAGGTGATGGTCGGCCAGCCATAGTCCTTGCCGGCCTGGAGGATGTTGACCTCGTCGCCGCCGCGCGCGCCGTGCTCGACGGTCCAGAGCTGACCGGTGGCGGGGTTGAGCGCGGCGGCCTGGACGTTGCGGTGGCCGATCGACCAGATCTCCGGCCGCGCGCCGGCCTGGCCGACGAAGGGGTTGTCCCTGGGGATGGAGCCGTCGGGGTTGATCCGCACGACCTTGCCCAGGGTCCCGTCCAGCCGCTGGGCCTGGACCCGGCCGGGCAGGATCGAGCGCTCGCCGGTGGTGACGAACAGGGTCCCGTCGCGGGCGAACACCAGCCGGCCGCCATAGTGCTTGGTCGAGGCCAGAGCCGGCGTCTGGCGGAAGATCACCTGCACCCCCGACAGCACCGGGGCGGCGCCCTCGGCGGCGAGCCGGCCGCGGGCGACGGCGGTGTTGGTGGTCCCGTCCGCATGGGGCTCGGCATAGCTCCAGTAGACCAGGCCGTTGGCGGCGAAGGCCGGGTCGAGCGCCAGGCCCAGCAGGCCGCCCTGGCCGCGGGCGTCGACGGCGGGCAGGCCGCCGACCGGCGCCGAGAGCGTCCCGTCCTGGCCGACGATCCGCAGCCGGCCGGGCTTCTCGCTCACCAGCATCCGCCCATCGGGCAGGAAGGCGATGGCCCAGGGATACTCGAGCCCCGTGGCGACGGGCCTCGCCTGGTAGGCGACGCTGGACTGGGCGACCGGCGCGCGCGTCTGGCCGGGGAAGGCCGGCGCCTGCCCCTGGGCGTTGGGCGGGCGGGTCTCGACGCCGCCGCTCGCGCCGGCCGTCGCCCGGCCGTCCCCGTCGCTGCAGGCGGCCACGGCCAGGACGGCGGTCAGGATCAGGCGGCGCATGGCGGCTCCTTGGGATGGCTCAGGGGGTTCCGGCCACGGCGGCCAGCGCCTCGGCCGGGCTCGCGCCCTCCAGGTGGATCAGCGACCAGACCGCGAAGAACAGCAGCGGCCAGCGCTGGGGCGAGGCGGGGTCGGCGAAGGCGGCGGCCACCTGCTCGGCGGTGCGCAGCGCGCGCACGGCGGCCACCGCGGCGATGCGCGGGGCGAGATCGGGCGCCCGCGGCGTGATCCAGGCCCCCACCGGCACGGTGAAGCCCTGCTTGCGCGCCCAGGGCTCGGCGGCGGGGCAGGCGGCCTCCAGCCACTTGCGCAGCAGCCACTTGCCGTAGCGGCCCCGCGCCTTCATCCGGTCGGGCAGGGGAAAGGCGAAGGCCGCCACCTCGGCATCCAGGAACGGGGTGCGGCCCTCCAGCCCGTGGGCCATCAGGCAGCGGTCGAGCTTGGTCAGCAGGTCGGCGGGCAGCCAGGTGGCGATGTCGGCGGCCTGGGCCTGCTGCAGGCGGGTCAGGCCCGGCGGCGGCGCGGCGGCGTCCCGCCAGCGCGCCAGCACGTCCTTGTCGTCCGGGCGCGGCTCGGCCGCCCGCCCGCCCAGCCAGGCCGGGCGCACGGCGCGGCGGTAGCGGCCATAGCCGCCGAACAGCTCGTCGCCGCCCTCGCCGGTCAGCACCACGGTCAGGGTTCCCGTGGCCGCCTCGGCGAGCTTGTAGGTGGGCAGGGTCGCATAGTCGGCGGTGGGGTCGTCCAGCGCCCAGGCTACCTGCGGCAGGATCCGCCAGAAGTCGGCCTCGTCGAACCGGGTCTCGCGCCAGTCGAGGTCCAGCGCCCTGGCCACCTTCTCGGCCTGGGCCCGCTCGTCACGGGCGCTGGGCGCGTCGAAGCCGCAGGTGAAGGCGGTCACCGGCCGCGTGCTCAGCCGCGCCATCAGCGTGGCGATGGCCGCGGAATCGATCCCGCCGGAGAGGAACAGGCCATAGGGCACGTCCGAGCGCTGGTGGACGGCGACGCTGTCCTCCAGCACCGCGTCGAGCCGCTTGAGCAGGTCGGCCTCGTCGCCTGTGGTGCGGGCGGCCGGGGCGGGGAGGGCGCTGCGCCGCGCGCCGGGCAGGACGGCGCCGTCCCTGACCTCGACCACCTCGCCGGGCTCCAGGCGGCGGACGCCGCGGAAGATGGTCTCCCGGCCCAGGGTGTAGTTCAGGCCGAGCAACTCCTCGGCGCGCCCGGCGCACAGCTCGCGCCCGACCAGGCCCGCGGCCAGGAAGGCCCGCGGCTCCGACGCGAAGGCGACGCGGCCGTCTCCCTCCAGCAGGTAGAGCGGCTTGATGCCGAAGGGATCGCGCGCCAGCCAGGTGCGCCCGTCCGCCCCGGCCAGGCAGAAGGCGTACATGCCCCGCAGCCGCTGGAACGCGGCTGGCCCCTCCTGGCCGTAGAGGTGCAGCAGCGGCTCGAAGTCCGAGCCCGTGGCCAGCCGGTCCCGCAGCCCGAAGTCCTCGGCCAGCTCCAGGTAGTTGTAGATCTCGCCGTTGCCGACCACCGTCGAGCCGGCGGCGTGCAGCGGCTGCCAGCCGCCCTCCAGGTCGATGATCGAAAGCCGGGCGTGGGCCAGCGCCACCCCTGGCCGTTCCTCCACCCGCACCCCGTCGGGTCCCCGGTGGGCCAGCGCCTCGATCAGCGGCCGGACGGCCCCGTCCGCGCCCAGCACGCCGGCGATGGCGCACATTCAGCCGGCCTCGAGGTCGGCGAACAGTTCGCGCCACTGGGCCACCACGGCGGGGCGGGAAAACTCGCTCTCCACCCGCTCGAAGCCGTTCTGCACCAGCCGGATGCGCAGCATCGGGTCGTCCAGCACGCGGCGCACGCCGGCGGCCAGCGCCTCGGCGTCCTCCACCGGGGCCAGCAGGCCGTCGTCGCCGTCGTGGATCAGGGCCGCGGGGCCCTGGCTGGCGGCGGCCACCACCGGCAGGCCGTGGGCCCAGGACTGGATCACCACATTGCCCAACGGTTCGTAGCGCGACGGGAATACGCAGACGTCGGCGGTGCGGTAGAGGGCCGAGGCGTCGGTGCGCCAGCCCAGGAACCGCACCCGGCGCTCGACCCCCAGGGCGGCGGCCATGGCCCGCAGCTTGGCCTCCTGCGGCCCCACGCCGGCGATCCACAGCCAGGCGTCGGGCAGCCGGGTTAGCGCCGCCAGCGCCACGTCATGGGCCTTGGCTTCGTGCAGCCGGCCCATGGCCAGCAGCAGGGGCGCCTGCGCTGGGGTCTGGAGGCTGGCGCGGTCCACCGGCCCCCCCTCGGCCGGCGCGGCGGCGAAGTTGGGGATGCAGCGGACCTGGCCCGCCGGCCAGCCCTGGGCCACGATCCATTCGGCGATGTGCTCGGTGTTGGCCACCAGCATGTCGAAGCCGCGGTAGTATTTCAGGCTGTAATAGCCGCCCAGCCGGCCGACCCGCTTCCACGGCCCCTTCGGCGTGTGCCGCGCGGCGCGATTCATCCAGGCCAGGGCCACCTGGGCCTCCACCCGGCGGGCGAAGCCGGCGATCCTGGGCTTGGAGAAGAAGTCGATCGGCCCGCCGAACCGGAACACGCCCACGGGCGCGCCCGCCGCGGCGAGCGCGGCCTCACGCACCGGGTGCCGGCGCACGGCCGCAGCCTGCGCGACGCCCGCCTCCGATAGCGCTGAGACCAAGTCGACGAAATAGGTCTCAGCGCCGCCTTCGCCAGCCGTTCCAAGGAGGTGGAGCACGCTCATTCCGGTCGCGAACCTAGCTGGGCTTTTCGTCACGCCCAAGCGGCTTGAAGCGACGAAGCTGAAACCCTATAAACCGCGCCTCGTTCGCGAGACCCATGGCTGGGTAGCTCAGATGGTTAGAGCGGTGGATTCATAACCCACAGGTCGGCGGTTCGATCCCGCCCCCAGCTACCACACCCCACTTGCCCCCCGCATCGAGCCTCCGCCGGCCGTCGCCAGGTTTCAATTTTGAAGCGTGGCCGAGAAATTCCTGAAAGCCAGGCGTGCGCAACTTGCGGCGACGCAGGCTGGGTCTGCGGCAGGCGGCGGTGCATTTGCGTTCATGATTGTTGGCAAGACCTTTGTTTGGCTGCATTTCCCCAAGTGCGCCGGCCACACCGTCGAGCAGGCGCTCCGCAGCGCGCTTCGGCGGCGGCGCGACGTCGAGTTCGACCAGGACCCGTCCGGCTGGCACGACTCGCTGGAGGATCGCCGGCGCCGGGTGGCCGGTTTCGATCCGGGCGACAGGGCGGTGATCTGCGGCTTCCGGCGCCTGCCGTTCTGGATCCTCAGCCGGGTCCACTACGAGGCGTCCCGGCCGCCCTATCACACCGTCACCCGCGCCATGCTGCGCCGCGGCGAGTTCTTCCATCAGAACGGCCAGGTCGGCCGGGCCGACGACTACGTCTCGCGCTACGCCGACTCCGGGGTCGATCGATGGATCCGCACCGAGCACATGGCCGAGGATTTCGAGCGTCACTTCGGCGACATTCTCGGATCGCAACTCGCCAGGGCGGCGGTCCGCAAGGTCCGGCGCGTCGTCAACGGCACCCGGCTCAACTATGTCCGGTCGCTGGAATTCTATTTCACCGCCGAGGAACTGGAGGAACTCTACGCGGCCAATCCCCTGTGGGCGCAGGCCGAGCGGCGCCTCTATGGCGACGTGCTGCGGTTGCCGTCCGCGGGGCCGAGCTACAGGCTCGACGAGCAGATGCGGTTCGTCTCGGCCAGCGAGGTGGCGCTCGACACCTGGGGCAAGTCGGCCGCCGACGTCATCGGCCGGGGCCTTCTGGATGTCTTTCCCCTGGCGCGGGGGAGCGAACCCTACGAGGCGCAGCAACTCGCCCTGAAGACCCGGCAGGCCGCCGACCTGGAGACCGTGTCGCCGACCCTGGGGGCGCCGGTCCGCCTCGAGATTCGTCCAGGGCCGGGGGGCCTGGACGTGCGTTTCGAACTGGGGCGGGTTTAGGCGGCCGTGGCGCTTCGCCGCCGCCGTCCCGCGGCGCCGGGCTTGCAGGCGCCGACCGGCCCGGGCCGCGGTCTCCGACCTGGGCAAGCCGGACAGTTCAATCTGGAACAGTGACGCTTTTCATGAACGCCCGCACGCTTGCCGCCGTCCTGCTGTGTCTCGTCTTCACGGTCGCGCTGGTGGCCGTGGGCCTGGACCTGCGGCGGCATGATCGGCCCCGCACCTGCTTCGACACCGACAACCTGACGACCGTTTCCTGCTGAGCCGCTGAGCGCCGCCCGCCGTGGCGACGCGACGACCGTCTTGCCCTCGCCGCCCGCGCGTCGGAGCATGGCGCGCAAACCCGGGAGGACGCGCCGCCATGCCGCAATTCAGAATGATCGACGTCGGCGACGTGAAGATCCGCTGCGCCGTCGAGGGGCAGGGGCCGCTGGTGCTGATGGTCCACGGCTTCCCGGAGTCGTGGTTCTCGTGGCGCCACCAGATCGGCCCGGTGGCCGACGCGGGCTTCACCGCCTGCGCCATCGACGTGCGCGGCTATGGCGGTTCGGACAAGCCCCACCCGATCGAAGCCTACGACATGGCGCACATGATCGCCGACGTCGCGGGCGTGGCCCGGGCGCTGCAGCCCGACGCCCCGGCGATCCTGCTGGGTCACGACTGGGGGGCGCCCATCGTCTGGAACTCGGCGCTCACCCGGCCCGAGCAGTTCCGTGCCGTCGGCGGCCTCTCGGTCCCCTATTCCGGCGTCCCGGCGCGGCCGTTCACCGCCATCTTCGACGAACTGTTCACCGCCAAGAACCAGTTCTTCTACCAGGCCTATTTCCAGCAGGTGGGCCCGCCCGAGGCCGAGGCCGAGGCCGATGTCGCAGGTTTCCTACGCCGGTTCTACTACGCCATTTCGGGCGACGCGCCCGACGGCGCCTGGCCCACCGACAAGACCGCCGACGCCAGGCTGCTGGAGGGCATGATCGATCCGCGGCCGTTCCCGCCATGGCTGACGCCGCAGGAGCTCGACTATTATGTCGGCGAATTCAAGGAGTCGGGGTTCCGCGGGCCGCTCAACCGCTATCGCAACCACGAACGGGACTTCGACTACCTGCAGGCCTTCAAGGACCGGAGGATCGAGCAGCCGGCCTTCTTCATCAGCGGCACGCGGGACCTGGCGTTCAACATGCTGGGCCGTCCCGATCCGATCGGGACCATGCGCACGTTCGTGCCCAACCTGCAGGGCGCCCATGTTCTGGAAGGCTGCGGCCACTGGACCCAGCAGGAACGGGTGGAAGAGGTCAACGCCCTCCTCATTCCCTGGCTCAGGCAACTGTAGAGGCGCAGAAGGCCGGCGTCGCCGCCGACCTTCCTTACGCGTCGTCTGGCGCCCGAACCGGTATCGGGTTCAGGCTGTCACTTTTTAGCGTTGCGCGAGCTTTTGCGCCGCGGCGTTGACCTGCGGGTCGTTGATCTGCGCGAGCGCCGCCTTGACGGTGGCGCGGTGGCAGGATTCCATGGCGACCAGCCGGAAGCTTTCCCCACTCGTCTCCCGACGGCAGACGGTATGGGCCGCGGCCGAGATGTCGGTGGTGATCTGCTCCGCCGACTTACCGACGAGAGAGACGCGGATTTCAGCGGCGCTGGCAGGGGCCGCGATGGCGGCGGCGAGGGCCGCCAGAGTGATCATACGAAGCATTTTTTCAGTCCCGGAAAGGGGGTTGGGGTCAACCACCTCCCGGCGCGTTCCTCCGGCGGCGCGTCGCAGCTTGACTGTTTCGCATCGCCTGAAACGAGCTTTGCCGCCGTTCCCAGGGGCGTTCAAGCGAAATGTTGCATCGCAATGTGAAGATGTTGCGATGCGATATGATCGGGCGCCGGTGATCAGAAGCGCGGCGCCGCGTCAGGGGGTGACGGCCTGAACCCGATACCGGTCCATCCGCCCATCACGCTCCAGGAAGCGGAAAGGATCCAGTCGCGGCGTCACGCCGCCGCCGCTGCGCCGCCTTCGGCCAGGGCCTCCTGGAGGGCGCGCAGCAGGGTCTCGGGCTTCATCGGCTTTTCGACGACGCCGTTCATCCCGGCGGCGATGTAGCCGGCGGCGTCCTCCGGGTCGGCGTTGGCGGTCAGGGCGATGATCGGCACCCGTCCCATGGCGCCTGGCAGGCCGCGGATCGCCCGGGTCGCGGCGACGCCGTCCATGCGCGGCATCTTGATATCCATCAGGATCAGGTCGAACCGGCCGGTCTTGGCCGCCTCCACGGCCTCCACGCCGTCCTCCGCCGACTCCGAGGTGCAGTCGAACATCTCGCACAGGGTCTCGGCGACCATGCGGTTGGTGGCGTTGTCGTCGACGATGAGGATGTGGACCGCCTGGGCGGAGGCCGCCGATTCCCCCGCCGTGGCGGCGGGCTCGGCCTGGGCCAGGGGAACCGTGAGCTCGAAGGCGACCGTCTCGCCGGCCCCGGGGTTGGGGTCGATGCGCATCTCCCCTTCCATGGCGCCGAGCATGCGGTAGCCGAGCGCGACGCTCAGCGCCGTCTCGAGGCCGAAGCGCGCTTCGATGCTGCGGATATCCAGGGCGCCGTCGGCCGCCACCGGCTCGCCGCCGCCGCGCACGCGGCCTTCGAGCCGAAGTCCGCCCTCGGCGGGGACCGCCTTGAGGCTGGCCTCCACCGCGCCGCGGCGGACCGCCGACATGGCCTGGGCGACGAAGCCGTCGAACACCTGGCCGAACTTGGCCGCGTCGATCATCACCGTGACGTCGGGGTCGCCGTCGTAGGCGACCAGCAGGGTCACGCCGCCGTCGGCCGCGCGGTGACGCCAGCGCTCCAGCACCTCGTCCATGATCTCGCGGACCCGGCAGGGCGCCGGTTCGAGCTGCACGCCCGCACGGGCGGCGTTGCGCAGGTCGCTGCTGTTGGAAAGCATGCGCCGCACGCTGGTGGCCGCCTCCAGCACGCCGGCCACGCAGGCCTGGGCGTCGGGGTTGAGCCGTTCGCGCGACAGCCGCTCGGCAAGCGCCAGCACGCCGTCCATCTGTTGATGGATCTCGGTGGTCACGCGCTCAAAGAAGAAATCGGGCAAGGACATGCGGGCGACGGGATCCGGAACTTTGATCCAGAATGACCCCGACCGCTTGCAGAGACGTTAAATTCAGTGAGAGGCCGACCAGAAAGCCAAGCTTACCAACAAAGAGGGCGGCGGATCGCTCCGCCGCCCATCGATGGTTCATGTCTTGGAAGGGTTCACCAACGCTTGGTGACGGAGACGCCATAGGTGCGGGGCTCAGTGTAGAAGACATTCCGGAACAGGCCCGACGAATCGTCGGTCAAGTAAAAGTCGGTGGCCGCCTTCTCGTTGGTGGCGTTCTTGACGAAGCCGCCGACCTCGACGCCCAGGTCATGGTTTTCGACCGTCAGCGTCAGATTGACGTTGTCCCATCCTTCGATGCGGTCGGCGGCGCTATTGTAGATCCGCGCGAACGACTTGGTCTGGTGGTAGTAGTCGCCCCGCAGGATCGCATCCCAGGCCCCGATGGTCCAAGTGTACTGGGCGCCCAGGGAGATCGTCCAGCGCGGCGAGTTGGGCAGTTCGTTTCCGCCCAGGTTCACCGGGACCCCCTCGCTGACCGGGCCGCCAAAGGCGTTGGTCCCGACGGCGATCGCGCCCGTGCCCAGGATGTTGGCGCCCAGCCCCGCCGCGCTCGTGGGCGTGCAGAGGCCAAGCAGGGTGAACGGCGTTCCCGCCACCCCGGGGACCTGGTTGTTGGCGATCGCCAGCGCCAACTGGGCGTTGGCCAGGGTGACGACGCAGTTGGAGGCCGTGTCCGACTTCACCACGATGAGGTTGGGATTGCCTTGGGTCCGATCGAACGTGTCCAGGGACAGCTGGTTCTTGTTTATCTTGGTGTCCAGCAACCCGATGGCGGCGTTAAAGCGAAGTCCATCCAGGGGCTGCCAAATCGACTCGAATTCCGCGCCCCAGACCTTGGCGTTTATATTTTCGTTGCTCGAGTTTCTATTGATGATCTTCGAGATCTGATAGCCTTTGTAATCGTAGTGGAAGGCGGTGAGGTTCGCCTGGAGCGTCCCATCCAGCAGGGTGTTCTTCGTGCCGACCTCGAAGGAGTCCACCAGCTCAGGCGCGAAGGTCGTGGCCAGAGGGGCGAGCCCGACGCCGGGGCTGAACGCGGGATTGATCCCGCCCGCCTTGTAGCCGCGCGAGTAGAAGGCGTAGATCAGCGTCTCGTTGGTGAAGCCGAGGTCGGGCTTCCAGTCGAAGCCGAACCGCCCGGTCGGCTTCTTGAAGGTGACCCGCACCACGTCCGGCGTTCCCGGCAGCGGGCGGCCGATCCCGAAACCGGGTTGGCCAAGCGTCACCGCGTGATTGTCGACTTCCTTCTTGTCGACCGTGTAGCGCAGCCCCAACGTCCATTTGAACGTCTCGGACATCTTCCAATACAGCTCTCCGAACGCCGCGTAGGAGGTGAGCCTGTATGGGGTGAAGTTGTCGTAATAGTTGTGCCCGAGCCGGGTGGGGTCCTTGCTGTTCTCGATGGATATGCACGGGGCTGGGCCGACGCAGTTTGCGTTCCCCGTGGAGAGAAGATTCTGGAGTTGATAGAACCCGGTTCCCGTATTGAAGAAGACGTAATAGTCATTATCGTTGGTGAATTTCGTCATGAACAGTCCGACATTGTAGTTTAGCGGACCGTCATAAGTCGATTGCAGGCGAACTTCGTGGCTCCACTGTTTGACGTAGGCGCTGGAAATGTCGCTGGTGGAGAAGCGGTTGGAGGCGCCGTTCTGGGGGTCGCCGATGACCCCTCCGGGGAACAGGGCCGGGTATATTGACGTGGCGTACCCTGGAACGGCCGCGAAGAAGTTCACAGGATTCGGGGTCGTATTGAAGGTGGTGAGCGGCCTGTACCTATTGTAATCCTGCCGCGTGTAGAGCTTGTAGTCGGTGTATGCCGTCAGCCAGTTCAGGGAAACATTATCGGTGACATCGAATACGGCGTTGAATTGGTATGTGTCCGTCTTGGATTTATAGATCGGGTCGAAAGTGGATTCGATGTCCCGGATATTGGGGGTCTGGACCTTGCCGGCATAGGCGTCGCCGGTCTGGAAGCCCGCCAGCGTGCCGAAGAGACCTCCCAGGGTCGCCTGGGAGTTGACCGTGCCCAGGATGTCCGGGGCGGTCAGCGGCGTCGCACGGCAGCCCTGGCTGAAGAAGCCGCGTTCGATTTGCGCCAGGACGGGTACGGGGGAGAAATTCGCGCCGCCGACGGAGCTTGGTCCAAGATCCTTCGAGCAGATCTGCTTGCCGATCCGCGATCGGTTGTCGTGCTCCTCGAAGTGATCCCAGAGCAGCCAGGACCTGAATTTTTCGCTTGGGTTGAAGCTTAGGGTGAGGCGGCCGCCCCACAGGTCGCGGTCGTCGGCGCCGTTGCCCGTGACGAGGTTCTTGCCGTAGCCGTCGCGCTTCAGATAGGTCGCGGCGGCCCGCACGGCGAAGACGTCGTTGATCGGCAGGTTGACCATCCCGCGAAGTTTCACGGAGTTGTAGTTGCCGTATTCGCCGCGAGCGCTGGCCTGGAAGGTGTCGGTCGGCTTGGCGGTGAGGAGGTTCACGACGCCGCCCGTGGCGTTGCGGCCGTAGAG
>Ga0307513_10011956_pt1 | contig 10748 bp, 15 predicted proteins | sample 15_EM_MG_FD_202174 | JGI IMG/M metagenome (GOLD analysis project Ga0307513, IMG submission 202174) | Populus trichocarpa ectomycorrhiza microbial communities from riparian zone in the Pacific Northwest, United States - 15_EM | ecosystem: Host-associated > Plants > Roots > Unclassified | place...
TGTGGTGGGATCATAATCGACTTTGAAATCCAGGTTCTGTACCCATGTGAAAGCGAATCCGGCCGCATCGTAAAACCATAGCATATCTGGGCGCACGATATAACCCATAGAATAAGCGCGCCGTGAGGGATACGGAACCTGTGCTTCTCAGCCGCCACGTTGTAGGATATCAGAAGACCTCTGGAGCAGTTTGAGTTCAAATTGGTTGTGGTACGTAAATGGATGTCAAGGACAAACCGAACGAAGCTCTGCTGTGCAATCCCTGACTGTAGTCCCGCGTCCACGGACTTTATCGCAATCCCCGCAGCGATGGATCCTGCCATCAAGGAGAACCACCCCCGAGCACGAGTGCTGGTCCGCAGGTATTTCGCCAGTTCCTCCTTTGCCGACTCCAGATCGTGGAACAAACGGTCTCCTCCGGTTCGCGTTGGTCCCGCGCTGTTCGCCTGGGGAACGGGATCCCAGTGAGGTGATAACAGCAACGGGAAAGAGTTATAGACCAATCGGTACAGGAATACAAAGGTTCCTGGGGCGGACAAGGCGTTGGTTAATGATCGGGTGGCTAGGCTGATGTGACTATCCTACCAAGCGACGAGGCAAGTTGACGTGGCGTCTCTCCGAGCAAGGCCCTTCTCACCGTCTCGACACGGAGGTGCCTGTCGTTGGTCGGGGGATTAGCACTGTTGCAGTCAAGAAAACACTTGGTCTCGCCTTGGTATTCGTCTCACTTTCGTCGACAGAAGAGCTAAGTTGATCCCGACACGGAGAAGGTATCCCAGTGCTCCCGCTCCTGGGAACCCAGATGGGCGTGGTCAATCGTACAGGCTGTTGCGCAGATGGGGACACCCACTAATTCCTCCTCGGCCAGCATGTCGCAGGCACTCGAGGAACGAACGGATTTCCACTGGTGGCTCGCCCTTCTTTCTCCAGGTCCTCCAAGCGCCATCTGGGTGCGGGGTTGGTGCTAGTGGGAGATAGTTTCGATCCGGCATGGGCAGCCTCGTTCCGAGTCGCTTCGGGTGGTCGCGTGCCGAACAAAAACCGGCTCTTCCAAGGTCTCCAGTCCAACCGCTCAGCCCGAGGGTTGTGGGTCTGGGAGAGATGAACAATACGGATGCAAACGGTTATAGGCGCTCGTTCTATTCTATAATCGGCTCGTGTATACCTCGTGGTAGGGTCGGCTCCCGGGATCAAATTTAGGCGCCCGATCATAAACCCACAGACCCCACGTTCCCGCAGGGTTTTGAAGTGATAACAATTCGGTTTGCAAACATGAGATATGTAACACTAAAGGTACATGTCTGATCGCAATGAGAGAACGAAGTTATGAGCTGAAGGAAGACCTACGAAAAGATTATTGTATTTGTAGCCGCTGAGGTTGGTATTGTATCGCAGTATTAGAAGGTACGGGTACTCGTGGTGATGCTTGCGATTGTGATTTGATGGAGGAGTATGAATGCGAAGGGGAAGGTGGTGGTCGTGATTCCTTTGGTGGAGGTGATATGGGGCGATACCAGGATTCGGATGTCGTGGCTGGCATCCTGACGTGACCGTTCGTTTGGGGCTGTTGAGACTGTTGCGCACTGTAGTAGGAGCCTCCCCGCATCAGTGATGGCGTTGAGACCTGTGAACCTGAGGATTTCGGTTTCGGCTGTGGCATCGGACTCTCGGTCCGCCGAGGGGCGGAGACGCTCCTAAAGATCCGGGGCTGCACATCGTTGGTCCTGGAGCCAGACAGTTCGCTCTGTGGCCGAAGATCACCCTCATGAACAGGATCAGGTTCCTTAGACTGTGCATCCCTGGGTCTGACGGTTTCTTCAGATCCCCTGATTATCGCTTGTCGTGCGGTGTGCGTCCTCGGCTGCAAGACCTTCTCGTAGAAGAGCATAAAGACAGCGGAACTTTCCAAAGCCACTGTCTCAAAGCCAACCTCCTGAACCGAGTCATCACTGATTCGTAGCCAACCATAACCCGGTTTTCGTCTATTGTCGTAGCCATCGTCGACACGGACGCGCCCGTACTTTGCACATCGCTCACATCTGCAGTCCAGCGGGCAATGAAGTTTCGGTGGAGAAAAGCGGGCCGTTCCAGCGCTGGCGGGTCGAGGCTTCCGTCGATAACAGATATAGTGACCGAAGGAGTGTTGCCCGTAGTGACACACAACAGCAGAGAGCTGGTATAGTATTCGGTGGGACGATTGAGATGCGGGCGGAGCCGGTTGATGCAATTGGGAAGGAGAGGAGATGGGGAGATCCGGTTTTGTGGATAGTTGACCTGAAGTTGCAAATGGCGAAAGATCAAGAAGCTCAGGAAACTCCACATGACACGTGTTCTTGGAAGCATAGTGTCCAAAGTGAACGGAGCGGTTGAGATGCAGTGTGAGGACATGCGGAGTCTTAATGTGACATCAGCACCTATCACACGAAGGGAGGCAGCACACTTACACGAGCAATCATGACCTGCTTGGTGGATTCCTTGCTATAGACCTTCTCGAGTCTTACTCCGGGTATATCCTCCTCGATCCTTCCTTCTTCAATCGCAGCCCTCACGCGAGCTTCCAGCTTGCGAGCGTCCCGGGCACGTTTCTTCTTTGACGATGAAGGGTTAGATTCAATCGTCATCAGAGCTGTCATCCGTTCGGCCTCAGCGAGAAGCTTCTGGTGTGTGGCGAGCATGGAACACTTCCTACAGATGCAGTCCGTAAGCTTTTCCAGCCGGGTGTAATCACGGAGACAGTCGTAGATGGTGCAAGATGGCTAAAAGGACTCAGCGACAAGAAGGAACAGCAGGAGGTGATGTTGCTCACCGCTCGTGGGACAGCAAGCTGCCAGTTGTCAAAGCTGAAGTGCATGACTGCTTCCGTATATCCGCACACGACACAACTGCGTCTATTCGCGGTTAGACCGTCGAACACGGTGGAACCAAGGTTCTTGTGTCTGGACGAGCTGCTGGTCTCCGAGATAGCTCCGAGGCCCCGATCGCGCAAACCCTCCTTGTCGACAGCAGTGGCCTCACGTTTTATGCATTCCGAAAGCAGCTGGAAGAGCTCCTGGGCGTCTTGGTGTTCACGAGAGCATAGTAGAGGGTTTGTCCTGCCTTCTGGGTCAAATGAGAGAGCGTTGATGAGTTCTATTGGTTTGATAGCTCTGAGACTCGAATGAGGTATGTTCAATGCTAGGAAGGGTAAGCGACTTGGGAGATCGTAGGCTTGGAAACTCACCATGTAACAGGTCTCGGAGGGGATCTATGACTGGTGTCTCGACATCGACGGCGACAGCCCTTGCGTAGATGTCCTCTATTTGGGGCTGGAGGTATGAGAGTGAAGCCAAAGCCTACAACCAAGACGTCGGACTAATGAATATCAGCGCAGTGTTAATCCAAGACCCACCTGCACGACCGAGTTCATGAAGCAGTATGTTCCGGACATGTTGACCAGCCCAGGGTAATATCCATCATCAGCCGCGCGAGTATCTTTCTCTGCTGTTCGGTTGGACGGAATCAGGCCCTCCGAATCGTCATTGATAAATAGACGCCTAGGACGCACCTGAGCGAACATCTCCGTTGAGCAAAGCGAGTTGCTCAGCACGGGTCCTAGCTGCTTTCTTTTTCAGCTTCTTCCTATCATAGCTCTCATGGGAGGTTGAGGAGTCCCTGGATGAGGACCAGTTGAACAGGGCGCCGAGCATTGGGGACCTGGCGATTCTGAGTGCGAGGATGGTGAAGATTGGGATGACGAGGAGTGGGAGAATCTGAGGAGCCAAGGGCTGAAGCTGGAGTAACAGAGCCTGCAGCCCGTTCTGATGACGCATGAAGTGTTGAGGGCGGTCACAAACTGAGGAACATCGAAGTCGACGTGCGAGCGGGTGATGTATCACCCCCCTTCCGCATTTGGATGTCACGGTGATCGGCTCCCGCGGCTTCACCCGTCCGGTGGCTGACTCAGACTAATGGTAGCTGGAATTGCCAGAGGAAAACATAGCGAAATCCAAAGTGCGATGCTGATCTATGGGTTACAAATGCGTAATGGACTACGAAAACATCGAAAGCTGCAATATAATCAACACGGAAAGTCCAGGTGTGAATGAAATTCACAGGGCGAGTTCCCGATGGCAAGTCCCTCTCCGGATAACACACGTTTTACTTGTATGGATCCATCCTGTTGTGGGAGTTGCACACAAGCATCACCTGTGTCATCGTCATAATAGTGCAGACCTCCGCAGACGCCCCCACCAAACGCATGCGGGAAGGCATCGTCGTCGTAGATCCCTTCTGCTTCCTCTGATAAGAACGGGTGGTTTAACGCGTCGCGCGGTTGAACACGCCTTGTTGCGTCTGGATTCAGCATCTTCTCAAGGAGGTCCAGAGCGAGCGCCATCTCCGCCTTGTGCGTTTCTTCTCCGGCGACGGTAGGCGAAGACGACCGTTCCCGTGCTCGATAGGAACTTCTGGCGGGTTCGATCCTCGAAGATGAGTGGGATGAAAACGGAGAAGAAGATAGGGGCGGTTCGACTAAGGCAGTTTCTCCAGACTTGCAATGGGGGTAGAAATGTGGTGACTCCTTTCTGGGCGCCATCAGATTCTGGTTCAACTTTTCCACAAATTGAGGCCATGTCATCCCCTCCGTGGGTATCGATGGAACATTAGTTGAGAACGTGCGACCTTCAGGACAGGAGATGAACACTGGGAAACCTGAGATACATATCGCACTCACAATGGAGTGTTGCAGTCCTTTCCATTCCTTTCCTACCGACTATAGTGGAAAGCTCCATCAGGGCCTCAACGTCGTCGTTCGATTGGAATAGTGGGAATTTCCTAGTCAAAAAGAATAGAAAAATGATGCCAGCGGACCACACGTCGATCGCTGGGTGACGAACGTCGTCAGAAGTAGGAAATCGAGGGAGACCGAGGGGATCGAACCTCCTGACTGCAATCCGCATTTAAACAGCACCTCTGGTGCTCGAAAACCGCGCGTACCAGCACGATTCGCCTTCGAGTGTGGCCTACAGGAGGTTCACATTGTTGTCATGGACCTCCACAGGCGACATACCGAGTGTCTTTCTCTGGGTAGCCAACCTTCTCTGTTGTAAATTTGCTCCTTTCCCTCGCATCCCTCTGTGCTTTACGAACGGCTTGGCGATCGTATTCCGATGAAGTGAAAACTCGACCGTGAGGGTGCTCGGGTGAGGCACATGTGTGAAGACAAGCACCAAGCTTCTGACCGCCCTCGATCATGCGCTAAAAGACATAAGTGATACAAGAGTATTAAACAATAAGATCCGTAATCTTACGCAAGCTAACCCAAAATCACAGAGCGTTCCGATACCTGTCCGTGGATCGAAGAGAAAATTTGCGGGCTTGATGTCCCGGTGAATCACGCCCCGGGAATGTACGTCACGGAGCGCTCGGAACAAACACCGGAGGTATGATTTTATACCCTCTAGAGGCAGGTCCCGGTAGTAGTCCTAGGAACATATAGATCAGCTTACTAAATGTGCGTGTTGGGAACCACCCACCCTGAAGTCGTCATTCCTGTGGTATGGCATAACGACTACGATTTGATCGTAGTGTCTGAACGCGGTCACCAACTGGGAAACGTGTCTGCAACCCCGGCAATCGTCCATAATAGAAATTTCATTCCGAATACGATCGGGGCCACTGGTAACGTAGATCCTTTTGATGGCTACGAAAGCCTTGCTGCCCTTGGATCGGGGTTCGGACTGGTAATGCGCCGACGAGCAGGATGGGTGTCTGTTGTGCCAGGGAGAGTTGTACCACTTGGTATGATACCACAGGTCAATGGCTTTGTATACCGAAGAGAACGTCCCAGTGCCGAGTCGGTCGACAATCTTGTAGTCCTCGCGAAGTTGCGGTACAGCCTCCACGAGATCTAAGATTTCCTCTGCGATCTGTTCTTGCTCGTCTGGAGGTTTGAGGAGGATTGTTCTCTCTTCTTCGTCCTCGTCGTCGACTTGTTCATCGACCTGAGTTTCCTCTTCCTCCTCTGCCATGCCCACTCCTGGTTCGCATGTGAGCGTGTCTTCGTCGGACATATCCTCGTCCAGGTCAACCATCAACGGCACGGATCGTTTTTGCAATGACACCTTCCCGTTTAGAGTCTTGGCGTCCCAGCCAGACGCGGTGCCCTCTCCAGAGTGAGTTAGCGTGTAGTCATCGTCTGAAGACCCAGCTGCTCCACAAGCCTGGAGCATCCGGAGGCGACGTGCGTTGTGAACATCTGAAGAAGAGACTTCGAGAGGGTTGGACGAGTGCTGGGAGAAGAGCGTGGTCATCGTGTCGCCCTCCCGGACCGAGGGCAATGCTGAAGAGATGGTTGAGATGTGGTCGACTGGATAATTCGCGCTTCGACGCGCCTCGTCACGTGTGATCTGCGTCGCACTTACTCTCTTCCTCCATCTCACGGACAGCCCTCGGATGTCTGTCCTGCTCGAGACGTCTCTGGGAGACATTGTCATTGATCTCGAAGTGGATTCCTGCCCAAAAACATGCGAAAACTTTCTCAAACTCTGCAAGGTCTACTACTATAATCTCAACGCCTTCTTCAATGGTGAATATGGTCGTTACTGCGCCATGAAAATTAAACCTGACATTATCATAATTTTTAGTCTCTAAGGACTTCCTTGCCCAAGTCGGTGATCCCTCTGCAACGGGGATTGGGGGTGAATCCATCTGGTCGTACATTGACTCCAAATCACCCCGTTACTTTACCCCGGAGGTAGTCCCTCGCTTGAAGCATAAAGAAAAGGGAACTGTATCCATGGCGGTGGCACCCTCTATCGAGGGTCTGCCGAAGGGGGGCTGTGCCAGTCAATTCTTTATCACCCTTGCGAATGGGCCGGTGGATTACTTGGATGGGAAGCATGCCGTCTTCGGTCACGTCGTCGAGGGACTGGATACACTCGAAAAGCTCAACGAGGTCTTCGTGGATCAGGACGGTCGACCGCTAAAGGACGTGCGCATCAGACACGTCGAGATCCTGGACGACCCATTCCCAGATCCCCCAGGTCTCAAAGTTCCCGATAATATTCCTACTAAGCCCCCCGACAACTCTACTCGGATTGCCGAGGACGAAGATCCCCTGGCTACTCTTCCAGAAGAAGAAGCTGAGGCTCAGAGAAGGATTAATGCCGCCCGAGCGTCCGCTCTCACCCTCGAAATGGTCGGTGACCTGCCATTCGCCAACGTCCGGCCCCCCGAGAACGTCCTTTTCGTCTGCAAACTGAATCCCGTCACTCGTGACGAGGATCTGGAGTTGATATTCTCCAGGTTTGGGACGATCCTTAGTTGTCAAGTTATCCGGGACAAGAAGACCGGTGATTCACTTCAATATGCGTTCATCGAATTTGATAAAAGAGCGGACGCCGAACAGGTGCAATTCATTCCACGCGTTTGTTCACACGCGGACTTTGACACTATTTTAGGCCTACTTCAAGATGCAGAATGTCCTGGTAGATGACCGCCGCATCTGGGTTGATTTGTGGGTGTCCCGGGTGTCCCCCGACTGTTGTCTCTGACTCAGTCATTCCAGTTCCCAATCAGTGGCAAGACTCAATACAGGTTGGTCGAATGATGTCAAACTGCCGTCCCGAAGAGGCTTCGGAGGAAGCAGAGATCTTGAACCAACGAGCAAGTACCGTGGCGGTGGCGGGCACAGGGCTGGGGACGAGTATGGAATGGTTTTTGACGTCGACGAGCGGTCACATTCTCGCAAAAGGCACCGTAGTCGGTCAAACGAACGTCGAAGGAGGTCGAGGTCGTCCTCCCCACGTAGGCGGCACGGCGGAGACAGGAGAAGGAGCCCGGACGCTGACCACGACAGGCGGAGACGCTAGGTTTGAATGGCACGTGACTCCTGGTGAATTCTCATCCCCCTCTTCTCCCCTACCTGCTTTCTTAGTCTTTATCGTCCCGTTTTGTGCCCTCGACAACCATTGGAAATCAAACGCGACTTGTGGCGAAAGACCCTATAGTCGCCCAGCGGTGGGAACGGCCAGAGGGCAGTGCCCCTACTCCAGCTTTAGTCGCCTATTTCGACAAATGCTTTACAATCACGATAGAACTTTGTTGCTGGCTTACACCTCTCTCCGCTCCTCCCCACTTCGCCATGGCTATAGAGTGCTTTGACGACCCCGCCGCGGACCTCATCCTACGTTCCGGTCTTCCGGCGACAGATTTTCACGTCCACCGTCTCCTCCTTTCTCTTGCCTCCCCTTTCTTCGATCAAATGCTATCACTGCCACAGCCTTCCTCAAGGGAGCCGCCGAAGATCCCGGTCGTTGAAGTCTCCGAATCCCCGGAAATACTACACCTGTTGCTGCAGTTCATCTACCCGGTACCGAACCCTGCCATAGATGACGATCTTAATACCCTCATCCTGGTACTCCACGCCGCGGCCAAGTACGATGTCCTTCCCGCAATCGAAAGCCTACGGAGGCAACTCGTTTCCGAGCGTTACCTAAAGCAATCCCCGACAAGAATCTACGCCATTGCAAGCCGCTACGAGCTTGAAGAGGAGACGAAGTTGGCTTCCAAGTACACTCTGGGGATCAGTGTCCTCGATGCGCCATTATCGGAGGAGTTGAGGTACATTTCGGCCTTCTCCTACCATCGACTCCTGGCTCTTCATCACACACGAGCGAAGGCTGCCCAGGCGCTGTTGCGGTTGAGAGAGGATGTGAAGTGTATGGAGTGCAACGGGACGTACGGTGCCTTCTCTGAGGGCCCAAAGTGGTGGCTAGACTTCCAGAGGAGGGCGGCAGAAGAGCTGAGTGCCCGTCCAACAACGGAGGTCATCTTCACCACGGAGTTCCTGTCCAGATCGTTTCAGCAAGTTAGGTGCAGGAAGTGTCCATTGAGTCTGCTAGAGTCGTGGTCGTTCTTAGAGGAGTTGAAACGGAAGATAGACGAGTTACCCGCCACTGTATGATTCTCCATGTCATGACCTGTATTGTTTGTTCCGGGATATGTTCGGCGCTACCTAGTTTCCCTTGATCGGTTTACTTCGGACCTTGCTTTCCACTTTGTATTTTCCTCCAAATCTCTCTGTATCTACAATCACTAGGATTCGTCATGGCCTCAGCTCAGTTGGCTATCTTCAAGGTTCCTGCCATCGACAATGAACCGATGGTGAACAACAAAATCTTTTGGCTGTTTTAGACTCACCGTTATCTTAGCGAAGCTATGGTCCGGGGTCCGTAGAACGAAAAGGACTCGAAGAGGCTCTAGCTCAAATGGAGAAAAGCTTGCCCTTTGAGGTTCCTTGCATCGTCAACGGAAAGCCTGTAGGTTTTTCTTTTCTCTCTCCCTCCCTACTGCTGACCACGGATCTCTTCCGGTGCTCCCCCCTAGGTCAGGACCGGCAAGATCGTCAAGCAACCAATTCCATCCGACCACGCGAGACACCTCAGCTACTACCATGAAGCCGACCAGAAGGTCATTGGCGATGCCATTGATGGTGCCCTTGCTGCCAAGGAAGAGTGGGAGACCCTCCCTTGGAACGATAGGGCGGCTATTTTCCTCAAAGCCGCAGAGTTGGCTAGCGGAAAGTATCGGTACAAGCTCATGGCTGCTACGATGCTCGGACAAGGTAAGAATGCTTGGCAGGCTGAAATTGATGCGGCTGCAGAGGTCGAGTAGTTTCCTCATGCTACCTTCGCCATGCATTTACCAAATTGCTCTCCTTCAGCTCTCGGACTTCTTCCGTTTCGGAGTGAAGTTTGTGGAGGAGCTTTATTCACAACAACCACCAAAAAACTCACCCGGGACTTGGAAGTGAGTCCCCCTCAACCGCCCCTCTTTGATTCATCCTTACGAATGTCCTCAGCCGGGTTGAATACCGTGCGCTTGAGGGCTTTGTCCTCGCAGTCTCACCCTTCAATTTCACCGCTATCGGTGGTAACCTCCCGGGGGTTCCGGCTCTCGTTGGCAACGTCGTATTGTGGAAACCATCACCCGCGGCGACATACTCTAACTATGTTGTATACCAATTGTTGGAGGAGGCCGGAGTCCCGCCTGGTGTAATTCAGTTTGTACCGGGTCCTCCCGCGGAAGTTGTTGCTCAGGCAATTTCTCACCCGCTCTTTGCTGGGCTCCACTTCACCGGGAGTACTGCCATCTTCAAAAAATTGTGGAAGGATATTGCCCAGAACCTCGACATCTACAAAAGCTACCCCAGGATCGTCGGAGAGACTGGTATGTAGCGGTCGAGGAATGGTCATGAGAAATTAAGTTTTTGAATCATCTCTCCCCCCAGGCGGCAAGAACTTCCACGTTGTTCATTCCTCTGCCGATGTCGAAAATGCTGTTTTCCAGAGTGTTCGCGCAGCCTTCGAGTACCAAGGCACGTTGAAGGGCGATTCCAACCGAACGATTTCTGACAAATCTTTAGGCCAGAAATGTTCCGCTCTCTCAAGATTGTATGTTTCTTCCTCGGTGTGGAACGCTGGGGGTTTCAAGGACAAGCTCTTGGAACAAGTTGCGGGGATCAAGGTTGGCAGCCCCACGAAATTCGATAACTTCATGGGACCCGTTATGTAAGCTTGTACTTGAGCACCCCTCAAGCACACTCTCTTTAAACTGCCTCTAGCAACAAACCCGCTTTTGACAAGATTTTGGGTTACATTGGGAAAGCAAAGGCTGCTGGTGGACAAATCTTGATCGGAGGAACTGGTTAGTGCTACCTGTCTTCATGCATACGACGGTATACTTAGTTACAACCCAGGTGATGGCTC
>Ga0307513_10011957_pt1 | contig 10748 bp, 13 predicted proteins | sample 15_EM_MG_FD_202174 | JGI IMG/M metagenome (GOLD analysis project Ga0307513, IMG submission 202174) | Populus trichocarpa ectomycorrhiza microbial communities from riparian zone in the Pacific Northwest, United States - 15_EM | ecosystem: Host-associated > Plants > Roots > Unclassified | place...
AAGCAGCTTACCTTAGGTAGGGCGTACTAGGGGTGCTAAAACCTTCCCTTTACGCAACCAGTCCCTTGCCTTAGAATCTCTGAAAGACCAGTTAGGTTTTCCTAGTGACCATAATACTAGGTGGCGACTCCCTTTTTCACAACAGAAAGACCCCAACAATCAATCCCGGCTACGAAGGACGGGTCGCCGCGGCGTCGAGCTCTCGGGAGGGTGCGACAACACACCCCATCCCGCTTTTGCCTTTGCCCTGCCCTCACTGCCGACCCAAACACCACAGCCTCCATCTTTCCCTTGCCGCTTACCACATGCATCTTTATCTCACCATACTGTTGTAGGTACAGGTTGCAGCTCAGTGTTTCCTGCTCTCCAGCACGAGGTCCTTGATAGTAGTGGGACATCCTCTCGTTCCTCCTCTGCTTCTCTTTATTCTGCCAGTAACCCGGTTTCTGCAGACTCTGCCTCTGCTACCAGCCCTCCACTTGCGGCAGCTTCTTCCCCGACTTCTTCCCTTGGTCTGAATCTGGTGGTTGATCTCTCAGCTTATCCACTACATCAGGCCACCTCTGTGATGCCTCCTTCTCCTGCATCACCACCGTTGCTTAGCCGGCACCCTATGGTCCTTAGATCACGATAGCCCAAAACCGCAAATATGGTCTCCTCTACTGCAGCTAATACAGCTACCACCCGGGTATTGCTCTCTCCTTCCTCTAAACCTGTTGCCTTTTCTGATGCAGATAAATATGTTGCTTGGCATGATGTTATGTGTGATGAGATCAAGGCTTTACGATCCAATCACACTTGGTCCCTAGTGCCCTTTCATCCTTCGATGAATGTTGTGGGTAGCCGATGGGTATGTCGCATCAAACGTCGTGTTGATGGCAGCATTGACCGTTATAAAGCCCATCTAGTTGCTAAAGGCTTTACTCAACAGGAAGGCATTGATTATTCTGAAACTTTCAGCCCAGTTATTAAACAGGCCACCGTCAGATTAGTCTTTTCAATTACAGTTTCCCGTAATTGGAAGATTCATCAGCTTGATATTCATAATGCTTTTCTCAATGATGTTCTTACTGAAGAGGTCTACATAAAACAACCTCCAGGTTTTGTTGACCCTACTCTTCCATCTCATGTGTGCAGATTGCTCAAGTCACTATATGGTTTAAAACAGGCACCAAGGGCATGGTACACTCGTCTGAGTGATTTTTTACTCTCTATTGGTTTCCTTGCCTCCAAGGTTGACACCTCCCTGTTTATCTTATTTGATGGCACTAATATCTTTTATCTCTTCGTCTATGTTGATGATATTCTACTTACAGGCAGCAACTCTGCCATGCTTCATCACCTAATCCAGTTGCTAAGCTCTGAATTCAAGCTTCGTGACTTAGGTGATGTTCACTACTTTCTCAGTATTGAAGTTCAGTCTACAGGTATGGGTCTGATGTTGCGCCAACACAAATATATTCTTGACATCCTCACTCGGGCTAGTATGACTTCTTGCAAACTCGTTGATACTCTAGTTTCTCCTTCTAAACTTGTTATATAGCTGGATCATCCATTTTCTGATCCCACACGATTTCGTCAAATTGTGGGTACTCTTCAGTATCTTACATTCACTCGTCCAGATATCTGCTTTGCTATTAACAGAGTCTGTCAGTACATGCATGCATGCTCCTACAGATTCCTATTGGGTTGCTATTAAACGCATACTCCGCTACCTCAAAGGAACGGCATCCTATGGTTTTCATATCACTCGAGGTACCTCTTTTGCTCTTCATGGTTTTACAGATGCGAATTGGGCTGGGAGTATTGATGATCGCAAGTCTACGGGTGGCTATCTTGTTTTCTTTGGTCAGACACCAGATTTCATGGAAATCTGGCAAGCAACGTACAGTTGCCCGCTCCTCCACTGAGGCTGAGTATAAAGCCTTAGCAGATGGTACTACTGAGGTCATTTGGCTTCAATATTTGTTAACAGATCTACAGGTTCCCTCCGTCTCTGCTCCTACTATTTGGTGTGATAATCTTGTTGTGACTTATCTCTCGGCGAATCCTATCTTTCATGCTCGTACTAAGCATGTTGAGCTGAGGTAGATTATCATTTTGTCCGTGAAGGAAATTCAGATTCGCTTTATCCCCTCTCAGGATCAACTTGCTGATGTCTTCACCAAACCACTTTCCGCTGCGTCCTTTACTGCTTTAGGTTCAAGCTTCGGGTCGATCCTCCACCTTCAGCTTGAGGGGGCATATTATAGAATGTATAGCATGTATATCTATGAATAGGAAATTAATATAGGATTATTCCAATGTTGTAATCCCTACGGTTACTGCCGTATTCTACCCTACATATATAAATAGGAAAGGTTGGCTAAGGCCAGCCTAAGTCATTCTGTTATTCTCAACTTTCACTTATCTAAAAGAAAAAAAGCTAGCTAATTATGTATTTATAAGTTTTTTTTTTTCAGAAGTCGACATACTTTTGGTTATTAATATCTTGATACAAATACTAGGAATTGAATCTTTAAACATTTTGTAGATACCAAGAGGCCAGTACATTTGTTGTGTATTTTGGTTTGGGGCATCTCAAAATGCCAATGTATAGAAATCATTATCAGATTTAATATTAGTTTTACCTATAAAATTTTTTGCCGGTATTTAAACTCATAGTCTATCGGTACATATTTTATCAACGGGTTCACAGACAGAACCAATCCGTCATAAAAACTCGCATTCATAATTTTTGGTTTGTTAGTGAATCTATCAGTAATAAATTTACTGATGGATTTATAGACAGACAAAGTACGCCAAAAAAAATTTACCTGCTTTATTCTGTCAGTATTTCCCTCTAAAAGTTTGCCATATAACCATTAGAAATACCGTATGCAATTTCATCTGTGTTTTTATTTGTCCGTCGGTAAATATAACATATCATTGATAAAATACCATTTGTAATTTCGTTAGAGAGTTAACAATAGTAGTGATATTTGCAAAAAAAAATTTCAACTCTCTAGAATATAATGACAGAGTAGTTTGTTTCATTGGTAACTCTGTTTGTAATATTTAAAAATATATTTTTAAAAAATATTAAACAAAAGTAGTAAAATAATAAAAATCAAATATATAAAAAGAAATTAAAATAATATAAAAATGAAATCAAATATTTTAACAAAGAGATTCATCAGACTTAGCTAACGTCCAAGAATCATAGCCTCCTAATAGTAGCCAGGAGTAATGTGGAGGACACGATGAAAGAGTCATAGAGCTTGACCTACACACCAGCCAACTGGTGGGCAGCCTATCTCCCTCTCCATTGGGAACTTGAGTTTTCTTAAGCTTGGAAAACAATAGTTTCACCAATACTATCCCCCCAAGAAGGAGGTCGTTTGGTTCTACTACAGACACTGATCCTTGGGAACAACTCGTTCAGTGGTGAAATCCCGGCTAACATTTCTCATTGCTCGAACCTCCTGAAGCTTAATTTGGAGGGAAACAATATTACTGGCAACCTTCCTGCAGGACTTGGATCGTTATCAAAGCTGCAGGTATTTATTTTTAGAAAGAACAAATATTCTAGACGGCAAGATACCACTCTCTTTCGAAAATCTTTCATCTATCATTAAAATCGATGGAACAATGAATGATTTGCAAGGGGGCATTCCCAGTAGTATTGGGAAACTGAAAACATTGAACTTCTTTTCACACGGCTCGAATAATCTGAGTGGTACAATCCCTCCCTTCCTATACAATATTTCTTCTCTCATTCATTTCTCTCTGCCTCATAACCAATTTCATGGTACACTTCCTCCGAACATTGGCCTAACTCTTCCAAATCTAGAATTTCTTCGCATTCACAACAATCGATTAACTGGACAACTCCCATCAACGCTCTTAAATGCCTCAAAATTTAATGAGATTTATCTTTCATACAACGAATTCAACGGCAAAGTTCCCCCTTTAGCAAGCATGCCTAACTTGAGGATTCTCTCAATGGAAGAAATTGGGTTTGGAAATGCTGAGGATGATGATTTGTCCTTTCTTTACACCCTCTCGAACAGCAGCAAGTTCGAAGCTTGTTGAACAGAGGAAGAATATGTATTGATTTTATTTCAGTAGTGAATTGAAGAGCAGTGGAGGCTCTTATATATAGCCTATACATAGACTAATTAGGAAAAGACTCATTACACTAGTCTAGGAAATAATCTTGGATGATTTACAATCTCATACAGCTAATTAGGAAACTAAAATATTCTATGATTTCTATAATTATTTCTATAATTATTCTTCACGTTACCCTCAAGTTGGTGCATAGATATTAGCAATGCCCAACTTGTCAAGTGAGTTATGGAAGATTTTGCCCGAGACAACCTTTGTAAGTATATCTGCTAGTTGATCTTCTGATTTTACAAATGGAAATTGAATTACATTGTCTTCAAGCTTCTGTTTAATGAAATGCCAATCTACCTCAACATGTTTGTTACGATCATGTTGAACTGGGTTGTGCGCAATTGCTATGGCTACTTTATTGTCACAAAACATGTTCATTGTATCTTGAGATGAACATCCAATCTCTTCCATTAATCTTTTTAACTGAAGTAGCTCACACAGTCCTTTGGTCATACCTCTGAACTCAGCTTCTGCACTTGATAAAGTAACTACCTTTTATTTCTTGCTTCTCCAAGTGACTAGATTCCCGCCCACAAATGTGAAGTAGCTAGATGTGGATTTCCTGTCAGTGATGTTCCCTGCCCAATCTGCGTCAATGTAACCATTAATGTGCAGATGTTGATTTTTTTTTAACATCAGTCCTCGCCCTGGAGAAGACTTCAAGTATCGCAAAATGCGAATCACAACACTCATATGATCTTTGCTAGGGTAATGCATAAACTAATGCATAAACTAACTTACCAAACTCATGACATATGCAATATCTGGTCATGTATGACATAAGTATATTAGTTTTCCCATAAGGCGTTGATATCTCTCTTTATTAGTGGGAGCTTAATCAGGAAATTCTCCCAAACCATGGTTTTGAACTACTAGTGTATTAGCGGGTTTGCAATCAAGCATTCCTGTTTCAGACAACAAGTCAAGCACATATTTCCTTTGGGATAGAAATATGCCTTGTTTCGATCGAGCCACTTCAATCCCCAAAAAATACTTTACTCCTTCGAGGTTCTTCATCTCAAATTTTGTTGCTAATTATCATGTCATCAACATAGATTATTAGAGCTATTACCTTTCCTTGTCGGTGCTTCAAGAAGAGAGTGTGGTCTAAATTACTTTGCTTGTAACCATATCTCTGCATGGCAAAGCTGAATCATCTAAACCATGCTCCCGAGGATTGTTTTAAGCCATATAATGCCCTTTGTAGCTTGCAGACCACCTTCCCTTGTATCGGAGAAGCAAGGCCAGGTGGAATGTCCATGTACACCTCTTCCTCAAGATGTCCATGAAGGAAAGCATTTTTTACGTCAAATTGGTGCAATTGCCAGTCCAAGTTTGCAGCAAGAGATATCAGTACTCTCACAGTATTTAATTTCGCTACAGGTGAGAAAGTTTCTTGATAATCTATCCCATATGTCTGAGTATATCCCTTCGCAACCATCCTTGCTTTATATCTTTCTACAGACCCATCTGCTTTGTGCTTGACAGAGAACACCCATCTACATCCCACAGTTTTCTTTCCTCCGGGCAGTGGTACGAGCTTCCAAGTATTATTTTTCTATGATGCTTCCATCTCTACCTCTATCGCTTGGATCCATTTAGAATTATTCATGGCTTCATTCACTATATTGGGGACATATTCTGCAGATAGTTTATACACCAATGCCTTTAGGGGTTCATACAACTTCTGAGTTGAGACATGGTTGGCAATTGGGTGCTTGGATTTGCTCGTCCCATGATCGGGTGAATATCGTTTTGGAGGTTGTCTGCAATTATGCCTGAAAGGCAGATTATAGCCAGCAAAAATATTTTGAGAGGAGTTTAGAACTTGTACCTCACAAATATTCTCAGGAGATTGAACTGATTGTGGTACTATCACGGCATGGAAGGGCTGTTCATTGGAGACTTCTCAAGTTTCTTCCATTTGCTCACCAGTTTCTGCACTCTTCATTTCTCCTTGATCCTTTAGTATTTCGGTCTCTGTTTCAACTTGCTCACCATTTTCTATTTCTCCTTGATCCCTCAGTAATTTGGTCTCTGTGTCAACATTAACATACTCCGTATTATCTTCCAATATAGGTGTTGAGGTTCGTGGATGAATAATGTTTTCTGAGATCTTACTTATTATCTCATTATCCCCCCCTACATTCTTTACTGGACTTTCTTTAAAGCCTGGCCAATATTCCAATTCTGCTCTGCACTCATGAGCTCCCCCTGACAAGAGGAGTTGGAAGATGGGGAAGTGAAGAAATGCTCAGATTCAAGGAAGGTAACATCCATGGAGGTATAAAGTCGTCTTGTAGCTAGATCATAGCATTGGTATCCTTTCTTGTAAGCTACATACCTAAGAAAAACATAGCGGATAGCACAAGGGTCGAGCATGGTTTGTTGATTTTTGTGTATGTGAACATATACAACATAGCCGAGTGTTCTAGGAGGAGGCATTAGAACTGACGGTAAGATCACATGTTTGCCTAGAACTGGAAGCGGGGTCTTATAGTCCAGAACTCTTGATGGCAGTCTATTCAGCAAGTATACTGCAGTCACCACTACATCAGTCTAGAACCGTTTGGGCACATTAGCAGCTGTCAAAAGAGCTTTAGTGATTTCTAAGATACATTAGTTTTTATGTTCTGCAACACCATTCTGTTGTGGTGTTTATGGACAGGATGTCTCATGATGCAGACCATGTTCCTGAAAGTATCGGTGGAATTGTTTATTATCATATTCCCCACCATTATCGGATCTTAGAATTTGTAGTTTTGTAGAAAATTGTGTTTGAATTATATTATGAAATGAGCAAAATATGTCAAACACTTCATGTTTATTTTTCATCACATACAACCAAGTCATTCATGTACAATCGTCAACAAATGTGACAAACTAGCGAGCTTCAGAAGAGATAGTAATCGGGGCAAGGCCCCAAACATTAGTATGAACAATCGCAAATGGAGTGGCACTCTGATTTAAACTTATTGAGTACAATACACGATGGCTCTTAGCTTTAATACAAGTTTTACATTGAAAATCTGCTTCACGAAACTTCGTGAATAGTTCTGGAAATAAACAATGTAAATACCAAAATGAGGGATGTCCCAACCGATTATGCCATAACCAAATCTGCCATTCCTTATTGTCAATGAGGTGTATGTTAGTTGCTTTACCACAGCTCAAGTCGTCTATGTAATACAACCCTTTCCTCTTAGTACCATGACCAATAATCTCCTTGGTGAGAATATCTTGAAACAAGCAAAAACTAGGATACATTAGTGCACAACATTGCAATTCCTCAGTCACTTGTTCTACAGATAACAACTTGTTGGACAGTGACGAAACTAACTGGGTATGTGGTAATGAGAAAAAGGAGAAAGTGCAACTGTTCCAGCCCCTGTCACTAGATATGTTACTCCATTAGCATTAGCAATGCATAGCCGTTTTGGTTAAGTAGTGTCAAAGAAATCACAGGGATCATACGTCATTTGGTCTATTGCCCCAAAGTCAATGATCCAGCCATCATGATCATGACTTCTCGTCTGAGAGCAAAAAACATAACCTTGATTACCTGGGTCATTTTGATTAGTCTATTCTCCAACCAAGATAGGAGATTCTTGTGTAAGTACAAGTGATAATGGAGGTTCCATGCTCATAAGGGTTGCACGACTAGGATGTTCACTGCGTCTGGCTTTTGGCTTTTTCTTTGTCTTGAGTTCATGCCACCAATCTGGATAACCATGTATTTTGAAACATGTGTCTTTGGTGTGTTTTGTATTTCCACAATGTGTGCAACTTCCCCCTTCCCCTTGTGATTTTGTAACTGGCCTTACATTCATTGGCATTAGAAAAGATTGTTGTTACCCATTTTTGGGTTCCCAAAAAAATGAGAAAATACATATATATATATATATATATTCAGAAGAAATCCAAAAAATAATAGGAGCGAGAAAAGGATGCTGGAATACCGAAAAAATGCCAAAATTGGTTGAAGAGGTTCAAAAATGCAAAAGGTTGAAATTTGACACTATATTTTTGACTGGTGAGAGTCCTGTTGACAAGGAAAATTCAATTTGAGGAAGAAAAGTCTAAAATTAGATGTTTATGGACTCAATTAAATCTTATCTAAGGTTTAATTGAATTTATGGAGTGTTTGATTGCAAGAAAAAATGATTTTTAAGTCAATTTCAGTTTTTATTGGATGAAATTAAAGTTCTGGGTCCAATTATAATTTTGAAGAGTTAATTTGGTCAAATCAGGGGTTTAATTGCATAATTATTGAAGTTTGATGGCCAATTAGGGACTTAATTGAAACAATCCAAAACCAAGGACCAAACCGGAAAAGGCGCTAAAAGCAAGGGATTTAATTACAATTGTTCCGGGGCCTTAATTACAAAATTGCATAAACATCCAAGGACCAAATCGGAAATATCATTTAAAGTTGCAAAATGGTGCCGTTTTATTCAACACTGTCCACTGTCTTCTTTAGAAGACGTTACGTGAGCTGGCCGAGAAAAGTTTGCAGCGGCGAAGGCGCGATTTGCTTCAATCAAGGGGGCATGTTTCACAGCTACCATGATGCACGCCGGCCGTTACTCCGTCCCTGCAACAACAAAGGGAAAACGCCTGCATCTTCTGGCTATAAAAGCCAGAGGAAGTACTGCACTAGAGAGGGGGGGTGGAGAAATGGAGAAAGCATAAGGAAAACAGAGGGAGGGAAAAAGATTTAAAAATACACAGAAAGCAAAAAACAGAGAGAGGGAAGAATAGAGGAAGAACTGAAGAAGAAAGAGCTTCGACCTATCAGCTTCACCATCATCTTCGTCCCCAAGCAACAGCTTCGCCTCCAGCTGCACCAGGGAACAGGGGAAAAAGAAAAAAAAAACAAAGAGGAGCCGGGAAGAAGAAGGAAGAAAACAGAGGGAGAAGGGGAAACACAGTAGGAGGTAGAAAAAAAGAAAGGGAGGGGGACGAACGAAGAGAAGTGAAAAATAAAAGGCAGACATAACGAACCGGCTTCAGCGACTACTGTAAATCGAGCATTTCAGAAAACCAGAGGAAGAGGCTAAAGAGAAGAACGAACAGCTGACAGAAGGAAACACCAACAGAAGGATAACGAATAAACATAGGAGTTTTGAGCTAAGGACAGATGACCGAGACGAACGCAGACGAGGAAGACTGAAAAACACAGATCGTCACTCTTCCAGCACCAGGTATACACATTTCCTCTCTTATTCTTGCAAATGAGCTTTAGTTACTGTGTGAAGGTAATTTAATTAGCTTCGCACTCTTAATGCACGCGTGAAGAAATTCACGCGTGCTTTCGGTGGCCCAGTCGGGTCACTAGCCCCCAGCCGGGTCACTGGCTTGGGCCGGTGACCCGGCCAGGCTTGCTGGGTTGAGCCCAAAAAAAATTAAATTCTTAAAAAATTATTAAAAAAAATGTGATTTTCCGTAAATTTTTTTACTGCATTTTGATCAATACCGGTTTGTATTTTTATATTATAAAGATACAAATCCAGTATTAAAATACCCGGTTTTCGTCAAGACATTAAAAAATAAAAAATAAAAATAAATAAAATTTTTTTTTTCATGCATTCAGTCAAGTCTCTCAAAAAAAAAAATTCATCATATTGTATTTTCATACAACAAAGAAAATTTCAAAAAAATGTATTAGCATGCATTTTGGCTTTAATAACCAGTTTATTAAAACCACGAGAACTAGGCTAATATTTCAAAAATTTCAAAAAAAATATTTTCTTTTTTTCTTTTAATATCTGGGGTTACAATCTTATACGTAAGACGTATTCTGAATATTAATTTTTTTTGTTGACGTTAGAACAGTTAGGTTTTACTCGATAAGATATAGATCTCCTTATCGAGGAGGACTTTTCTTAAACCTTAGACGGACTAACAACTAGAAAGCACGACAAGACCTTAGATTTATCAGACAATAAAACAATGTAGCTTACTTTAGGTAGGGCGTATTTGGGATGTTAATACCTTCCCTTTATGCAACCAGTCATCGTACCCGATCTCTGAGACCAGTTAGGGTTCCTAGTGACCAAAATACTAGGTGACGACTCCCATTCTATTTTTCTACCAATAAAAGACAAGAATTCCTTGTCTTTCAATATTTGCCACATTAGATAGAATTTGAGAGTGGATGTTTCTCGCTGTGACACCGCACACGTGCGACAAAGATAAATGATGCTGAGGTTTTTGTTCTCCCCCTGACAACATAGCACCTCCAGATATGACTTCTTTATTTTTCAGCATCACAAATTGCCTTAGATCCTCTCTCCTGACTTGCGCATAGGCTTGTTCTACTGTTGGAAATGGTTGCATCTGGAGCACATCTGCTCTGATTTTGTCAAGTCTGTTGCTACCCAATTTTTGATCCATGTTTTGATAATTTTTCAGAAAAAAACCAAAAATAGCAAAAAAAATAATGAAAACCCAAAAAATACATTTTTGATATATTTGCATCGTTTTTAGCATTTTCAACATCATCTCAAAAGAATTTAAATTTTCAAAAGTATTTGGAACGCGTTCAACTTTTAACGCGTAAATTTTATGACCATTGATTTTCCTTG
>Ga0307513_10011958_pt1 | contig 10748 bp, 15 predicted proteins | sample 15_EM_MG_FD_202174 | JGI IMG/M metagenome (GOLD analysis project Ga0307513, IMG submission 202174) | Populus trichocarpa ectomycorrhiza microbial communities from riparian zone in the Pacific Northwest, United States - 15_EM | ecosystem: Host-associated > Plants > Roots > Unclassified | place...
ATCCTCCACCCGGAGAGCGATTTCGGCATATGCTCTTGCAGCACGCAACTTCCATGCAGCCTGTGCACGGACTTCATCAGGGGTGGGATTGGTGGGTGCTGCTACAGCTTGAGTAGTGACAGAACCGTCAACCACCTCCTATTGGCCGAGAGCTTGGAGTTGACTCTCCATGTTTCGTCGCCCCGTAAAGTAGTTCTTGCCGTTGAACTTGGCGAAGCCGGCGAATGTGTTACCAGTACTATATGCGTATGGGAGAGGCCCGGTGGCGGCAGCAGTTGGCCAGGGTGCCGAGCAGCGGGCTGTCCAACAGGTTGTGAGATTGTTGAGCGGACATAGGTTGTAGCTCCTGTGTCGACTGTATTCTCAATGCAATGGTATGACACACAAGTTTTCAAGGGAATTATGTACTCAAAAAACTCCGCATGAGAGATTCTTCGCGTGTAAGTCTAAACACCAAAGGAGAAAATTGTAAATCAAGTCTGATCTCTGTCGAGGCAGACATCAAGGGAACTAATCTTTGAAATGACAAAGTAGCATCATGATAGTGTAACACTTCTTCGGCCCAAGTGCGTTGTTAGAATTCCATCACATTGGAACAATACTATTCTGTCTATTCTCCACGTAATGATGGCACAGGCCAACCAGGTGTACCAAATATGTTCAGGCTGGTGCCAAACACACCCCGCTGCCGGTGACGACAGGTGTTGGATTTTGCTTGTTTTGCTTGTTTAAACTGTAAGCAATTTCATATTATATCTTTGAATTTCTAAAAATTCCTTGTCCATCGCGTTCAGCGAAAAGGTGGCCGCTCTGCTATCTCGTGCTATTGCGCAAATGGTGACACTCCTCGTATTGTTGTTCCCTTTGTCTTTGTCCTCTCCCTCCGTCGCCGCAATGGATAAATCGCAGTCTATATTCACCCGGAGGAGCTCGCAGACCTCCAAATGACCTATTATGAGATATATCCAGATCTTCCCGATTCCCGATTCCATCCGCTCAGGCACTGCTGAGAACCTTTCCTCCAGTCAACCAGGAGGAACTCAAATCCTGGCAAGCATCTCTCGTCGATCCGATCCCATTCTTCATACTCATACCTCTTTCTGTGTCCCGACCCGCCAACGCTCGCGCGCACACAGGCATAAGGAGTCCCTGCGAGACCGAATGGCCGGTTCAACAAGGGGGAATTCAGGCGGTCCCATCAGCGGTTCTTCCCCTCTGGTGACCCGGGCCAAATTACGGAATGCTTTTTCAGCGTATTTGTCACTGACCAGAACGACGAAATCGACTTTAAAGTGTTCATCTGGCCCCTTTCCCTCAACCTGCGAGGTGATCCTGATGAAAAGCTCAGGTGTCCCTATCCTTCGTTCTCACCGATTCCCCCCGTGGTACCCCTCGAAGGCGGGCCATCCAGAGTTGGCAATGCCTACTTGATACTGACACCCATTGATCGTCCAGGGGTCTCTCAGGTATACGATATCAACCATGACGATGCTTCAGATAGTCCTGTCCGTCTACATGTTGGTGATGAGGCACTCCCGAAAAGGTCCGATCTGACCATGTGTACGGACATGGGTGGTAATCGGTAATGTAGCGAGTGAGCAAGACCTCCTAAAGTATGGACAGGAATGAAAACGAAAATTTGACGTATGCAGAGTTTGTTGACGGCATCAAGCGGGATAGGTCAGTTCCGCTGCCTCTGGAAACATGAGAAGGACACTCGCGAGGGTTAACGACCCCAGTCTGCTGCACGACTCTGATACCTATTGTTGGTCCCGTCTAGAATCCGGTTTTATGGCCGGCCCGACGTGGCCCTTGCTGCTCTCTGTTGTAATTGGACAACCTCTGTCTTCAATGTAGTAATATAGACCGTGACACGTACGTTTTCTTGGTAATGGTTCACTCCATAATGGAATAAAATGCTCTCCTTACTTATGAACGTGAGATCGAGCAGCCGACCCCTTCCATTCAAACAAAAGCACGATAATAGAATATACCAGCTCCGCAGGCCCGCCCTCTTCCCTCTCAGGCCGAACAATCCAAATCGAGCTTACGAAGCAATCGGTTTGGGCAGTTTACCATACTTTTGCAACACGCGCACATCGATATCCTCCACAGACCACTTATACAGCGCCTGGGCGAGCTGGAGGTTCTCCTTCTCGGCCGCAAATAGCTTGTGGTAGTCGTGCGGCTGGCCAGGCTGGGGCTGCTGCAGTTGCCCCTGCGCACCGGATGCGAGGTCGGGTTGTGGCTGACTTGAGGCTGAGGGAAAATAGAAATAGGTAAGTATATGTGTCAGTTAGATCCAGAAGCGGCGAGAGGAAATTGTGATACCGTTGTCATTGCCTAGGACGAGACGGAAGAGTCCGTTGAGGCCGAACCAGTTGAGGATGTACCAAGAGAGCGAGGATACCCATCGGACGTCCATGTCAGGTGTGTCAATACCGCGCTGGAGCATCTGCTTGAAGCCGAGGGTGAGGGGAAAGGGTAGCTTGACTAAAAACAAGTCAACAACCCAGTGGAAATTGAATATCCACATTTTATACACTCAAATGTGGATTCCGTATTCGAAAGAGCGGGGAAAACGCACTGAGGACGAAACCGGAGAAGAAGAAATTGACCCAGCCCATGATAAGCATCTGCGGGACCATGGTAGCGAACTGGTTCTTCATGCCCCCCATCATGCCTTCCATCATGGCCGGGTCAGTGAGGGAGCTCATCGCGGGTGGTGCGATCCTGTTGCCGTCCTCGTCGCGCTGGACAGGCTTCGAGGGGTCAATTTTGAGATAGTCACCCTTTGTAAAGGCATGTGTGAGGTGATCCGTCAATGCTGTAAAGTGAGAGGGTGGAATTGGGGAGGATTGTGCAGTTTGGCGGAGGAGCTGGGCTCGGAGGAGAGCGCGCCTGGAGATGACCCGAAAAGGTGGGCAAGGAGTGGTACTTGGGTGAGTGAATTACTTACTGTTCGCGGATTGCTGAGCGGGTTTGCTTCTTCGGTGAAGAAACGATGAGCTGCAGCACATAATGTCGCAGGATTCCGACGAGTATCTATTGACGCCCCCTATTAGTTTGCAAAAAAAAATGTAATGGAACGTCCTTTCCATAACGAGTGTGATTGGGAACAACACCTATGCACGACATGATTAGCTGGAACGCGTCGAACGGCCACGGCAGCGACACACCCAGTCCCTAATGGACGTTTCGATGAAGAGCGACTCTCTGTAATAATTCGGTCATTACTTTGAACTTTTTGTTTCTTGTACTGACGCTGGCATCGTGACTGGCGACTGGGGCAGAAGTCCAATTCCAAGGCCTTTGACAGCCCGGCGGCCGATGCACTTTGTCCCTCGCCCATCCCCGTACATTACACTTTGCGCGACATCCCCCCGCCAGCAAACGAATGCCGTTTGTATTCATCCCCCAGCACCCTGGTATAGACGAAAACCAGCCAGGTAACACATCCTCGCCCTACAGCGCAGCCCACATCTTCGATTCTTATTCCAAAGAGGAACTGCAATCAGTACACAGGTTCAATGCCAATATTCTTGCGTCAGTAGGGAGCCCTTTCCACCCCGGGTGACTCGGTATTGATAGCCCGATCCGTAGCCAGAAGAAGGACAGCAAGTGGCCGCCCAGCAAGTACCTAATGCAGATCATGAATGAACAAGCAGAGATAGAGTTTCGTTTAGAGCGAATGGAGCAAGAGACAAGGAACGACAGCGATAAGCTAGACGACCAGCAAATGGGGGACGAGCCCGAATATATGCTTGCTACGAAATACAAGGCCATGATATCTCCGTTGGTGCGCTTTTCTTTTCATCTTATGATGGATACAAGTCTCACTCCCACTGATTATAGCGTACAAGCACGAGCAATGGCTCTCGTGTGGCAAGTATCTCCATGGCGGAGGCTGCGCGGTTAGAGCGCCGCGCCATGGAGGCACAAACCCCAAACAAGCTGCGCCCTGAACCCCCAGTCATCCACCATGGTCTGACAGAACAAGAGAAGCACGAACGCATCATTTCTTTCATGTCTGTGTCCGCTGATGTCCAAAGCGCTTGCAATCATGTGACTCACCTCCTCTCTTGCAGGTCGTATCAAGCATCAGACGATGACGACGATGACGATGACGACGGAGCGTACGATGATAACGACGACGACATGGAGTTCGACGGACCGGCGCGAGGCGGCGAATACATCGACACGGATGACCTGAGCCAGTTCATTCGCGTTGATCCAGATATCATTCCTCGCGGAGGAAGATATTTCAACGGCGTTGGCGATTGCTGACCGAAACCTCGTGGCAGAACGAAGAATGCCCCCTTTTCACCTCCATACCATAGTAGTTCTAGTCAAGCCCTTTCTCTTTCGCAAGCAGTTCATTATCGTACTAACCGGTAACTGGTACCTCGCACACGGCAACCTCAACAACTATATATCCACAACATCAGCTCTGCTATACACTACTGTAACTCCCGTTCATCTCTGGCATCGCTATCTCGTATCTCGAGTTGTCGGGCATCAGTCGTGTATGCCTTCAATGTCTCCGTTGTTCCTTGTGTATCATTCATTTGGCCTTGGGCGACACCACTCCTATTTCGCGGGTCATTCTGCTTCACAGTAGTCTGTATTCTTCCCAACCTTCCATACTTCTCTTCTATGAATTGGATTCCCCCTTATGTGCGTTGTTCACGGGCAAATTTGAGCAAGACAAATCAAGACAATCCACTTCAGACCATTACGCGCCCTTAAGGAACGGAGCAGAGGTCGTAGCCAAGGGAAAGTAGTTTGCTGTCCACATGGCAAGGTAAGAAGACCAATACATTCAGCCATACTAATATTCTCCAACCGCATTTGGTGCTCAAACTATAAAACTACTAGACTTGTAACACCAGTTGGCTAATGATCATTTCTTATACCTCGCAATTCTCTCACTGCCCTCCCCCCTAGCTCACTCATCGTATAAAGATTGCCACTGTTTGGTATTCAGCTGTAATATAGACCGCCTGTTTCTCGGGATTCAGTTATATGCAAGCCAGAGGTCACCCTTCAGCATAACCATTTCCTTTATTCAATAGGTTTGCACTTTCAAGCAAGTAAATTTATGGGTGGATATCGAAAGTCGGCTTTCCGCCGTTGTCTCCAAAGCTGTTCGGTCTCAAATACCAGCTGCTTTGGCCTAAGAGGTGTACCCGCCCCTGTGTACCAACCCTTCTTGGGTCAAGTGGTTTAAAGGAGGTAACCATGTGGTGGTTTGAGTGGATCTATGAGCGAACTCTCAGCTTGGGAGCCTAGCTAGCAATTGACCCAAGGCTGTGAGGATTATCAAATAATGTCCTGTCGTATCACGCCTTAGATCGTTGTTCTCGCTTTTGTCGACGCTTTTATTAATCAAGGTATCAGCTTTGTACATGTGATTGCATGTTGCGGCGTTGGCGACCCACTCCCATACCCCAAATCAAACCCCGACACGAACCAACACCATTCCCTTCAAGGATTGAGACACAAATGCACCAACTGCTAAACTAAAACTACAATATTAATGCCCATTCAAATGTAGATGGAAAGTCCTTAGTGCCCACGGAGGAGGGGTGCACGTTCAGGGTCAGTCACAGAGTGGACAAGTTCACGGATACGGCGATCACGCTTATAAAGAGCGTGAGCTCCTTTGACCACCCAAACGGATGAGAGTACAGCGAAACCAAAGGCAGAGAACCGAATGAATTCTAGTGGGACGCCTTCAAAGTTAGCTTGTGTTACGAACTGGTACCCAATGACCTACCATTTTTCTGGTTGTCATAGATACCCCAAAGCGTCCAGGCTACCACAGAGCTTCCAGCGAGGTCGCTGTCGGTATTGTAAAGGGCATAACCTGCCCCTGTGGCTTCGAGGAAGAAGAGTGCAATGAACGTGAGGGCTTTTGTCAAGACATCGGGCTTGTGCTTGTGAGCGTCAATGCCAAAAGCCTCAAATCCGGAGAGTATGACCAGGACCACAGTCCAGCCGTGGTAGAGCGAGAATGGGACTTGCACAAAAACTGAAACAGGAGGGACGACAAGTCAGCTCCTTCCACATTGAGATTCCACCTGACATAAGTCGAATCGTACCTTCATTCCCCATTTTGTGGTCATGGTACCGTTTTTTGACAATCCAGTAAATGTTGGAAACGGCAGCAGCGACAAGGAACGAGACAGCGAAGGCAGGGATATGAAGTCCAGAAGCCGAAAGGCTGACAAAGACAGCATTGAGGATACCAAGGATGGTGAATCGCCAGCCGATGCCATCAAGGGTGACCTTTCTACCCGCGTCAGTGAACTGGTAAAAGATGAAGCCAAGCAGGAGAAGGTGGATGAGGGACCAAATGCCGAACGTCCAGTTTGCTGGGGTGATGTACGTCTGCTTGGGCCTGTAGGCATGCTATATGCAAGGGCAGATTATTAGTGAAATGGGGAGGTCAAGGGGTTCACATACATGAATGCCAGCGACAGAGTAGATGTTGCCACCCAGAAAGAGGAAATAGACGACAATATTAGCGAGCTGTGCAGGCATATTGGTTATTGATCCAGCACAGTTATGGAGCGAATGGGGTACACAGAGTGACAGGTGAGAATTAGTAACGACAGGCCATTGTGATATGTGAGCCAGTGAATGAAAGTAGAGAAGGAGGTTGGTGGTGTAACTGAGAGGAAGCAGCTCACCTTGATAGGAAGGCCATCCTTCCAATGTGTATGGGCCGTCTCGCTGGGCATTATCGACTAAGGGTGTTTGTTTTCTGGTTTTGTAGAAAGTGGTGTGGTGGGTTGTGACAGTTGTGGTTGAGCAAACTGGCAAGTCAAAATGGCCAAGTTCAAGTTTGGAAGACACTGTTGGAGATGAGGAGAAAGAGTACTAACTTTGGCGCTCTGCTGAACCACATGGTCTTCGCAAGTGGGCCTCGTGTCAGATGACCGCCACACCTGGAATGGCCATTCACCGGCTACCCCACAAGTGTATATCTAATCAGCAATAGGCAGCTCACTGGAGCCTAGCAGGGCAAGAAAGCAAACTGATCACCTCAACATGCTGTGATGCAAGGTAGCTATGGCTTGACTAGCTTGTTCAGGTAGGTCATAAACAATGAGTGCAGAGTTTGTTGAGTCTTATGCTTGGCGTGCACCCAGGATGACTGTAACAAAGTGTGGCCTGAACGAAATAAGCTCAGTTGAGTACCTAAACCGAATGCTACAGTACAGTGAGTGAGGAACAAAATGGAAAGAATGACTAGGACTTACAGCTCAGCATTCGGGGAATCTGGGCAGTGTCGCGCAGGGGGATTTCACCCGGGCTTCTCCAAATCGGGAGGAGATTCACCGGGCCAGTAAAGCCCGCTTGCCCCACGTGACGCCCGCCACCTCGACCTTGGATGAGGACTGCAAGCATGACCATGGCCGCCTGCCACCGCACCCTCAACTAACTGGTCTCGCACGGAACTCTGTCGGCGTAGCGTCCAGGTCTCGCACTGTGGAAATACTTACGCGTGAGTGCCAGCCCCTTCTACACTCAACCTGTGCCAGACACAGTACCACTCGCAATGCGACCCAAAATAAGGACTTAAGTTCTTATAGGACTCTTAGATCGGACTCGCTCTCCCCTCGGACTTGCCCTACTCCACTCTCATGACTGCTTTTCTTGCTCCTCTCGCTTCCCTTGCTCCTCTCGCTTCCTTGCCCTTTTCTTGCCTCCCCTCCCCTCCCTTTGATAATCCCCTGATTTCTGTTTGGTATGTGTCTGTAGCGCAATATGGTCTCCGTTTTTCCCTTCCCCAAGGTGGATTTACCTATGGCTCACAGGGAATTCACCCGCTCTTTGCTGGGATTTGGAGGAAAAATCGCGTTCACTATCTCTGGGTTCCCATATGAAGGGAAGACCAGATATCAGGCATTCCTTCAATAAGGTCGATAGCATTATTTCAGTTTCCGGTGTAGAAATAATCGGCAGATACACACGCGAAGCCAAGAGATGAACCAGGATGTCAATGCGTAGGTCGGGTACCACTGCCATCCAGGAGGCGGAAAGGGATATGTTGATACAAGAATGGGAATGCCCAAATGAGGTGCCTAAAAGCGCGGTGTCGAAAAGGACCAAGCCGAGATAGATGTTTAGGCAATGAAGGTAAGGAGTGTACGCTGCTTTTGTGAGCCACAGAGCAAATAATATCTTAAATCAACCCAATAGAACGCAAGTTGCGCCGGAATGCCTGCTCCTCTGGATCATCGACCGCGTCGGCCTCAGGGGCGCGTCGTCCCTCATTCTCACCTCGTTCGATGAGGTCGTCCACATCGAGTGGGATATCGTCTTCGCTTGGACGACCATGTGAAACGAACATACCCATGCCCCGTCGGAGACCAAGGCCATGCGAGACAAAGTGCCACCCGAAGTTGCGCTCAAGGTTCTCATGCAGTTGAGCAAGGAGAATTCGTTGTTCTTCGGGGGATGGTTGTGGTGCCTGAGGCGCTGGCAGAGTTTGGCTGGTGCGGATCGAGGTTTCCCAACGTTTGACGCGCCAATAGCCCAGGAGGCTTGTCATGAACAGGAACCATCCAACTGTCATCTACGCGAGACTATCGTGTAAGTATTCTCCGCCAAGAAAGAGGAACATGGTACTCACCAGGATCATGGCAACCCATTCATTCAATGCGATCGTTTGATAGGTGGATACGGTACTGTCTGGATAATCGGTAACGGTCGAATTTGTCGCTCCACCAGTCGGTGCGGGTAAAGCGTTGGCCACAGACTCATCTTCTGGCAAGGGGTAGGGCGCTTCTCCTCGGTTGTTCATCTCATCCGCACGTTGTCGGAAAGACAGGCCAAGCTGTACTAAAGCAACACCTGGCAGTGACGGAGTGAGCCAGGTTTGTCTCAGGTCGATACGCCAAGACTTACCAAGACCGGCTCGAGCGCCGAAGCGGCCTGCATGGCTCGTACTGAGCATCCAGGCAATAGCGAAACCGATCCATTGTAAGGAAAAGGACAAAAGGAATGACCAGAGAAAGGCAAAGATGCCGCCGGCTGGCAAATTATCGATCAAGAAGTCGTCGGTAGCGGTCGCCAAGATGGTATTATCCCAGTAAGAGGGCGGCTGGTCCAGTTGAGCGACATTATAAGACTGCAGAAAAGATGTAAGCATATTAAGCAACCGAGCCGGCTGAAGCGACCACGCACTGGAGGGGCATCACTTGAGGCGAACTCGGGAGCATGTAGGTTAGAGTCTTGCTCTGCTGCCGACTGAGGATGTGCTCGAGCAGCACTAGCAGGCACAGGACGAGCAGAGATATTCCCAAAGACGCCGTCGTTCTGGGTTCCGCCTCCGAACACTCGTGGTTCAGGGCGCTTCCAACCCGTCAGTACTCTCCACGTATTGGAAACCCATCCAATGGTGCGTCGTGGACGAGTGTGGGGATCAGAGAAGTCTGGGATAACTCCATTGGAATTACCCCATGTGTTGGAAGGCTCAGCACGGTCTTGGGGTGGAGATCCGGGTGGAGGCGGGTAGTCGTACTCGAAATTATAACGACCATTGATGGTAGGCCGTTGAGGTGTCCTTGATACCTCGTCGTCGTCAGATCCTTGCCGTGGACGCTGAGCAGGGGAGAGAAGGGGCCGCTGGACGACGGCGTCATCGTGCTCGTCGTCAGAGGCATCGAAGACGGCCTCTAGTTCGTCGTCTGGCTGTTGCGTCGGTATTTGTACATAGCGCCTCGGCATGGTCCAAATCTGGGAGGGAAAGAAAGTGGTTGTATCAGTCAGCCTCATTAGGTATCCACCCAGGTTCAGACCATGACCACTACCTGCGTCAACAACTTGCCCGTAGAGCTATTAGCAAATGTTTTTAATCTCCTCGAACTACATCAGTTGCTTGCAGCAGCTCGAACATGCAGACTCTGGCGAGCAATTTGCTCGGACCCTTTGCTCAATCCATTCCGGGACCCAATCGCACATATTCTGGAGAACCAGTGCCAACTGGAATCAGAGAAGACAAGCGGGATGCACCATCTCCGCACGTTGAGTGCATTCCAGTGGATCCCATGCCGCAACTGGGTTGACATCCTAGCCATGGCGTCTCCACATTTCATACTATTCGAATGCAACGTACCGAACCTTTCCGAGGAGCAATGGGAAGAAGCCTTCCGACTTCGCTTTCCCCCAGGCTGGACAAAGTGGAGACGGGATGGTCGGTGGAAGGCCGCATTTCTCAAGTCGACATGCCCACCAGTACCCAATGACGCCACTGACCGCTTCCCTCAGGATATTAACGCGTATATGGCACCGGTTAAACGTCACTTGCACAAGTGACGAGGCGTGGACGAGTTACCTAACGATAAACCGAAATGGTAACGTTAACCTTGGGACCGGGAGTTCGAGGACCTTCAATCCCCATGCTATCTTCAATGCTCTAAAGTGCGCCTAACGTTGTACCTCGGGGATCGAATAGTGGTTGAGGCTCGCTTAGACTAGAGAACAATCTCCATCGCTACTCGTCCACTACCCGAGTGCGTTCAATTCCACAACTTGCGGTTAATCCCCTAAATGATTCTAGGTGATTGTGCAACTGAGCGACGTCATAATAGTGTCGATCGGTGTACTCGGCCCACCAACATCGTTCCAAGCGAATAGGCTAGCAAACGTATTCCTAAACCCTCCTAGTAGAGGATCAATGGATGAACCTCTCTCACCCTCACCCACGTCAATCATCCCCCTCCAGGCAGCCTCCT
>Ga0307513_10011959_pt1 | contig 10748 bp, 8 predicted proteins | sample 15_EM_MG_FD_202174 | JGI IMG/M metagenome (GOLD analysis project Ga0307513, IMG submission 202174) | Populus trichocarpa ectomycorrhiza microbial communities from riparian zone in the Pacific Northwest, United States - 15_EM | ecosystem: Host-associated > Plants > Roots > Unclassified | place...
GCGGTGAGCCCGGCGCCCAGGAGCGCGGCGCCGCCGAACACCCAGCCGCGCCAACCCTCCGCGCCGAACGCGGCCTCGATGATCGCGTCCTTGGAGAAGAAGCCGGAGAACGGCGGGATGCCGATCAGCGCGAGGTAGCCGAGGCCGAACGTGGCGAACGTGATCGGCATGACCCGCCACAGCCCGCCGTACTTGCGCATGTCGACCTCGTCGTTCATGGCGTGCATGACCGACCCGGCGCCGAGGAACAGCCCGGCCTTGAAGAAGCCGTGCGTCAGCAGGTGCATGATGCCGAGCGCGAACCCGAACGGGCCGAGGCCGACGGCCAGCATCATGTAGCCGATCTGGCTGACCGTGGAGTACGCGAGGACCTTCTTGATGTCGTCGTACGCGCAGCCGATGATCGCCCCGATCAGCAGCGTGATCGCGCCGATGATGACGACCACGAGCCGGCCGTCCGCGCTCTGCAGGTAGATCGGGTTCGACCGCGCCACGAGGTACACGCCGGCGGTGACCATGGTTGCCGCGTGGATGAGGGCGGAGACCGGGGTCGGGCCCTCCATCGCGTCGGGCAACCACGCCTGCAGCGGGAACTGGCCGGACTTGCCGCACGCACCGAGCAGGAGCAGCAGCGTCATCGTGGTGATCGTGCCGGGCGAGAGCTGGTCGAGGTTCGCGAACACCTCGGTGTACTGCGTGGTGCCGAGCTCGGCGAACATGATGAAGATCGCCAGAATCAGGCCGACGTCGCCGACCCGGTTCATCAGGAAGGCCTTCTTGGCCGCGGTCGCCGCGGACGGGCGGTTCGTGTACCAGCCGATGAGCAGGTACGACGCGAGGCCCACGCCCTCCCAGCCGAGGTAGAGGGTCACGAAGCCGTTGCCCAGCACCAGGATCAGCATCGCGGCGACGAACAGGTTGAAGTACCCGAAGAACCGCCGCCGGTCGGGATCCTCGGCCATGTAGCCGATCGAGTAGATGTGGATCAGCGCGCCGACACCCGTGATCAGCAGCACGAAGCTGATCGACAGCGGGTCGATGCGCATGCCGAACTCGATCTGCAGCGACTCGACGGGGATCCAGTCGAACAGCGAGACGTTCTGTACCCGCTCCGCCGCCGCCGTTCCCGTGCTGGAGAAGAACAGCATGAGGCCGTATACGAACGACGCGACGACGGTCAGGCAGCCGAGCAGGTGGCCCCAGGCGTCGGTGCGCCGGCCGCCCAGCAGCAGCACGACCGCGCCGATCACCGGGAACAGCACGAGGAGCCAGGCCGAGCCGGCCAGGCCGCCGGAGGCCTCGTGTACCTGCGCGTCGGCCAGTGCCGAGACCGCTGACGCGCCAACGGATGTGGTCACGCGAAGTTCTCCTCATGCTCGGGCGAGCGCGGCTCGTGCCCGGCCTGCGCGCGCCGTATCTGCACCACCGACACCACGATCGCCGCGGCGGCCAGCAGTTCGAGAAGGATGACCGGCCACTCGAGGACCGGAGCGTTGTGGTCGCTGACGTCGAACCACTCGGGTGCGTGCCAGGCCACCGGGAACAGCGAGGCGACCGCGAGCGCGAAGCCCAGCGCCGGCACCCCCGGCACGCGGCGCAGCCCGATCGCGGCGGCCAGCGCGGCGGCGAACAGCACCCCGGCGCCGAACAGCACCGGCGTCACCGGCGTCGCGCCGGAGCTCACCCCGGCCAAGTTCACTGTCACGACGATGTCCCTCAGTACTTCAGCAGGTTGGAGTCGTCGACCGAGGCCGAGCGGCGGGTACGGAAGATCGACATGATGATCGCGAGCCCGACCACGACCTCCGCGGCGGCCACCACCATCACGAAGAACGCCATGACCTGGCCGTCCAGCGAGCCGTTGATGCGCGCGAACGTGACCAGCGACAGGTTCACCGCGTTGAGCATCAGCTCGATGCACATGAACACCACGATGGCGTTGCGCCGCACCAGGACGCCGACCGCGCCGATGGTGAACAGCAGCGCGGAGAGCAGCAAGTAGACGGTCGGCGTCACTCGGACTCACCTTCCCGTGTGGACGGATTCAAGGCGCGGCCCTCGGCGGTGGGGCCGGTGCCGGCGACCGCCTTGCGCTCCTCGTCGAACTCCTCCGCGGCGGCCGAGTCGATCAGGCGGGACAGCGACTCCGGCGCGACCGAGCCGTCCGGCAGCAGGGCCGGCGTGGCGACCGAGCTGGAGGTGGCGAACACGCCCGGGCCGGGCAGCGGCGACGGGCGGTCGTGCTCGCCGCGGAAGCGGGCCTCGACGAGCTCGCGCTGGGTCTTGCGGCCGCGGGTGTGCCGGTCGACGTAGCCGAGCACCATCGCGCCGACGGCCGCGGTGATCAGCAGCGCCGAGGTGAGCTCGAAGGGGAACAGCCAGTCGGTGAAGATCGACCGGCCGATGTTCTCCACGTTCCCGTTGCCGCCGTTGGCCTCCTCGCCGGTCAGCCCGACCGGGGTTACCTCGGTCAGCGACCGGGCGACCGCGGCGACCACGAGGGCGGCGAGGCCGATGCCGAGCACGGTCGCGGCGAACCGCTGCCCGCGCAGGACCTCGACCACCGAGTCCGACGAGTCCCGGCCGACCAGCATCAGCACGAACAGGAACAGCATCATGATCGCGCCGGTGTAGACGATGATCTGCACGAAGCCGAGGAACGGCGCCTGCTGGACCATGTAGAGCACGCCGAGCGAGAGCATCGTCAGCACCAGGAACAGCGCCGAGTGCACCGCGTTCTTCGCGAAGATCATGCCCAGCGCGCCGAAGAGGGCCAGCGGCCCCAGCACCCAGAACGAGACGGCCTCGCCGGTGGACATCGTGTTCTGCACGCCCTGGGCGAGCACCAGGCCGGAGCTGATGGCGGCACTCACTTGACCTCCCCCTTCACCGGGTCGGGATAGCCCCACTTGCGGGCCAGGCGCGGCGCGTCGACGTAGTAGTCCTGCTCGGTGTCGCCGAGACGCATCGGGTGCGGCGGCTCCTCCATGCCCTTCAGCAGCGGGGCGAGCAGGTCCTCCTTGGTCCAGATCAGGTCCTGCCGGTTGTCGTTGGCGATCTCGTACTCGTTGATCATCGTCAGCGACCGGGTCGGGCAGGCCTCGACGCACAGGCCGCAGCCGATGCACCGCAGGTAGTTGATCTGGTAGTCGGCGCCGTAGCGCTCACCGGGCGAGTAGCGCGCCTCCTCGGTGTTGTCCGCGCCCTCCACGAAGATCGCGTCGGCCGGGCACGCCCAGGCGCACAGCTCGCAGCCGACGCACTTCTCCAGCCCGTCCGGGTGCCGGTTGAGCTGGTGCCGGCCGTGGTAGCGGGGTGCGGCGGGCGCACCTGCCTCCGGGTACTCCTCGGTGACCACCTTCTTGAACATCGTCGAGAAGGTGACGCCGAAGCCCTTGAGCGGATCAAAGATCCCCATGGTCTGCCTCCATCTCGGCATCGCGCCAGGCGTCGGCGCCGCGGCGGCTGTCGCCGGGGCCGCCGACCGGTGCCGGCCGGCGGCGCCGCCGGCCTTCGGCCGACCGGCCGCGGACCGCCTTGCGCTTGGCCGGCTTGGGTATCTCGAGGTCCAGCGGCGGAACCGGGTAGCCGCCGCCGGTGATCGGCACCTGGTCGTCGTCCTCGACGCCGCGCGTGCCGCGGTCGAACACGAAGCCCAGCCCGACGACCACGAGCAGCACGATGCCGCCGTAGGTGAGGATCTGGCCGGTGGAGACCTCGCTCGAGCCGCGCAGCGTGCGCAGGCCCGCGACGAGCACGATCCACACCAGGTTCGCCGGAACCAGGACCTTCCAGCCGATCCGCATGAACTGGTCGTAGCGGAACCGGGGCAGCGTGGCGCGCACCCAGATGAACGCGAACAGCAGCAGGAAGGTCTTGGCGAAGTACCAGAGGATCGGCCACCAGCCGGTGTTGAGGTAGTTGTCGCCGATCAGCGAGATCGGCCACGGGGCCATGTACCCGCCGAGGAACAGCGTGGTGGCCATCGAGCAGACGACCACCATGTTCACGTACTCGGCGAGGAAGAACAGCGCGAACTTCATCGAGCTGTACTCGGTGTGGAATCCGCCGACGAGCTCGGACTCGGCCTCCGGCAGGTCGAACGGCGCGCGGTTGGTCTCGCCGACCATCGCGATCACGAAGATCAGGAAGCTCGGTATCAGCAGGTAGAAATACCACCCGCTCTGCTGCGCCTGCACGATGTCCCCTGTGGACAGCGACTGCGCGTAGAGCACGACCGACACGATCGACAGGCCCATCGCGATCTCGTAGGAGATCATCTGCGCGGCCGAGCGCAGCCCGCCGAGCAATGGGTAGGGCGAGCCCGACGACCAGCCGGCCAGCACGATGCCATAGATGCCGAGCGAGGAGCAGGCCAGCACCACGAGCACACCGACCGGCAGGTCGACCAGCTGCAGCACGGTCTGCTCACCGAAGATCGACACCTGCGGCCCGAACGGGATCACCGAGAACGCCAGGATCGCCGGGATCACCACGATGACCGGCGCCAGGAAGTAGACCTTGCGGTCAGCCCCGGCCGGGATGATCTGCTCCTTGAACGGCAGCTTGATCGCGTCCGCGATCGACTGGAGGTAGCCGCCGGGGCCGACCCGGTTGGGGCCGGGCCGCTGCTGCATGCGGCCGATCGCCTTGCGCTCCCAGACGATCAGGAAGATCGTCATGATCGGCCCGATGAGGAGCAGGACGACGACCTTGATCAGGATCAGCCAGAGCGGGTCGTCGGCGAGAAGCTCGGCCCTGGTCATGTTGACTCGCCTCCATCGGTCGTCGCGCCAGTCAGGAGGTTCTCCACGCTGACCGACACGACGTCGCCGTGCCCGGCGCCGAGCGTGCGCCGGACGGACGCCGGTCCGGAGTTCGCGGGTAGCCAGACGACCCCGTCCGGCAGGTCCGCCAGCTCGGCCGGCAGGGTGATCGAACCGCGTTCGGTCTTGACGGTCACCGCCGGGTGGCCGTTCAGCCCGATCCGCGCCGCGGTGGCCGGCGAGAGCCGGGCCACGGTGGCGCGGGCGGTGCCGGCCAGGTGTGGCTCGTCGGACTGCAGCGAGCCGTTGTCCAGCAGCAGCCGCCAGGTGGCCAGCAGCGCCTGGCCCTCCTCGAGCACCGGCGCCTGCGCGGCGGGCTCGGCGGGCGCTAGGCCCGTGTGCGACGCGACGGGCAGCCGGGCGAGGTCCGCCGCGGCCGCCTGCGGGGTCTGGGTGAACAGGTCGACGTCCATCTCGACGCCGAGCGTGTCGAGCACCCGGCAGTCCGACAGCGCGCCGGTGCCCTCCAGCGTGGTGCCGAACTCGCGGCGCCGGCCCTCCCAGTTGAGGTAGCTGCCGGACTTCTCCGCGGCCGGCGCCACCGGAAGCACGACGTCCGCGTGCTCGGTGACCGCGCTCGCCCGCAGCTCCAGGCTCACCACGAAGCCGGCCTTCGCCAGCGCACGCTCGGCGAGCACCGGGTCGGGCAGGTCCTCGGTCTGCACGCCGCCGACCACCAGGCCGTCGAGCTTGCCGGCGGCCGCGGCGTCGACGATCGCCGTCGTGTCGCGGCCCGTGCGGCCGGGCAGCGCGCCGGCCTGCAGGCCCCAGGCCTTCTCGACCTCGAGGCGGGCCTTCGCGTCGCCGACCAGCCGGCCGCCGGGCAGCAGCGTCGGCACCGCGCCGGCGTCCAGCGCGCCGCGCTCGCCGGCCCGCCGCGGGATCCAGGCGATCCGCGCGCCGGTGGTCTCCGCGAGCTTCACCACGGCGGTGAACAGGCCCGGCACCTGCGCGGCGCGCTCGCCGACGAGGATGACCGAGCCGGCCCCGCCGAGTGCCTCGGTGACGTCCGGCGCGTGGTCGCCCAGGCCCTCGACCGCGGCCGCCTCCGCGCCGGGCGCGCAGGCGAGCAGCGAGCCGGCGACGGGCTTGTCCGGGCCGTGCGGGCGGATCGTCTTGTCGACCGCGGGGCTCGTCCACTGTCCGATGTGGAACACCTTGGTGCCGCCCGTGCGGGCCGCCTTGCGCAGCCGCAGGAAGACGATCGGCGCCTCCTCCTCCGGGTCCAGCGCGACGCACAGCACCGCGGGCGCCGCCTCGATGCCCCGGAAGGTCACCCCGGTCTCCGGCGTCGTGCCGACCACCTGCGAGGTGAGGAAGTCCAGCTCCTCGGCCGAGTGCGGGCGGGCCCGGAAGTCGATGTCGTTGGTGTGCAACGCGACCCGGGCGAACTTGGCGTAGGAGTATGCGTCCTCGACGGTCAGCCGGCCGCCGGTCAGCACGCCGACGCCCTTGCCGTCACGAGCCTTCGCGAGGCCGTCGGCGGCCACCCGCAGCGCGTCGGTCCACGACGTCTCGGTGAGCTCACCGGTCTTCGCGTCGCGCACCATCGGCCGGGTGATCCGGTCGCCGGCGGTCAGGTAGCGGAACGCGAAGCGGCCCTTGTCGCAGATCCACTCCTCGTTGACCTCGGGGTCGTCGCCGGCGAGCTTGCGCATGACCTTGCCGCGCCGCCAGTCCGTGCGCTCCGCGCAGCCCGAGCTGCAGTGCTCGCAGACGCTCGGCGTGGACACCAGGTCGAACGGCCGCGACCGGAACCGGTAGGCGGCGCTGGTGAGCGCGCCGACCGGGCAGATCTGGATCGTGTTGCCGGAGAAGTAGGACTGGAACGGCTTGTTCTCGGCGATGCCGATCTGCTGCTGCGCGCCGCGCTCGAGCAGCTCGATGAACGGGTCGCCGGCGATCTGGTCGGAGAAGCGGGTGCAGCGCTGGCAGAGCACGCACCGCTCGCGGTCCAGCAGCACCTGCGTGGACACCGGGATCGGCTTGGGAAAGGTCCGCTTCCGCTCGACGAACCGGGAGTCCGCACGCCCGTGCGCGAGCGCCTGGTTCTGCAGCGGGCACTCGCCGCCCTTGTCGCAGATCGGGCAGTCCAGCGGGTGGTTGATGAGCAGCAGCTCCATCACGCCCTGCTGGGCCTTGTCGGCCACCGGCGAGGTCCTCTGCGTCTTCACGACCATGCCGTCGGCGACCGTGATCGTGCAGGAGGCCTGCGGCTTGGGCATCGGCCGCCCGCCCATCTCCACCTCGACCAGGCACTGGCGGCAGGCGCCGGCCGGGTCGAGCAGCGGGTGGTCGCAGAACCGCGGGATGACCGTGCCGAGCCGCTCCGCGGTGCGGATCAGCAGCTCGCCCTTGGGTGCGACGATCTCGACGCCGTCGATGGTCAGCCGCACGTGCCCCTCGGGCACGGGCGCTGCCTCCGGCTTTTCTTCAATCGCAGTCATTTAGTGAGCTCCCGCAAGCGCCGGGCTGGCCTTCTCGTTGTCCGCACACAGGGCGAGGAACTCGTCCCGGAAGTACTGGATGCCGCTCTGGATCGGGCTGACCGCACCGTCGCCGAGCGCGCAGAACGACCGGCCGAGCACGTTGTCGCAGATGTCGAGCAGCGTCTCGATGTCGGTCTCGGTGCCGTTTCCGGCCACCATCCGCTGCAGGATGCCGGCGAGCCAGTAGGTGCCCTCGCGGCATGGAGTGCACTTGCCGCAGGACTCGTGCTCGTAGAACTCGGTCCACTTCATCACGGCCCACGGCACGGACACGGTCTCGTTGAAGACCATGATCGCGGTGGTGCCGAGCATCGAGCCGGCCTCCACGGCGCCCTCGAAGTCCAGCGGGACGTCGAGGTGGTCGGCGGTGAACAGCGGGGTCGACGAGCCGCCCGGCGTCCAGAACTTCAGCGGGACGCCGTCCTTCATGCCGCCGGCGAGCTCGAGCAGCTGGCGCAGCGTGGTGCCCAGCGGTGCCTCGTACTGGCCGGGGCTCTCGACGTGGCCGGAGATCGAGAAGATCTTCGGGCCGGGCGAGCGCTCGGAGCCCATCGCGCGGAACCAGTCCGCGCCGCCGTTGACGATGAACGGCACGCTCGCGATCGTCTCGACGTTGTTGACGGTGGTCGGCGCGGCGTAGAGGCCGGCGGCCGCCGGGAACGGCGGCTTGAGGCGGGGCTGGCCGCGGCGGCCCTCGAGCGAGTCGAGCAGCGCGGTCTCCTCGCCGCAGATGTACGCGCCCGCGCCGGCGTGCACGGTGATGTCCAGGCCGAACCCGGAGTCGAGGATGTTCGGCCCGAGGTAGCCGGCGTCGTAGGCCTCGCGCACCGCCGCGTCGAGCCGGCGGATGCAGTGCAGCGCCTCGCCGCGGACGTAGATGAAGCAGTGGTGCGACCGCATCGCGTAGGCGGCGATGATGCAGCCCTCGATGAGCGAGTGCGGGTCCGCCATCATCAGCGGGATGTCCTTGCAGGTTCCCGGTTCGCCCTCGTCGGCGTTGATCACGAGGTAGTGCGGCTTGTCCTCGTTGGGCGGCATGAACGACCACTTCACGCCCGCCGGGAAGCCGGCCCCGCCCCGGCCGCGCAGGCCCGAGTCCTTGACCAGCTGGACCAGTTGCTCGGGCGTGCCGGCGAGCGCGGTGCGCAGCGCGGTGTAGCCCTCGAGCCGCTCGTAGGTCGACAGCCGCCACGAGTCAGGCGAGAGCCAGCGCTTGGTCAGCACCGGGGTCACCGGGTCCGGGGTCGCCCGTTCCGCTGTGGTCATCGCTCCGCCTCCCCGGAATTCACCCTTGTGGTCACCGGGCGTTGCTGCCGTCCGGTTCGGTACGTACCGGTGGCTGGGTTGCGTCCCGTTCCCCTTAGGTGCGGTTGACGGCCGCGCGGGTCGGGTGTCGACCTCTCCGCTGTGGTCATTTCTTCTCGACCTCCGGGAGTGCCGGCGACTTCTCCGGCATGGTCGGGGCGGTCCATCCGCGGTCGGCGGCCAGCTGCGCGCCGCGCAGGGTCTCCACCGCGGCCGACGGACCGTCCACATCGGAGCGGTAGGTCGCCTCGTCCGCCGGGAAGAACCCGGCGAGCTGCAGCTCCACGTCCCGCAGGCTGGTCAGCGGCGCGCCCCGGGTCGGCGCGGGCCGCTCGCCGCGGCGCAGCGCGTCGACGAGCCCGACCGCCGACTCGGGCGTCTGGTTGTCGTAGAACTCGTAGTTGACCTGCAGCACCGGGCCGAGGTCGCAGGCCGCGAGGCACTCGGCGTGCTCGATCGTGATCGAGCCGGGCTCGCCCGGGGTGCCGGCGGTGTCCTCGTGCTTGAGCGGGCTGCCGTCGTTCGACAGGTGCTTGGTGAGGCGCTCGTAGATCGCGTCGCCGCCCAGCATCGCGCACAGCGTGTTGGTGCAGACGCTCACGAGGTGCTCGCCGCACGGCTTGCGCTTGTACATCGTGTAGAACGTGGCGACCGCGCTGACCTCGGCGTTGGTGAGGCTCAGCCGCTCGGCGCAGAACTGGATGCCGGCCTGGCTGACGTACCCCTCGACCGACTGCACCAGGTGCAGCATGGGCAGCAGCGCCGACCGGGACTCCGGGTAGCGGCTGATCTGCTCGGCCGCCTTGGCCACGACGTCCGGCCCGAAGACCGAGAGGTCCGGAGTGGACTCCACGGTCAGTGCCTTGGTCTCCTTGGCGCTCACCGCGGAAGTGGCGATGACATCTGTGTCGGGGCCCGTGGCGGCGTAGGTCTCCCCCGCGCCGACACTCGAGCCCCCGTAGGTGGATCCGGTACTCACCGGTCAACCCCTCCCATCACCGGGTCGATCGACGCGATGGCCGCGATGACGTCCGCGACCAGGCCGCCCTCGGACATCGCCGGCATCGACTGCAGGTTCACGAAGCTTGGTTCCCGCACGTGGACCCGCAGCGGCCGGGTGCCGCCGTCGGACACCAGGTGGTAGCCCAGCTCGCCGCGCGGCGACTCGATCGGCACGTACACCTGGCCGGCCGGCACCTGGAAGCCCTCGGTCACCAGCTTGAAGTGGTGGATCAGGGCCTCCATCGACTGGCCCATGATCTTGCGGACGTGCTCCAGCGAGTTGCCCATGCCGTCGGCGCCGATGGCGAGCTTCGCAGGCCAGGCGATCTTGCCGTCCTCGACCATGACCGGGCCCGGCTCGAGCTTCTTCAGGGCCTGGTTGATGATCCGCAGCGACTGGTGCATCTCCTCGACCCGCAGCAGGTACCTGGCGTAGGAGTCGGCCGCGTTGGAGGTCGGCACCTCGAAGTTGTAGTCCTCGTAGCCGAGGTACGGCTCGGTCTTGCGCAGGTCCCACGGCAGGCCTGCGGACCGCAGGATCGGCCCGGTGACGCCGAGCGCGAGGCACGCGTCGACCGGCAGGTAGCCGATGCCCTTGAGGCGGTTCTTCCAGATCGGCTGGCCGGTCAGCAGCTTGTCGTACTCGGGCAGCCGCTTGTGCATGACCTTGACGAAATCGCGGATGACCTGTTCATAACCTTCAGGGAGGTCCTGCGCGACGCCGCCGGGGCGGATGAACGCGTGGTTCATGCGCAGACCCGTCAGGAACTCCAGCAGGTGCAGGCACTCCTCGCGCTCGCGGAAGCCCGCGGTCATGGCGGTCATCGCGCCGAGCTCCATGCCACCGGTGGCGAGTGCCACCAGGTGCGAGGCGATGCGGTTGATCTCCATCAGCAGGACCCGGATGACCTGCGCGCGGGGGGGCGCCTCGACGCCGAGCAGCTTCTCGACCGCGAGGCAGTAGGCGGCCTCGTTGTACAGCGGCGCGAGGTAGTCCATGCGCGTCACGAAGGTGACGCCCTGGGTCCAGGTGCGGTACTCGCAGTTCTTCTCGATGCCGGTGTGCAGGTAGCCGATGACCGACCTGGCCTGCGTGACCGTCTCGCCCTCGAGCTCCAGCACCAGC
>Ga0307513_10011960_pt1 | contig 10747 bp, 10 predicted proteins | sample 15_EM_MG_FD_202174 | JGI IMG/M metagenome (GOLD analysis project Ga0307513, IMG submission 202174) | Populus trichocarpa ectomycorrhiza microbial communities from riparian zone in the Pacific Northwest, United States - 15_EM | ecosystem: Host-associated > Plants > Roots > Unclassified | place...
TAACGTCAACCCCTAGGCAGTAGCCATGATGGGGGAAGAGAGGTGGGTGGGGGAAAGTGACGATGATTTCCCGTGGTGTTGAGATTTCAATCGCCGGAGGTGGAGGAGAGATGGTTCGTGTCCTACCTCTTGGTCGGAACCAAGCTCCTTTTATAGGCATCTTCCCACACCCCTAACCTTGGTGACGCGTCACCATTACCTAACATAGCCCCATGACTGATGATTGGTCATGGTGCGAAATCCATCAGCTGATTCTTACGAATCAACTGCGCACATCCTCTTTCCTCGATCTCAACCCATAAACTCGATCATGTGCTCGAATGAGTCGCATGCGTGAAACCCATGACTTGCAAGTGCGTAGTCATGTGTGAAATCATTACATCGTATGACGTCACGATCGTGACGTCATGAAATCATTAACCAATCATAATCAACTGATGACTCGCAAGTGCGCAGTCATGTGAAAGCTATGAGTCCAATGACGTCATAGTGAAAAACCCAACATACCTTATGACTAATAAGTATTAGTCATGTGAAATCTGCCTTGCTTAGTCACGATTTGTGACACAAACTTGTAGTTGATTTATACATTAAAATGAATTAGAATGCAGTCCACAATTTCATATACTTCAGTACCCTTGATGACATATAAATGAGCTGGAATACCGCTTCTCAACCATAATTGCCTCCCAGTAACCTGCAGTGGAGGGCTTGGTGCTTCAGCACAAGTGTGACTTGGCTGTATGATCTTTGCTTTGAGTTTCCTCTGGTGATTATATGTATCATATAATTGTGAGGTGCAGTCGCTTAGCTTATGCTGACAAGAATAAATCACCTGTGATTGATCTTTTGATGAAATTCGAGACTGAAAGTGGTTATTTATCACTCAGTCCTCCACCCTCTCTTTCAGCTCTGCCCAATTCTGAAATATCCTTTCTACCTCTGAGTCAATTATCATTGCAAAAATATCGTTGGACTAAAACCAAATTTAAAAAAAAGAAATATACCATGTTTGATGAATAACTTTTAAATGTGGTATATGTAAAATGTACAACTGAGGTAATGTCATATTATCTCAGTAATTATCTTCCTTTATACACTTTTCTTTTACTTTCTAGCTATCTGTTTTGTCTTTCATTTTTCTCTACTATTCTAATGTTGTTCAGGTAACCAGAGTCAAAGCATATTGAGATATTTTGACTTTATCGTTGCTAAGGTAACTAGAGTCTAAGCATACTGGAATATGTTGACTTTATCATTGTTTAGGTAGCTAGAGTCTAAGCATTGCGCACTGATACTTAGTAGCCTTTTTGTTTCCTATTAAGGTCAAGTTCTGATTAACCACCTGAAACGTTGATACATGCTGGCATAAAAAAACTTGGATGGTATTATGTAGGGAGGGTCCGAGTTTCGCTGGTATTGTATAGGTTTTCTCCACTGTATGACAAAGAGTAATGATAACAGTAACGGGAACGGGAACAGAGGTGATACCAACGGGCAAGAGCGCACGACCAGGTGACAGCTCACGAACAGGCAACTTAGGACAGCGTGTGAGCAGACGTGCAATAGCAGCACAAACTAGCGGGCAATAGCGAGTGCATGCCGAGCAGCATTTTCAACACCCCCAATGCTCGGGTCAGGGGCTCCGGGGCATTACGACAAGAGTTAGGATCAGCACAAATGCAGGTGCGGTTTGGACTGTGATGTGGTGGTCGCAGGGCCAAAGGGCTCAAGGAACGAAATAATACTCGGGCACCATGGTGACTACGGCTATTCTATAAAGCTTGCTCGGGCATTATAGAGCATAGTGGTAATGGGAGTGGTTATAACAAGCATTCTGGCGAAGGGTCCAGCGAGTAGTGTGATAAAATACATGTTCGCAATGGTGAGTTTTTCCGCCCCCTGCTTGTATCTGTCCACCTCTCCACCCATCTACACTCTTGCAGACTGTCGTGAAAAACTAGAGATAAAGTTTACCTATGGTAGTGTTGGTTTGCAGTTCCGGGCCTGGTATACGTGACCTGGTTTCAGAGGACAAAAATGTTTGCGCACCCGTACTGGGTTATTGGGGTTAATATTTGTTTCTTAGTTTCTCACCCCCGAGGGGAAATTGACCGGAAGTAGATTCTCTGGTTCGTGGGCTTCTGTCACTGGCTACACTAACAGCGGGATCTCTGGTGGAGAGGGGGAGAGGAAAAGGACGAAAGGTGTGGGGTCAAGACGGGGGAGGGGATATGCATTGTTTCCTGTTGGAGCCAGTGGGGGCCTCAAAGCATGTAAGATGGACCAAGCAGCCACCGGGCTCGGTGTGACTCTGTGGTATACACCCCTTCCTCCGTCACCCCGCACGCCATTCACTACTCGGTTACATTCTTTCCTCATGCCACTGGACGAGCATAAATCTTTGGCAATGTGAACCTACATGCTCCTCACAAGAACACAGCCGCAGGTGATACTATTGACCTAAATGCTCAACATCTGTTAGCCTCAATGACTGCCCCATCTGATAGCGGACAACCAATTTTCTCCTCAGTTCATGAGTCAGTGAGATATCCAGTGACAGATGATGAGCGATACAAAACACAGAGCTAAGAACATCAACTAAATCACACAGTGCAGGTACATGTTTCAAGACACTTCGACACGGCGAGTAGGGGACCAAAAGTGCAAAGCGCCCGAAGTGGATTTAGTAGCTATTGGGCTCAGTCTGATTCTGTGGTATACACCCCCCTCTCTCACCCTACATGCCATTCACTTCCTAGTTCCGTTTTTTCCTCATTAACCTGATACAGGCTTTTCTGGCTTGGAACTGCTGCTCTCGCGGGCTATGCCGCTTGGTATTTCCACCAACACAGCGTCCCCATTCGAAGACCTAGCCCGGCAGGACATGACATTTGGGAAACCACCAAGGATGCCTTTAGTTCTAACGACGGATATGCTCTCATTAATAAAGACCTGGATGAGCACGACGGCGACATCAGATTCTCCTCCTATCGCGGAAGTAGTGGAAGTGTGACCAGTTACGATGCTCACCCCGGTAATCCTATTCCTTGGAGCGGCCAAGGAAGCGCATATAATGGAATTGGAGGACACGGACCATTGGCATGGGCAAGAATAGAAGGACCCCCTCGGGGTTAAGCATGCCCCTCGCTCAGGATGAGGATTATAACTACAGGAGGGGTGATAGTGAAATAAGATGTTTTCTGCGTTTTCCTTTTGTCTTCGGATATCTCTCTCCATTTTTTCCACCCTTTTCCTGGCTAGGCTTTCCTTTTGACTCTGGTGCGGATGGGATGGGCATTCTCCTTTTGCGTTTTATATATCCTTTTATGGCATAGAACAATGGAAAATGGCTTTTCAACCTGTATAATCTTGAGTGCAAACTGGGGATTTCTTGCATTGGGTTGGCGGGCGATCTGAACAGGGGATTTGGTCAGATGAAGGAACATGGCAAGAGGAGGAGGAAGCCATTGATATATAGCTATTAGCTTTCTAATCTAGGATTTGTGCGGCCATTTCATATCAGTGGCTTTGTGCAGACGTGCCATATCACAGATCACTGATCCCTGCACCAACACCCATACCTGCCCTAACTACCGCGGTACCCCGATCGATGCAAATTTCGTTCTGGCGGACACCAGTGGCTTAGCGTTCGCGATCATCACCGCGCATCTCGCACTCCCCATAATAGCCATGTCCGCTCTCATTCTCGTCGTCTGGATTGGGACGTGGCTGTGGTCTGTTCTATAGCTTCACTCAACCCTATACTGGCGGGGGAACACGTCAATACATAATCCATGAGGGTGGTTTGTACTTTCATTGCCTAGGGGAGAGCCCCTGCGAACACCACTCTGAGGGGTGGAGACACTCTCAACGGGTGTGCGACTGACCCCCAATGTGCATTTACGGGTTAATTGGCTCTGGGTATAGTGGTTTCGCCGGAGCATGTCATGTAGGACCGAGCCCAGCCCTGAACTAGCGGTGGATTTCACATTTGCTAAAATTGTCGTCATCTTAGCTTTCCACACAGAACATGCCTTTGTCGGAAAACGAACAATTCAAAGTACCCACGAAAGCAGATATAACCCAGGATATTCAAATTAGATCGTGGCCAGGTAGATAATATTCCTCTCCCACAACACAACCCTATTCCTAATATGGTAAGGGACCTCATGATAGAGATCTTGTGAAATCGATTACCACCATGCGATGTCTTATAAGTTAGCCTCCACACCACCGACAATATTCCTGGGCAATTTGATTTGCGGGAAAGACATGTCCTAGCCTCACTCGAAAGCACCAGCCCCTCGGCCTGATGATACCGATCGTGAGAACTTCTCCCACGTACGATGTTAGATGAACTTTATGGCACTTTCATTCAATAAACCATTGCTTAAAATTGTTTGCATACATGTTGTGGGAAACCATGTTCCGGAAGCGAACTTGCCGCTGGGGAATTTAAGGTTAGGATGCGGAGTATTAGTGTAGCTCCCATCCCCTCCTTCTTTGTCCCCCGTTGGGGTAGATTGATATAACAAATTAGGCATCGCTCCTCACAGCCGCCTCATCAACCGCCAATCAAAATAGCAGGAGAACGAGACTAGGCCCCCGAAACCTCACTAGGAGCTCGTATTGAGCATGACGAGATTCTTTACTCTGTCTTGCTGTTTGAAGTGTCCTTCTGAGCGAGTGATATATTATGTACCAGATTTATCTGTAATTGGTGATGGCCACGATAAGGCGATTCTCGGGGTTTGCTCAACTAGGCCATGCGCGATCACGACTTGATCGAGCAGTACCATCGTGACCTAGTTGATTTGCTCGATCTGGGGCACTACTCGATCATACCCGGAATTTCTCGATCATGATCGATCACTATACTAGTATTGGCCAGTAGGAAGGTGGTACGATGAACTGGCATAAAGGGAGTCACCTCGCAGGCTAGATAGGAGTTCTTTCAACCAGACTTTACACTGGTAATTGCTCAACAAACTAAAATCCTGAATGCCAACTTTAGCAAAACGTCCCCGCTCCCATCATCTCCTGTGCATGGCGGTTGAAGGATAATTACCTGATTCTGCTAGTTAGCAGAATAGTGCCGATCACTTGGAGCCAATCACAGATTTCCGCGATACACTAGGTGAACGGTGGGATGGGGACCTTCTATTCATATAGCATGAGTGTACTCGGAGCAGCGATAAAATCCGTGAGCACTGGGGTAGTGATTGGCAACAAACTCAATAACCAAATGTTCGAGCTTAGCCAGCTAGCATCCCGGAAAACCAAAAATTTACTAATTACTGTCTTCAAAGCTTTCACGGAATTTCTTCTCTTTTAACATATATACCACTGCATGTGCATGCGGCCTATAAATCTCATCCCCACCCCTCCAAAATCTTTTTTACCAACCAACCCCGGTATCCGTGTAAATACTGACAACCCCATATTCTTTTACACTGTGGGAGAGCTAACTAGCTACCGAACGATTAGCGAGAACCCTGTGTGAGGAGCACAGGGTTGTGGCAACAAAATTGAACGAATCCTCCATCTCCGATACACATGAGATTTGCGGTGCTCCAGCAGAACCTAGGATAGCCGACTATACTCAACGATGCTCAAGCACTGGCCGAGATCGCTCACCCCATTCAGGCTCCCCCATTCCACCGATCATCCTCTTACGGGGTCCTCTGAATCGAACCACAGCAGATCAAGAGTCCATCACTAGATCTCACCACTTTAAATTTCCAAATGAAAGGAGTGGACAACTCGAGCAAGATATTGGTGGTTAATGAACGTGCGTTCAAAGAGTTTTTCTGGTACTATACAGGGCACTAGTACCCCCTTGTGATTTGAGAATTCATGCAGATATCTGTCTGAGGGCAAGTTGTCCTGCAAGAGTTGCGAATAGGAGAATCGGATAACAACTTAAGAATTGCATACCGGCACAGAGAAACTAGCCAGTCTACTGTGTAATCAGGGGTCTCATCCGTTTGATATGGCTTAACCTTTTCAAGGCGAGGATCAACGAATCCTGAACCCTTTCTCCTCAAAGCCTGCCTTGAACTCTACTAACTCTTCTAATAGGATCGGCCTCGCTAGCTCAATCGGTAGAGCGTGAGACTCTTAATCTCAAGGTTGCGGGTTCGACCCCCGCGTGGGGCTATGCTTCGGTTTTTTTTTTTAACATACACGTGCGTTATTAGCCCAAGGGGTCCTTATGGTAGTCCCACGGAACCAAACAGCGACAGCAGAGGTACTGTACCGATAGCACAAAAGCATAGGCAAGATTATGCCATTCAATCATTGAACACCTTTCTCTGTGCTAGCCGAGGAGAGGGACATATGATACTTAGGATCACATATCAAACTTACCCGGGGATTTATCCCACTTCTATTGTTTAAAATAATAAACTATGATACCCCTCTATTGTTTTAATTCCTAGGCGGAGAGGTTTGTATTGCAGTAAAGCTGACCATATTACAGTACCTTCGTTGCCGCCAAGACATTACCGTTGTATGATATCATCCCTCTGCTTCCGCGAACGCTCTGCAAAAAGTGCTACCTACACTCAAATTAAGTCATGGTACCGTACAGAGTAAATTTACAACCCCGTACTCATTTGGTACCATAACTCCGCAAGCTTAAATTTAGGGGTTTAAAAGTAGAGCGCTACAGGTCAGAAGGCGCAACATTACCGAGGAGGTTCACCTGCGACTAATCGTCGATTCAAGGACTTTCTTTCTTTCCCTGAAATCTGTCGGAAATTCTCAACAAAACGCCCTCACTTAACCCTTCATCGCCCAATGGTCCATTTTTGGACTCGTTTGAATTGTATTGGATGTTTGCTTGAGCCCCTACTTTATCCGACATACTGTGCAACCGTATTAAATGCGGGTGCATCGTCAGATAATGCCCCACTAACGTAATATCTCATCGTCCCGGTACGGTCAAAAGGGGAATAAATAAGAATCTTGCTGTCATATACTCGAGTACGGCATTGGAGTTGCCTCCCCTAGTACTGTATGGGTAAGATCCGCATGAGATTATTATTTTTTGCTTGTCTCAACCCTAGACACTTTCAGCAGATCCCTGTTTTGAGTCCGAATCCGAGTTCGAAAAATGATAGGCACAACTTCGAGGATACTCGGACAAGTGCCCAGATGATACTAGCCATAAATTGAGTTAGCTTAGAAGTTTGGCACCAGATCGGGTATGCTATGCTATTCTTTCTTGAGGATCACATCTATCTTGGTACTGAACTAATATATTTATGGAATATCATTACTTGACAATTTTGGAAACGTCGCCAGACGTGTCTATCATTTTTCGAACTCGAATTCGAACTGAAAAACAGGGATCTGCCGAAAGTGTCTACTACTAAATATCCCAAAAATCAACAGCTGACGATCCCAATACCTGTACCCGAGTAGAGTATCCGCCTGCATCATTCGCTACCCAGCACTCCCATTGGAAAAGCAACTAAACGAAAAAACAAAAGAAGAAAAAAGGCCCCGCCCCAGAAAATAGCCCAACCCGAAGCCCCCGTACCCCGTCCCATTCACAGAAACTAGAAATAAAATAAAAAGAGAAACAGAACCCAACGTGGGGGTCGAACCCACAGCCTTCAGATAGCTGATCCAAACAGGTGAATTAGAAGTCTGACGCGCTACCATTGCGCCAGTCGGGTGGCTTGTTGACGCAAAGCTGAAACCGAAATACATATACCACATCCCGAAGCTTGGTGGACAGAATTGAAGCGCGGCACCTCCAACAGACCGAGCAGCAAGACAATTCCCAAGAAGAAGGAGGAGTAAAGTGTAGTGGCTCTAGCGATAGCTTAGAGGTATGCTAGTATCCTATTAGAGGACTTTTTACCCCTGGGGGTCATTTTGTGTCACTCGACTAATATGAGGATGATGCTCCAAAGTGCCTCGAAGTGGTAGTTTGAGGCCGTAAAGAGACTCCTGGAGTCAGTTTTTGAGCCCCCCACCAGACGTTCCGTATGCGCTCCGGAGCAGTATAATTTCTTTTATGAGGCTAATAAGAGATAACTTTCCACCCACCCCACAGAACCCACAAAGGGACAGCCTTTTTGCACAAAGCTGACATAATTTGGATGAATTTCCCACCAAGATAGGTACGCCTGAATGTATATATACTCGTTCTTCTTTGCCAAGAATACATTCCATCAGCAGGAGTCCTCACCAAAAGTTCGACTCCTAGAGTGATGTATTCTTAGTAGGGACTAGTGAGTATAGTTTTTTTACACCAAGTAGAGGTTATAATTTGTGTATTTTTCATCAAGCTAGATACGGCGCAATATTCTCAAAAGGGTAGTTTTTTTTACACAAAGCAGTTGTAATTTATTAAAATATTTTCAACGACAGTACTGTGGGGCTACAAATGGGACGATGAATGGTTAGCTAGATATTTTATTTCTTTATATTGATAGTCCTGAGCGAGCCTTTTAGTTAGTGGTTAAAGTGGAGTATGAAGGTATGGTGGGTTCCGGGCAGGGGGTGATTTCTAATCAGGCAGTTGTATCGTGAGATTTCAAGCCAGAGGTAAGCACAAGGGAACACGGAGAGGACTACTTGTACCTAGACACCCGGGACTTGATGGGTTTTTACTTCACGATTCTTTAAAAAGCTGTTTCCGTGATCATTGATGATACTTTAACAGTGCCTTGAAGTGTGAGTGGCGTGTGCCCACCTTGGTTCTGTTAAGGCATTCGCACTTATCGATCATTTTCTCTTTGTTTACAGTGATCGTTCAGGTCTCAAGACTCACGGCTAGATAAGCTTCGGCAGGCCAGAAGTCATTGTTTCAGTATCCCTCAAAACTACTGAGTATATTGCCGTCAAGATATTTTCGCCGTACTATTTGGGGGTAGATGAACACTGTTTTACCATACGCCACAAATGGTAAAACAACTTTCAGAGACCCCCTATAACTAGGACAAGGGGCAGGGACAAAGTCCTCGCACACACTAAAGTGGCTTACCAGCAAAAAAGCATTAGAAAATTGTGCTCAGTCACAAAGTGGGTGGACAAAAACCTTTTTTTATATATAAACTTTTTCCATTTCAGCTATCCGGCTACTTGGCTACTCTAAAGCATATGGGTTACAGCACTTTCTATCAGCCTAAAGCTTAACCATTCAAGTTTATATGGTACCCAAGCCTGCCACCTCGCTTACTGCCTTTTGTGACAGCATTTACAGCCCATCTGCTAATTTTACTACCGCCACCAACCCAGAACATCTACGCCCTGATCCTAGCCAATTATCACTCGCCTTGCCCACAGCCTTAATGGCTTCCCAACCCGGTTACTCTCCTCCTGACCAGTGCAATAGCAGGAGGCATACACTATCCTGCACACCCAGCTGTTGACCTGAACCCATCTCTTTCAAGCAATCAAACATCTGATCAACACCTACAGCCACATGTGCAAGTATAAAACTCTACCAGAGCGACCAACTAAGCGAGTAGTGCAAAGAGTGCCTATCTTGATACAGTGGATCTGTACATTCTGCTTGTGCATACTACCCTTATTAAACAAAATAAATACCTCCATATCCTACAGGCTGTCCAACTCATACTAGCAAGAACTTACCAAGTCTGTTCCCACCAAGCTACCTGCTGTCAGGTGTCTACATCCCAAACGGGAGAACACTATCTCACCACCCACCCTGTCTTCATTCTACGTTACAAGAATCTAAAGGCCTGCCAAAGGGCTTCCCTCTCCAGAGCTATTATTACCCTAGCGGGAATAGCTTGCATAATTATGCGCGAGGTATATGCCACCATAGGGGAGAGCATATATCCGAACCCAAGCTTCCTGAGTAGGGACTTCCCGGAGGCATCTGGGAGACTACTCAGAAACCACAAAGAGTTCACGTTTCAGGATATGGCTAACTGATTGGAACAATGATTAGAGAACCAGTTCTCTACTCTTACTAATGCATACGCATTATACATTGATAGATGAATATCAGACTTGATCACTCCATATTCATGATACTATTGGTATGTAGGCATTTAGACTCCATATTCCATTATAGTCTATCAGGACGAAGAGATCGAAGACTGACTACTGGTGGAGTGGGGACACCCGCAGAACAAATGGCAGTCGGGAGATTCTCAGAGTCAAGCTAGGCAAGGTTCAGGGTCAAACAGTGTTCGCACTTTGTTCTGATGAACTGAACTCTTAGAAAGATACTTCTTTACTAGAGAAGTCAAAGTAGCGTGAACATTAGTAAAAATAGTAGGGCTCTCCCCGATGGTTGAGAACATCATCAAGCAACGGAGAAGAGACCTTAACAATATTATAAGTTATTACGATATTTTTCTATTGCATCAGCAAAAAAAAAAGGTTACACCCGGATGCACCCCGTGCTCCCTGTGCGTCCGGCGGTCCAGGCGCATAGAACGTAAACTCGCATTCTGGGTGAGCGGTCTTTTATTGGGTGCTTGTGGACAGGGGCCCATGGCGCCCGTACGCACCAGACGCAACCAAGGACTCAGAAGATACCGGACGCAGAAAGGTTCTCCAGACGCAGAATGGTTCTCCGGACGCAACCCGCTAGGATAGTAGAATAGTGGAAGTACTCAGGTGGAACTGGGTATCATCGGATACTGTTACGGGGTAGCTGACACGGTAGGATTCCGAGCTAACTAGGCCAAGGATATTCGAGACAACGGATTAATAGTCAGGAAGGCTCGTTGGTAATTGTTTGATAATGGTA
>Ga0307513_10011961_pt1 | contig 10747 bp, 10 predicted proteins | sample 15_EM_MG_FD_202174 | JGI IMG/M metagenome (GOLD analysis project Ga0307513, IMG submission 202174) | Populus trichocarpa ectomycorrhiza microbial communities from riparian zone in the Pacific Northwest, United States - 15_EM | ecosystem: Host-associated > Plants > Roots > Unclassified | place...
CCGACGGCAACAACGTCGAGGCCGTCTGCCACCAGCCCGAATGACCGGTTTGATCAGGCCGGCAACCCGGCGGCGAAGGCGGCGCTCGGGTTCGCGACCCGGACGGCCGCGCCGTCCGGCGTCAGCTCGGCACGGGTCAGCTGCGGCAGGCTCGCCCAGCGCAGCGGCACGGGCGACACCAGGATCGCAGCGAGTCCGATCAGGATCGGCGCCAGCAGCGCCGGGTTCGGACCGTCGGCGACCGCGCCGAGCACAAACCCGGCGATCATCGCGGCCAGCCCGGCGAAGAAGAGCAGCCCGGCCAGCCGCAGGCCGAGCCGGCGACGCCGCACGCACTGCCGACACAACGGCCAGCCCGACACCTTCGCGATCTGCACCTGCCGCAGGTATTCATCGGCCCGGTTCAGCGAGGTGTAGCCGGGCAGGAACACCTTCTTGCGCGAGCCGATCTTCGGTTTCGACCGGACGGCGAAGGTCACGGTCTCGACCGCGGGCAGCCCGTGCAGCACGCACCGGTCCGGCAGCGGGGGATCCTGCGCAAGCCATTCGGTCGGGATATCGACCGTCGCCTCTGCCGGCACGGGGGCTCCTGTGTTCTCGTCAACGCCGATAAGATCAGCGGCCACTACGCGACAGCGTACCCATCACCGTCACGAGAGCTGATTGATGACCTTCTCCGTCGACCACAACGCCGTACGCGGATTCGCGAAGACCGTCGGCGGGCTCACGGACGATGCCGACTCCGCCGTGAGCTACTCGCGCGACCACCTCGGCATCGGCTACGACAAGGGCCGGATGTTCTGCACCGTCGTCGAGACCGCGACGACCGTCCGCGAGGCCCTGCTGGCCAACTATCACGGGCTCGCCAAGCTGGTCGACCAGGCCGAGCAGGAGCTGACCAAGGCGGCAAACCAGTACCGCGACACCGACCACGCCGCCGCGGCGCGCGTCGACGCCACCTACTGACCCGACTATCCGGACAGGACTCACCCACGATGACGGACGCCCCCGCGGCCGCGCTGACCATGCCGGCGGCCAGCCCCCCGATCCCCGACCTGGTCAACAACATCCTCGGCGGCAAGCAGTACATCAGCCCGTCGTACTGGCTGGCCTGGGCGATGAAGAAGGTCTGCGGCGTCAACCCCTGGGAATGGATCTCCGAGCAGATCGCCGGCGACTGGAACGCCGCCGCCGAGGCCGGCGCGGCCCTGAAAAACCTGGCCGAGTTCAACAACCGGTACGCCGAAACGATCGCGCAGGGCGTCAAGACGCTCATCCCCAACCAGTGGGAGGGCCACGCCGCCAGCCAGGCCCAGGCATACTTCACCGACCTCGCGAACAAGCTCCGCGACCAGATCGACGCCCTGAACGGCATGGCCGGCCAGTTCCACAGTGTCGCCGCCGGCATGGAAGAAATGGCCCAGGCGCTGCAGAGCCTCTGCCAGGATCTGCTCGACTGGCTCATCGCCATCGGCATCTCCGCCGCGGCCGCCGCAGCGTCCAGCTGGACGATCGTCGGCGGCCTGGCCGGCGCCGCGGCCACGGCGGCATCGATCTGGGAAGCCATCGAGGTCTGGTATCTGATCTTGGACGCCCACGACGCCGCCTGGGCCGCGGTCCAGGCGTTCGTCGGCCTCTGCGCCGGCTACCTCGGTGCCATCCACGGCATGGACGACCTGCTGCTCCCCGGCGCGGCCTACAACCACGCCGGAGTCTGAAGTGAGCGACCCCCGAGACGAGCCCACGATGGCGGTCGCGCACGGCGACCCGGCCCTCGCCCGCCACCTGCGAAAATCCCTGGAAACCCTGCGCGACCGCAGCACAAACGACGACTTCCGCCGCCTGGTCGGCGAGGTCCTGGACGGCCACGCAAACCTCCGCGACGTCTACTTCTCCCCCGCCTTCGCCGCAGGCATCAACCCGGGAGCCGAGCAGTTCGCACAGCGCTTCGACGAGCTGAGCCGAGAGCAACAGCAGGAGATGGCCGAGCAGGGCCGCCGCCAGCTCGCCGAGGAACGCGAACGCATCGCCCGCGAGGAATAACCCGCCCAGCCCGCAGCAAACCCCCGCGCCGTCCGGGAACAATCCTTTTCACATTGGGTATTCCTGTATAGGATAGTTCCCGGACGAAGGCTAGGAGGTGGCGTGTGGAAAGCATCGACTTGGCCGCCCTTCCGCCCACCTTCACGTACCAACAAGCGCGCGCTGCGGGTCTCGCCAAGCGCCGGCTCTACGAGTTGCGCGACAAGGGTGCCCTTGAGCTGGTTTCGCGTGGCATGTTCCATCAAACCGCCCTGCCGTGGGACGCCGATATCGACTTGATCGAGATAGCCCTCCGGGCACGTGACGCGACCATCTGCCTCGCCAGCGCGCTCGCCCGGCACGGGCTCACCGACTTGATCCCGGCGACGATCGACATTGCCTTACCTCGTACAAGCTGGAGACCGATCGTCGCTGCCCCGGTCACCTGGCACACCTTTCAAGAGGACACCTTCACGCTCGGCCGAGACACGCTAGCCCTCGAACCGGGCACGGACATCGGCATCTACAACCCACAACGATGCATCATCGATGCGTTCCGGCTCCGCCATCGCGAAGGACCCGACCTCGCGAACGGCGCGCTGCGCAGGTGGCTGCGCGGACCCGGCAATCACCCGTCGACCCTGCTCGACCTCGCCGCCCATTTCCCGAAGACCCAGTTCGCGCTCCGCGCGGCCCTGGAGGTTCTCCTTGGCTGACAGCCGACCTACCCGCGCGACGATCGAGGGCCGCGCATATCTCGACCTGCAGAATCTCGCGCGCAGGCAACGACGACCCACGGATGAACTGCACCAGTTGTACGCGCTGGAAGGCTTCCTATGTCGCCTTGCCGCCTCCGAGCACGCGGGACGATTCGCGCTCAAAGGCGGCGTGCTCCTGGCCGCGTACGACGCGCGACGTCCAACCCGAGACATCGATCTTCACGCCAGAGCCCTTTCCAGCGACGAGGCGGCAGTCCTCCAGGTCATCCGAGATGTCGCCAGCCAGCCCTTTGAGGACGGGCTGGTCGTCGATACCGACGCAGTCCGGACCGAGATCATCCGGGACGAGTCCGACTACAGCGGTGTCCGCGTGTCGTTGGGCGGGCGACTCTCTGTCGCCCGAATCGCGTTCCATGTCGATGTGAATGTCGGAGATCCAGTTCAGCCACCGCCTCAGCGCATTGTCCTACCCCGAATCCTGGGCGGCGAGCTGGCGATCAACGGATACCCGCTCCCCATGGTCTACGCCGAAAAGATCGTGTCGCCGATTTCCGAAAATTGACCCTCTGGGGGTTCGGGAAATTTGACCCCTCTGGGGTCGGTTCTGGGGTCAGTTTCGGTTGGTGCGGTTCTCTTTGGTGAGTAGTTCGCGGCGTTGGCGGGTGCGGTAGGAGTCGCCGGTGAGGGTGAGGACTTCGGCGTGGTGCACGAGTCGGTCGATCATGGCTGCGGCGACGACGTCATCGGAGAAGGTCTCTCCCCAGCGGCCGAACGGCAGGTTCGAGGTGACCATTACTGAGCCTTGTTCGTAGCGGGAGGCGATGAGTTGGAAGAACAGGTTCGCCGCGTCGTGGTCGAACGGGATGTAGCCCACTTCATCAATAATGATCAACTTGTAGCGGCGGATCTTCTTCAGTTCGGCTTCCAGGCGTCCGGCGTGGTGGGCCTCGGCGAGGCGGGTGATCCAGTTACTCGCCGTGTCGAACAGCACGGAGTGCCCGGCCTGGGTGGCTTTGACGCCGAGGCCGATCGCCAGGTGGGTCTTGCCGAGGCCAGGCGGGCCGAGCAGGATCACGTTCTCCGCTTTCGCAACGTAGGTGCTGGTGGCAAGGTGCGCGAGGACGTCGCGGCGCAGTGAGGGCAGGTGGTCGAGGTTGAAGTCCTCCAAGGTCTTCACGGTCGGGAAGTGCGCGGTGCGGATGCGCATGACGGTGCCTTTGGATTCGCGGTCGGCGACCTGGCGTTGCAGCAGGGCGGCCAAATATTCCTCGTGGGACCAGTTCTCGTCGCGGGCCTGGCCGGCGAGTTCTTCCCAGAACGCGCCGATGGTGGGGGTCTTCAACACGCGGGTGAGGTAGGCGATCATCGACGGCATCCCGTCTTTCGGCACGGTGGCCTGCGGTTTGGGTTTGGTCGTGGTGGTGGTCATTCGTTGCTCGCTTTCGGTGATGGGTTGAAGTCGACGCCGAACAGGGCGTCGTAGTCGGGCAGGGCCCGCAAGGTGACCGGGTGCCCGTCGCTGTGATGCCGGGTCGCTTCTTGACGTCGGCGGCGGTCGTCGGCCAGGGCTCGGCGCATCAGCTTCGCGGTCGTGACGTGCACCGGGTCGGTGATCACCCCGTGTTTGGCCCAGGACCGGTCGTGGCGGGCGACGACCTGCCCATCGCAGCAAACGGTGACCACGTGCGCGGACGCGGTGACCTCGACGAACCGGCCGATCGAGTGCGGGTCGACTGAGTAGTCCACAGTGTCTACCCGCACGTAGTAGTCCCGGCCGAGCCGGATCCGCTGCCGCAGCCCCACTGACGGGCTGATCGGCGGTAGCTCCACCATGGACAGATAGTCGGTTGCTAGCAGGTCCACAGGCCGGCCTTGGATCGAGCGGACCGTGCGGCCGTTGGCCCGCGGCAGCCAGTCCCCGAGCTGGGTGTTGAAGTCGATCGGTGAGGCGAACCGACGGCCGGGCAGAAACGACGTCTCCAGGTAGCCATTGGTGCGCTCGACCATGCCCTTGTGTTCCGGGTCCCGGGGCGGGGCCAGCTCGATCTTCGTGGCGAGGGTCCCGGCGAACGCCGCCGCCGGCGAACTGACCCGCCCGGTGCCGCCGATCGCGGATTCCCGATCCCACACCAGAGTCCTGGTCACCCGGCCGACTCCGCGGATCAGCAGCCACATCCCCGCCAGGATGTCCCCGGCCTGACGGGTCGGGATCATCGTCGCGGTCATGAACCTCGAGAACCCGAGCGTCATGACCAGCACCGGCAGGACCCGGTCCTGCCCGGCAGCGACCGGGATCCTCGGCTCCGGGAACCACAGGTCACACTGCGTGATCTGACCCGGCTCGTATACGGTCCGGTCGACCGGGTCGACACCTACATACTCCGGCCGGATCTGCGTCAGCCGCTTCTTCAACGGCGACAACGAGTACGGCCACCCGATCCGCTCGGCGACCACCGGAGCCGGCATCCGCGGCCACTCAGCCAGCAGGACCCGGATCCGAGCCTCGAACGCATCGACCACCGAACCGCGAGCGACCCGCTCATACTGCGGCGGCCGGTCCGAGGCCAACGCCGCCCGAACCGTGTTGCGGGCCACCCCCAACCGGCGGGCGATCTCCTTGATCGGCACGCCCTCCGCTCGATGCAACCGGCGGATCTCTGCCCAGTTCTCCACTTTCAGCACCCTCCAAGATCAACAGAAAGGAGGGGTCAAATTTCAGAAACCCGCTAGGGGTCAGTCTTAAGGAAGCGGCGACATCCGATGGTCGCGGGTTCGAATCCCGCCCGGCGCACGTACGCATTGCCCTCGTAGCTCAGCAGGACGGAGCAGGCGCCTCCGGCGCATGCTCTCCACTAATGAAAAGGGCGCTCGCTCGGAGGGCGCGGTGCTCGCCCAACTTCTCCGGCATGGCTATAACGTCCTGATTCCCTTCGGGGTCAGCAGGTACGACCTGGTGATCGAGGACGACGAGGGGATTTTCAGGCGGGTCCAGGTCAAGACGGGTCGGGTGGACAAGGCCGGCGCCCTGCGATTCAACGTCTGTAGCACTCCTCCAGGAGGCAGGACCCGGAACTACGACGGGCAGGTCGACTACTTCGGGGTCTACGTGCCGGACATCGACGCTGTGTATCTCTTCACAGCGGAAGTGGTGGCGGGTCGTCAGCGCCAGGTGTCTTTCAGGCTCCAACCAGCACGGAACGGACAAACGAGTGGCACTCGGTTGGCCGAACCGTATCGGCTCGTAGCTCAGCAGGACAGAGCGCCGGTCTCCTAAACCGAGGGTCGGGAGTTCGAGTCTCCCCGAGCCGACTTTCCAGCACGGCCATGCCGCTGGCGCCCGAGGGGACGGGCCCCGGACTTTTAATCCGGATTGTGGGGGTTCGAATCCCTCCAGCGGCACTTGCGGGTTGGCGCAGTCATGGAAGCGCGCTGGGCTCATGACCCAGAGGCCGCTGGTTCGATCCCAGCGCCGGACACGGAGCCGTCGACTAATGCCAGGTCAGCCGGGCTTTCAACCCGGAGCGTGCGGGTTCAAGTCCCGTCGGCTCTACTCGATCCCTCGTGGCCCAATCGGCAAGGCGGCGCACTGTTAATGCGAAGAGTCCCGGTTCGAGCCCGGGCGAGGGAGCGCACTGGAAGGGTCGCCTAGCGGCTATGGCGCCGGCCTGGAAAGTCGGTGGGGGTGTTCCCCTCGCGGGTTCGAGTCCCGTCCCTTCCGCCAACCCCGATTAGCTCAACGGAAGAGCGCCTCGTTCACACCGAGGAGGTCGGCGGCTCAACACCGTCATCGGGGACTGTGGTCGTAGCTCAATGGTAGAGCGCCAGGTTGTGGCCCTGGATACGCCGGTTCAACTCCGGTCGATCACCCCAAGCGAGCGCGCCGACGATGGTGAGTCGGGGCCGGCTGTAACCCGGTTGCTAATGCTGAGGGGGTTCGAATCCCTCCGCTCGCACCATGCCCGCGTAGCTCAGTGGACAGAGCGCCGGAATCCGGATCCGGAGGTCAGGGGTTCGATCCCCATCGCGGGCACTCAGGCCCTGGTGAGTTCCAGGTGGAGCTGCCCGCCTGCAAAGCGGGTTCCGATGGCGTCCGGTTCGAGTCCGGCCAGGGCCTCCATGTTCTCGTGCCATTTCTGCTGTGGAGCCGCGCGGTCGGGCGTTGGTGCTCGCCTGCCACGCCGGCGCCGGCGCGGTGCCATGCGAACACGGGAGCGCCGCTGATCGTGTCGACTTCGACGAGTTCGTAGCCGTCGTGCACCAGCGCGCCGTTGAGGAACCTGAGTAGCTGCTGTACCTCGGGCAGGTGGGTGCGCACTGCCGGGTGCAGCATCGCGGTGAGGAACGTCAGCATCTTCTCGTCGCCGTCGGCCAGGCCGAGCCGGGGATCGCCGAAGATCCAGTCGTCGGGCCAGTCCATGGGGTTGGCGCTGCGGTGTTGGATGATGTCCTCGCGGGCCGTCGCGAACCGGGGGTCGTCGCTCGGCATCGCGTCGAGCGGGTACAGCCGGTCCAGGAACGACTCGTCGTCCAGCGTGCCGCTCCAATGCCAGAACCCCTGTTCAAGGCCGCGTATGTCCGAGAATCCCTCGACCAGGCGGCGTCGGGTGACGGCGGTGATGTGCCTGGCCATCGCGACCTCCGAGAAGTGGGACGGTGGTTAGGCCGGCGGGAACCCGACGACTGGCCCACCGTTGAACAGGCCGGCGCACAGGCCCGGCCGCGAGGAAAGAATCTGCGTGCCGGCGTCGTAGGCGGCGATGACCGCCGTCGCCGCGTCGACGCGGCCGACGGTGCCTTACAGGGCGGCCAGGGACTCCCAGGCGGTGGCTTCGGCGTCCAGCAGCGTGGTGTCGTTCGAGGACCATGATCTGGTGCCGTAGTGCGAGGATCTCGGCATCCTTGTCGTGGTCGCTCATCGGCAGCAGCCGTAGCAGGGCGAGGGTGTTGGTCACGCCGAGGTACGCCAGTCGAAACAGCACACCCCATCGTCGCCCAGCGCCCGACGTAGCATCGCGGCGTACGTCGAGGGGCGCCGCCGCCCCGGTCTCAGCCTGCGGGCGATGGCCGCCGAGTCGGACCAGCCGCCGGCCTGGCTACGGCGTCACGGCTTGTCGTAGTCGGGGCCGAACGTGGCATGCGCCCAGGCCCTGAAGGTATTGATCTCCCGCTCGAAGTGATCCCTGGTGAAGCCGCTGCGATGCGTGTAGGTGTAGGGCGGGGTCGACGCGAAGTCGGTCGGCGCCCAACCGGGCTGGTCGCTCGGATGCCCGGCCGGCCAGGGCGCCCAGGTGAAGTTCCGCCGCTTCAGGTAGTAGGGGCTCAGGCCGGACGCCTCGTTGGTCCAGGCGATCCAGATGTTGTTCTTGAGGGCGAACGCCTTGCTGGCCTCGACGACGCCCTGTACGCCGAGGAACTGCAGCAGCTCCACGAGCACCCCGTCGACCCGGTTGGCCCAGGACAGGGTGTAACCCGCCTTAGTGGTGGGTGAGTAGAGCGCCTTCGCGGTGACCACGGTGCCCAGGTAGTTGGAGCAGAGATCCTCGGGCGAGAACGCCGAGTTGAGGTGCCCGGGGATGAAGCTGCTCGCGCCCTTGGTGGTCTCGATCTCGTAGGCGATGGAGTCGTCGTAGGCGATCTTCCGCGCCTGCTCCAGCCAGAGGTTGTCCGCAACGGCCGCCGTCAGCTTTGCGGTGCCGTAGGCGGTCGTGACAGTCGTGCCGGCGGCCCCCTTCTTCGCATAGATCTGCTGATACACGAACGCCGTCACGTCGGCGAACGTGAGCAGGTGGCCGAGGTCGACGAAGCCCGCCCTGGCGGTGTACACGGTCCCGGGCACGCCGGAGGCCGGGCCGCCCGGCGTGGTGTAGCGGCCCATCGTCGTGGTGTCTTTCAGCGACTTCACGTCGAGCAGGCAGCAGTCGCGGATGATCGGGATCGCCTTCGCCAGCGGAGGTTCGGGCGGCCGAGGCGCGAAGCCCGGAGGCGGCGGCGTGGCCGCGTCCGGCGGAGTCAGCTGCTCGAAGCCGCCGGTCCACGACTCGAACTCGTCCTCGTCGCGCTCGGCGGCGAAGCCGGGTCCGTCGTGATCGGCCAGCTGCTCGCGCTGCGGGACGTGGCTGCCGGCCGAATCGCGGGCCCTGGCGGCGATCGCCCGCAGCGGCGCGTCGCCGGGATCCCAGTGCTCGTTGTCGGGCACGTGCTCGTGCCCGCACACACCGTCGAAGACCTGCCACTGCTCCGGGGTCATCCGGCACCCGGAGTTGCGGCCGTAGCAGGACACCCCGCCGGTCGGCAGCACATGGTCCAGGTTGATCGGCACCAGCTTGGCCACCGGGCCGAGTAGCCGGTCGGCCAGCCACTCGATCGTCCACTGGTCCATCTGGCCCATCTTCGCCGCGAACCCCCACATCTCGACCTGGATCGCGCGCAGCCGGTTGGTCTGCACCGACCCGGGCCGGGCCAGGGCGTACGCCGAGCGGTTCAGCGGGACGGTCTGCAGCAGCAGGTCCGCCGACGGCATCGCCCACAGGTGCGGCGTGTTCCTGTGCTCGGCGGCCAACCGCCGGAAGCCGGCCGCGGTCGGCTCGCCCTCGATGGTATGGAACACGAACCGCCACGGCGCATCCAGGTAGCGGCCGCCTCCCGACCTGGGGTTGGCGATCCGTTGCGCGCCGGGCACCCACAGGTCGGTGCTGCCGACCTCGTCGGCAGCCCGCCAAGGCCCCTCGTGTGCGAGCGGAAGGCGGACCGGATCGGCCGGTGCGAACGGCGACTCGAGGTCCCAGGTCGTGGTCGTCCCCATGCCCTCCCCGTGTTCGGGTTGCACGCCCGCCGGCCGCGCGGTCTCGGCGGCGAGCTTCTGCCCCCACCACGCGCGGAACTGGCTCAAGACCTGCGCAACCTCGCCGGCCGCGGACTCCGTGGACCCACGACGCAGGTCCTCCTTGATGAAGAACGCCCTCGCGAAGCGGGTCGTCTGATCCTGCAGCACCGATCCGGTCAGATGCGGGGCGAAGAGGCGGAAGCGATTGGCGGCATGGACGTCACCCTGGGCGGCCGGCGCCGCCCAGTAGTATCTGGCCAGCACATCGCTGACCCGGCGACCACCGAGCGCGCCATTGCCGGCCAGCACACACCCGTCGATGTCGCCGATCAGCTCCGCGTCGGTCGCTTCCGATTGAAGGCCCAGCAAGCTCGATCGCCTGCCAAGGTGGACGAGCACGGCGGACTGGCCCAGATCCCCGGCGATGGTCGTGGCGTAGAGGTTGTCGAGCGTCAGCCCGGCCACGTGCTGCAGGGCAGCCCCCAACAGCCACCCGCCCAACATGCCGACGGTGCGGTTGCGATGCTCGCCGGCCGACAGGCCGCACAGGACGTGACCGACGGCGACCTTCTGGCCGAGCGGATCGATGGCGACTCCTTTCTCGGGCGGACCCCCCTGGTGCGACGACATCGCCTCGAGGTCGCGGAGGTCATCCGTGGTCAACCCGCCGTCGCCGGCCTTGATCGGGTTCGCTTCGGGGGTGCCGTACATGAGCCGGAACAGAGGATCGTCGTACCCGGCTTTCCGGCGCAGAGCACTCAGGACCTCGTCGGGGGTCCAACGCGGATAGGCGGCCTCTACCTTCCGCACCAGAGAGACGTAGTCAGCGATCGCGTAGGTGCGCGTGCCCTGCGACCCGAACTGCTCGAAGTCGCCCGCGGCCTCCTGCCTCTGGCGTGTGCATGTCGAACAGCATCCCTCGAGGCTCTCAGCCGCGACGTCCTCTTCCGAGGGCCCGAGGGACTGCTCGAGCGTCGGGCCCATGCCGCCGGGACCGGCGGGGGCCGGCGCCGGGATCAGCCGGTGGCCGGCCGAGCCCACGATGCCGACGTGCACGTGATTGTCATGCGTGGTGCCCTGGGCCTTGTCGGAGGAGAGGCGTCCACCGATGCGCTCGCGGATCGCGGGGTCGTTGTAGATGACCACGCGGGTCAGGGGATTCTCGAGAAAGCAGTCCACGGCG